>JAABUM010000436.1_pt1 | contig 74415 bp, 56 predicted proteins | sample 5559161 | NCBI WGS metagenome assembly JAABUM01 (sample SAMN10711868, study PRJNA513369) | rock metagenome | isolation source: Antarctica rocks | place: Antarctica: Victoria Land, Siegfried Peak nord
CGCTTTTGCTTGAACAGGACCGCGCCGGGACTGTCCAGCTTGATGCACAGGGCGATCACGCCCAACAAGGGCCATAGGAGCAGCAGGCAGATCGAAGTAAAGAACACATCGAGAATCCGCTGCGCCGTCTTCGTCCCGGCGCGGCGCGAGGAGACGCCGCCCAGCAGCATTGTGTCGCCCACGCGCGGGGCTGGAACAGCACACGGACCAGCATGGGGTTCTCGCTGATGTTCCCGGAAACCGGCGGGGGTGGTTTCCAAGCCGGGTTCGGTATAATGAGGCGTTTTCATAAACTCTGATCTCGAATGAGTGCTTCCGTTTTTGGTCAGTATGTCCTGACGCTGGGGGCAGTCCCCCTGCGGTTCAGGCCGCCAAAGAACAACCTTGCAAGATTCATGCCAAACAGCACACTTTCCCGTCGTAGCGGACGCGCCCGCCGCTTTTCAGGACATATTGCCAGGACAAGTGCCAGGCGGGAACCGGAAGGGCTTCTCGCTCGTCTCAAAGACCGGATACGCCTCATTGTCAGGGAAGGAAGTGTTGTCATGGACAATCTTCGGGATTTTTCGTCGCAAACTGGAACGGACACGAAAACGGATGTTGGAACGGACACGGAAACGGCTGCCGGAATGGACTTGGAACATCCGCGCTTGAGCCATTACCGGCTGGAGCGAGAGTTAGGTCGCGGATTTTCGTCCATCGTTTATGAGGCTACCGACGAGCGGCGGCAGCGCGCCGTCGCGCTGAAGGTGCTGACGTTTTTGCAGACGCTGAGTGAGGAGCGGCGCGTGGACCTGGCCGAGCGTTTTCGGCGCGAAGCCCAGGCGGTCTCGATACTTTCTCACCCCAACATCGTTGCCATCTATGAGGTCGGCCACGCGGACGACGGGCGGCAGTACATCGCGATGGAGTGCCTGCCGGGCGAGACGCTGCGCCAGCGCCTGCATCGCTCTTCGCCGCTCACCGTCCCGGAAGCCGTCGCGATTGCCGTCCGAGTCGCCGACGCCCTGCATTACGCGCATGGCCGGGGGATCGTCCACCGGGACATCAAGCCGGACAACATTTTTCTCGCCGGGAGCGCCGGTTCGGAACCTACGCCGAAGCTGATGGACTTCGGCATCGCGCATGTGCTGTCCGATCAAGGGCTGACCCAGGACGGCACCATTGTCGGGTCGCCCGCGTACATGTCTCCCGAACAGATCAACGGCCAGCCGCTGGACGCGCGCACGGACATCTTCTCGCTGGCCGTCACCGTGACCGAGATGGTGACGGGCGCCAAGCCGTTCGTGGGCGAGACGATTCCCGCCGTGATGCAGCAGATTCTCCGCCATATGCCCGATCTGCGCGCCGTCCCCGACCGCCGCCTTGAGCGCATTCTGACAAAAGCCCTGTCAAAAAACCCGAGCGCCCGCTACCCGGATGCCGCCGCCTTCGCCGAAGCCTTGCGTCAGGCCGCGCCGCTGGCCGCCGCGCCTTCCGTCGCGACTCAGGTCATCACGGGGGTGCATCAGCGTCCCGTCGCCGCCTTCCGCCGGCAGCGCTACGCCCGGCTAGGAGCGGTCGGGCTGTGGGGGCTGGCCCTGGCCGCCCTAATCGCCCTGCCGCTGGTCGCCAAGCGGCCGTCAGCGCCTGCCTACGCCGCCGTGCCTGCTTCTTCGTCTTCTCCTCAGCCGCTTCCATCGGCGACCCCCGTACCCCTCACACTTGGTTCAGGAACGCGGCGGCGCGAGATCGCCGCCGCCTGGCATCCGGCCAAGCCGCGTTCCGTCCATCCGGCACAGAGCGCCGACATGGTGCGAATCGCTGAGGTGACACCCATGGTGACGCCCGCCCGTCACCACTTTTCTTTTGATGCACACCCGGCCCGAATCCCGTTTGTAGCCCATCCGCCCAGGGCGTCGTTCGCGTCTAGGGCGTCGTTCGCGCCCAGCCTGCCTGCCGCTCCGGCGCTCCCCGTCAAAGCCAATCCGCTGGGCACGCCGCGCATGGCCTCCACCGATCCCGCCCACCCCATCGTGCGTGTCGCCGGGGTGCGTCAGGAGTTGACTCCGGCCGGCAAGACAGCGTCGGATGCGGTTCCAGAAACGGAGCCGATGCCGGACAGGGAGACGCCCCCGCCGCCTCTCCGCGCGCAAAGCACGACAAATCCGGCCGATGCGCCGCCGCACCCCGTCCACTGCCCGATGCCCTCCGCCCTCGCCGCGCCGGACAGCCCGAACGTCGCCGTCCGCCTGCGCCTTTCCGTGGATGAGGACGGTGACGTCACGGAAGCTACCATTCTTACCTCCTCCGGCAGCCGCGAGCTGGACGACGCGGCCCTGGACGCCGTCGGCCATTGGGAATACGACCCCGCCATCAAGAATGGACGGCGCGTCCCCGACGTCGTGTTCGAGACCGTGAGGTTCTCCCGCCGCCAGTAAGCAGGGATCAAGAAACAGGTATCAAGGGGAGCGTCGCATCAGGTAGAATAGGGACGGAAACACTTCAAGGAGAACACAACCACATCATGGGAGCGATCCTCGTTACCGGCGGCGCCGGATACATCGGCAGCCATACCAGCAAGCTGCTGCTCAAAAGGGGCTATAACATCGTCATCCTGGACACGCTGGAACTGGGCCACCGCCAGGTCTTGAATTACCTGCCTGGCGCCAAGTTCGTCCAGGGCGACATCGGCGACGGCAGCCTGGTCGCCCGCACGATCAAAGATCACAACATCGACTCGGTCATCCATTTCGCTGCCTACGCTTCGGTGCCGGACAGCGTCGCCGACCCGGTCAAGTATTACCAGAACAACATCGTCAAAACGCTTACCCTGCTCGATGCCCTGAACGCGCAGGGCGTCAAACATGTTTTGTTTTCGTCCTCGGCGGCGACGTTCGGCGAAACGAAGTACGTCCCAATTGATGAGAATCATCCACAGTTCCCGACCAATCCCTACGGCCAGACCAAGCTGGACGCCGAGCACATCCTGCACTGGTACGACGTCGCCTTCGGCATCAAGAGCATCTCGCTCCGCTACTTCTGCGCGGCGGGCGCGGACCCGGACGGCGAACTGGGCGAGGACCACACGCCCGAAACGCACATGATCCCCCTGACCCTCTTCGCCGCCCTGGGCCGCCGCCCGGACATCAAGATGTTCGGCACGGACTACCCCACCCCGGACGGCACGGGCGTCCGCGACTACATCCACGTCACCGATCTGGGCCAGGCGCACGTCCTGGGCCTGGAGGCCCTGAAGAACGGCGCCCCGACGAACGCCTACAACCTGGGCAACGGCAAGGGCTACTCCGTCCGCGAGGTCATCGAGACCGGCCGCCAGGTAACGGGAAAGACCATCGTCGCCACCGAAGCCCCCCGCCGCCCCGGCGACCCCGCCGAACTGGTCGCGACGAGCGCCAAGATCGAAAGAGAACTTGGCTGGAAGCCGCAATACGGCGATCTGCCCACCATAATGCGGACCGCCTACGAGTGGTTCGAGAAGCACCCCAACGGATACGAGGATTAGGAGAAGAAGCCCCGCCATGTATGATGGGGCCTTTTCTGGTACAATAGCCACAAGACAACTCAGACTGGAGAGACAAGCCATGACGATCACACTTGACCTTGCTCCGGCCACCGAAGCCCTCCTTTCAGACCTTGCCGAGCAGGACGGGCAAGACAAAAAAGCGGTCGCGTCTTCCCTACTGGCTGCCGCGCTGGAAAACGCCGCCCACGCGCGCGAAGTGAAAGCGGTGCTGCGTGGCATGGAAGATAGTCGCGCCGGTCGGGCGCGGCCGCTCGCGGAGTGGGATGCCGAGTTCCGCGCCAAGTACAACATACCGGCAAACCTAGAGCCTCTTTCAGAAGAAGAATTAAACGCCCTCCCATGAAGACATATCTCGTCGAGCCTACGGGTACTGCGGAGGCGGAGGCTGAACGCAGTTACCTTCGGTACGGCCGAACGTCTCTGGAAGTCGCGGACCGCTGGCAAACGAGTCTCGTTAAAGCCATGGTCTCCTTATCGTCCATGCCGAACCGCTGCCCTGTTGCGCCGGAGTCCAAACTTTACCCTGGGACCGTTATCAGACATTTGGTTTTTGGTAAGCACAGGCTACTGTTCCATGTTGTGGAACCCGCAGAGGATGAAGCCCAAGGTGTGGTAAGGGTACTTCACGTTCTGCATGGAGCGCAGGTACTTCGGCACGAACAAGAACAGGATGACGATGAGCCATGATCCTGACGCGGTACAAGCATCTGCCGACGATGATGCGGACGGCATATAACGGCATATAAGGGTTGAGGATCGCGACCAGCGCCAAGATCGAAAGAGAACTTGGCTGGAAGCCGCAATACGGCGATCTGCCCACCATAATGCGGACCGCCTTCGAGTGGTTTGAGAAGCACCCCAACGGGTACGAGGGGTGACAGACAAAGAGAGGCCTCGCCGCCCACGGCGGGGCCTTTTCTGGTACAATCATGGCAAGACGACTTCGACGGAGGACGTAAGCAATGACTATCATACTGCTGACCGCCGCGCTGGAACGGGCCGCCCGCGAACGCGAAGTAGGAGCGATATTGGGGGGCTTGGAAGACAGTCTTGCTGGCCGGGTGACGCCGCTCACCGAGTGGGACGCGAAGTTCCGCTCCCGGCATAACATCCCGGCGGGGGCGGAGCCGATGTCCAACGAGGAGGCGCAAGCCCTTAGTTGAGTGGTCTAGACGGTAGGATCATCGGCCAAGGGTTTGAAGGGAGTAACATGGTGGCAGGGAAGAAAACCGGCACATTGGCAGTCACTACATCTGGGGCTTTTCTCTTGTTCTGGGTACTGGGCGGGGCCGTCCACGCCGACGACAGAGCTTTTTTGCACCGTTTGAGTGAGTCTGTCTGTGTCGATGACAAGAACCTTTTGGGGTTCACGGGTGAGTCTGGCTACGTCTACGATAAGAATTTCTTAGACTTTCCGGGCGGGTCTGCCTATACAGGCGGTAAGACCTTCTTGGGGTTTGACGGACACCTTGAAAACAAGAGCACTGGAAAGGCCATCCCTGATGCCATTGTGACACTGGCGGGTGTCGGTCTACCACCGCGAACCAGAGCCGACAGCAATGGCAATCTCCGTGCCTCCTCAACCAGTTCGGCAGAGGAGATTCGAGTGGTGATTAAGGTCGCCGGATACCAGCCGTACAGCATTATTGTTCTTCGACGGGAGAAGGTGTCGGCCCTTTATCAGAACGTGATGCCGACATTCCTCCTCACTCCACTTCCTCCCTTGCCTCATGCGCGAAGCGCAAAGGGGTCTTAATGTGACTGATCAAAGTGGAGCCGTCACAAGATGGCAGCTCCTGAAACGGAGTGATGGACGCTTTGATGCGTACTGTTCATATCAGGCGGGAGCCGGAAGAATGGGAAGACGCCTAAACCGCCCCGGCGCATTGGTGTTGCGTTCCCATGCTTAAATCTCAATACTTCAGCGGCGACGGGCAGACGGCGCGGGACATCCCGGCGGAGCAGATTGACGCGCGCCTCAAGGACAAAGGCGACGGCGGCGTTCTGTGGCTGGATATTGACGAGCCGACCGAGGCAGACTTTGAAATGCTGGCCTCCGAGTTTGGCTTTCATCCGCTCGCCATCGAAGACCTGAAGCAGCGCGATCAGCGGCCTAAAGTGGTCGAGTACGGCGACTACATCTTCGTGGTCGTCCACGAGTGGCGGCCCGCGCCGGATCGCGACGACCTTTCCAAGCCGTGCGCCGAGCGAAGCGCCGAGGTCCATGTCTTTGCCGGGCCGAACTATGTCGTCAGCCTGCACACGGGCGACTCGGAGGGGCTGAAGGCTGCCCGCAAGCGGTGGGAATCGAACCGGGACATGCAGCGGCAGGGGCCGTATTTCCTGCTGTACCTCATCCTGGACTCGATTGTGGACGATTACTATCCGGCCCTGGATGCTTACGATGACCGGATTGACACCCTGGAGCAGATCATCGTCAGCCCGCTCGGCTACGAGTTCCACCTGTTCGGGTCGCGCCCGCCCGCCGACGCGGAAAGCCCGCTGCCGACGCTGCTGGGGCTGCGCCGCGACCTGCTGGAAATGCGCCGCTACGTCGCGCCGCTGCGGGACGCCGTGAACGTGCTGCTGCGGCGCGTCGAGTCCATCGAGGACGACGAGCACTCGGAAGCGCGGCGGCGGGAACGCGCCCGCGCCTTGTTCGCCTATTTTCAGGACGTGTATGACCACACGATCCGTGTCGTGGACACGATAGACACCTACCGCGACCTGCTTTCGGGGACGCTGGACGCGCACCTAGCCGTGGCCTCCAACCGGCTGAACGAGATCGTCAAAGTGCTGACGTCGGTCTCGATCATCCTGATGACTTGGGCGACGATCAGCGGCATCTACGGCATGAATTTCACGAACATGCCCGAATTGCATTGGCACTACGGGTACCCCTACGCGCTGGGCCTCATGGCCGTGATGGGCATCACCGAATGGCTGTACTTCCGCCGCCGCAAATGGCTGTAGAGAGGCCCGGCACTGGAAGTGCCGGGGGCGTTCGCGCCGGGGAATAGGGTACAATGGGCCATGAGGTCCCTGCTCCGCTTTTTTCGCGGCCTGAACACGCTCCTGCTTTTTGTTCCCATCAGCATCGCGCTTCATTACACCCCGCACATGAACCCGCTCTGGGTCTTCCTCGCCGCCGCGCTGGCAATTGTGCCGCTGGCGGGGCTGATGGGGAACGCCACGGAGGAACTGGCAGCGCACCTGGGAGCGTCCTGGGGCGGGCTGCTCAACGCGACGTTCGGCAACGCGACCGAGCTGATCATCGGACTGTTCGCCCTGCATGAAGGACTGATCGGGCTGGTCCGCGCTTCCATCGTCGGCTCGATCATCGGCAACTTGCTCTTGGTGCTGGGGGCCAGCATCCTGGCGGGCGGCATCAAGCACAAGATCCAGACGTTCAACCAGGACCAGGCCGAGTCGCACGCGATCAACCTGCTGCTGGCGACGCTGTCGCTGGCCGTGCCGGCGATCTTCGCGATCCATTACAACCAGCCGAACAGCCCAGCCAACCCCGGCGTCGAGAACCTGTCGCTCTGGGTCTCAGGGATACTGCTGGTAACTTACCTGGCCTCACTTTGGTTCTCACTGCGGACACACGAAAGCCTGTTTCGGGACTGCGAGGCGGAGGCCGAGGAAGACCCGCCGACATGGAGCAAGCGGACAGCGTTCAGCGTGCTGGCGGCGGCGACGCTGCTGGTGGCGTTCGAGAGCGAGTTCCTGGTGAGCAGCGTACAGGGCGCAGCGGGGCGGCTCGGCGTCAATCCGATCTTCATCGGCATCATCGTCGTCGCCATCATCGGCAACGCCGCCGAGCACTCGACGGCGGTCTGGATGGCGATGAAGGACAAGATGGACATCACGATGAACATTGCCATCGGATCGTCCACCCAGATCGCCATGTTCGTCGCGCCCGCGCTCGTCTTCGCCAGCCTTTTCCTGGGCCATCCGCTGACCTACATCTTCACCGTCCCTGAGATGACCGCCATCGGCTTCAGCGTCATCATCACGACGTTCATCGCCGGCGACGGGAAGTGTCACTGGCTGGAAGGGGCGCAGCTTTTGGCGGCCTACGCCATCATCGCCCTCGCGTTCTTCTTCCTGCCGCCGGGCTAGGTTCTTTTCTCAGGTTCTTTTCTGACGATTTGGGGTACGATGCGGTTGGAGGCCCGCCATGAAACGTCTGCTTTTCCCCGTCATTTTGTCTACTCTGGCTGTCGCTTCGGCGGCGCTGTCCCAGACCCCGCTGCCGGCCAAGATGCGCCCCGCCCGAGCTGCCGAGCGGCAGGCGGCGATCAACTCGATCCAGACGCAGCTCAAGGCTTTTGGGCGGGACGATTACAAGACGGCGGTGACATACCAGAGCGCCGGACTGCGAAAGGCTTTCCCCTCGACCGAAGCGTTCCGGGCCATGATGGTGCGGACTTATCCCGAATTCGCCCACTTCAAGACAGTCACTTTTGGCCCCGCCCAAAGTGATGCCGCCGGAACGCATCTGGCGGTCCTGACGACCATCATCGGCCAGAACGGCGTCACAAAACATGCTGTCTACCTGATGGTGCGCGAGGGCAAGATTTATCGTGTGGAAGGCGTCGCGGGCGGCGCGCAGCTACCTTTGGAAGACAGCGGATCGTCCAAAGATGTCTGACGCGGCAGATGTCCCGCAAGGGGAAGCCTGAAAACGGGGAGGGTGCTGCGGCATTCTCCCCGTTACGGCTTGTCGTCGGACGCTCTTAACGTTCTCTTAACGTTCTCTTAACTTTCACCCCGTATAATTACCCTCGACACCTATCCGGCAAAGGAGCAACTTAATGAAGCCAATCCGCATCACGACTGCACGCGCTTTAGCCGCCGCCACGCTGCTGGCCCTGCTGGGCGCGGGCTGCGGAAAGCAGAGTTCAGACCAGACGACGTCCGGCGGCGCAGCGTCGAACGCGACGGCGAGCGCCGGGGCGGGACTGAACGGCGCGGGCGCGACGTTCCCGCAGCCGCTGTACCAGAAGTGGTTCCAGGAATACAAGGACAAGACCGGCGTCGCCATCAACTACCAGCCAATCGGCTCGGGCGGCGGCATCAAGAATATCACCGCCAAATCCGTGGACTTCGGGGCGTCCGACGCGCCCATGAACGATGCCGAGATGAAGGCTGCGCCCGGCATCCTGCACGTCCCGACCGTGGCGGGCGCGGTGTGTGTCGCTTACAACGTCGCCGGCGTTCCGGCCCACATCCACCTGTCCGGCGATGTGATCGCGAAGATGTTCCTCGGCCAGATCAAGACCTGGAACGACCCCGCCATCGCCGCGCTCAACCCCGGCAAGGCGTTTCCGGCGACGCCGGTTGTCACCGCCCACCGCTCGGACGGGTCGGGGACGACCAACATCTTCACGACCTACCTGAGCGAGATCAGCCCGGCCTGGAAACAGTCAGTCGGGGCGGGCAAGTCGGTGAAGTGGCCGAACGGCCTGGGCGGCAAGGGGAATGCGGGGGTCGCGCAGCTCCTCCAGCAGAACGGGGGCAGCATCGGCTACGTCGAGCTGGCCTACGCGATCACGAACAAGATCAGCTACGCCGACGTGCAGAACGTCGCCGGCAAGTTCATTGCCCCCTCTGTCGAGTCTGCGACTGCCGCCGCCCAAGGCGTGACCCTGCCGCCGGACTTCCGCAAGGTGATCACGAATACGACCGACCCGAACGGCTACCCGATCACCGGGTTCACCTTCCTGCTGGTCTACCCCGACAGCAAGCCCGAACTGAAGAAGTTCCTGCAATGGGCCATGACGGACGGCCAGAAGGACGCCACCGGGCTGTATTACGCCCCGCTGCCGCCCAGCGTCCAGAAACGGGCGCAGGACGAGGTCAACGCGCTGAAATAGGAACCCACCCCGGCGCAAGCGCCGACCCTCCCGAAACGGGAAGGTGAGGAGGGCTGTCGTTTGGCAATCTCTTCGTCCTCCCCTTTGGGGAGGACCCGTGCGAAGTCACTTGTGACGAAGCAAGGAGGTGGGTTCTTTGCCCTCCCGCCAGTACGGGCGCAGGGCCGCGCCCAAGATTGCCAGCGCAAGTCCGCACCAGCCCACGGCCCACATGACGGGCGGAAGCGGGATGATCTGGGACATCAGCACGGCGTCCGAAACCGGGCCGCCGTACACCGACAGCCCGACCAGCGTTTTTAGGTCGTAAAGCGCATTGACGACGCACTGCACGCCCAAAAACATCGTCGTCAGCTCGGCGGCCCGCGCCGAAAGCCGCCGCGCCGCCAGGAGCAGGCCGGCGGCAATCGCGATCCCCCACCCCAGCCCGAACCCCCGTACCAGCAGCAGGTCCAGCAGCGCGATCAGGACGCCGGAGATGCCTAAAATCGCGCGGGCCGCGCCGGGACGCCGCGCCAGCGCCAGCATCGCCGCGCCATAGGCCGTCGCCCCCAGGTAGCCCGCCATCACGATGAGTATTTGCCAGCCGCCTTGTGTTATCGTGTAGCCCGAAGCGTCCGGCTGCACCACGATTTGCGTCGCGGTGCCTCCCGTCAGGAAGGCCGTCAGCGCATGGCTGCCCTCGTGGATGAACGTCACGAACAGGCGCAGGGGGTACAGCGCGAAGGAGGCGACGGGGACGAACCAGAGGGCGACCGTCAGCGCGCACGCCAGAAGCAGGCTGCCGAGGGCCGAGCGCGAGGGAACCGGAGCAGTGGCGGGTATCATGGTACTTCTAGGATACCCGCCCATGCCCTATTTTGTTCCGCCCCGCCTGGCCGGGGATGCCGAGGTTGTCGGCGTCGGCGATGACCTCAGCGTTCAGGCTCTGCATGACGCTTACGGTCAAGGCATCTTCCCCTGGCCGGTTCGCGGGTATCCCCTGCTCTGGTTCTGCCCGCCCCGACGCGCCGTGCTGGACTTCGACCGCCTGCACGTCCCCGCCCGGCTGGCCCGCCTGCGGCGGCGCACCACGCTCACCTTCACCCTGGACCGCGCCTTCGGCGCCGTGATCGCCGCCTGCCGCCAGTCGCCGCGTCCCAAGCAGGAAGGCACCTGGATCACCCCGCCCATGCTCCGTGCCTACCGCGCCCTCCACCGTGCCGGGTACGCCCACAGCGTCGAAGCTTGGGACGAGGCAGGCACACTTGTCGGCGGCCTGTACGGCGTCGCCGTCGGCGGTGTCTTCAGCGGCGAAAGCATGTTTCACTACGTTCCCAATGCCTCCAAGCTGGCCCTGCTGTTCCTGACCGACCACCTGCGGGCGCGCGGCCTGGGCTGGATGGACATCCAGGTGATGACGCCTCACCTAGCCGTGCTGGGCGCGCACGAGGTACCCCGCGACGAGTTCCTGGACTGGCTGGACGCCGAGTACGCGCGCGGGCTGGCGCTCTTCCCCTAAAAAGCTCTCCACCCCGAAACGGAGTGAAATGGGCGCCGAAAAATATTTTTCGCGGCCTATTGTATTTTTGGTTACTTTGTTATATAATGGGATAGCAGACCAGAGGCGAAGCGGTGATCTGTCTTGATGGCAGTATCGCAAGAGCCACATTCCTGCCCCGGAGCGGCTAACCCCCCCGCTCCACTCCTGACACCGGAGACGTTTCCACTCCTGACACCGGAGACGTTTCCACTCGTGATGCCTTCGCGGTTACTCGCGATGCATTCAGATGCAAAGGAGACGTTCACATGAGTCCTCGGAGTTCTCTGCTCAGGCGGGTCGCCGTCCCGCTCCTCGCGGTTGCCGCAACCGCCCTCGTCACTTCCCTCTGTGCCCCCGCGCGGGCCGCCACCGCCACTCTGGCCAGTGCAGGCATGGTCAGCAACTCTCCCAATGCTGGCAATAGCATCATTGAGCGGGTCAATTGTACTATTACCGATAGCAGCACATGGAATCAGGCAGACTTCTACGCTCAACAGCTCGCTCAGAATGGAGCCTTGGGTCATTCCACAGGCCATCCCAACTACTCTGGGCCGGGCTACTACCAGTATTGGGGAACTGTCTCTTCCCCTTCCTTCTCTCCCGGCAACTATAACCTCTGGGTCATCTGCAGTGGCATCGATTACTACCACAACCCCTGGCAGGCGTCCACGGGCGGCACCCTTGGCACCTTTTAGCCCTTCGCCATAGGCAGGATGTGCCCTGACGCCGCGCCGCCGCACGGGTGTTTCTTGTGCGGCGGCGTTTCCTGCTTCCGGTTCTGCTTCCCACCCTATCAGGAGGTTTCCCGTGAACAGACTCTCATCCTCCCGCCGTGTTCCCCGGTTCTATGTGCGCGCGGCGGTTCTTCTCCTCGCCGCCCTGCCCGGCCCCACCCTCGCCCAGAAGCCTGCCGCTGCGCCGCCCGCTGCTTCGGAGTCGTCCCTCGCCCTCAGCCCGAAGGAGGCCCTGGCCCAGAAGCAGATGCTGGACGCCGACGCGCGCCTGGACCGGCTGGTCTCCCTCGACGTGATCAGCGTCCCGCTCGACGAGGTGCTGCAAAAGCAAAGCGTCAGCAAGAGCGCGGACGCCAAGCTCGACCCCGACAATCTGGTCCTGACCGCCGCCCACAACTGCGAAGCCCTCAAGCTCCAGATCCGCCTCAACCGCCGCCCCCTGCGGACCCTGATGACCGCCCTGGCCGAGATGCTGCCGGGGGCGTGGACGCGCACCAAAGAGGGCTACAACCTGTCGCTGACCGACAAGGCCGTCATCGCCCGCGCCGAGTGGTGGCGCCTGTTCCTGGGCGAGCGCGACAAGGCGCTGGCTATGCAGCGGCAGGTGATTCTGGCCGCCATGGGGAGCAAAGCCCGCCGCCGCCAGGTGGATGACCCGGACCCGGAGCAGTCCGACCGGGCAATCGAGGATGAGGTGGCGAACCAGCACGACTTCTTCCACTCGCTGCCGCAGGCGCTGAAAGAGCAGATCGCCGCCGACATGGACGACGGCCCCTTCTACGAGGCAGCCAGGCTGGAATACGGCACCGGCGGGGAGCAGTTCGGCGCGGTCGGCTGGCTGTCGCAGATGTCGCCGCAGACGCAGGAGCGGTTCAAGGCGGCGATGCAGGACCACATCACCAACCATCTGGCACAAGTCCCGCCGGCTTACCAGAAGTACGCGGCCCAGGCACAGCGGGACGTGGCGGCCTTTGATCCCAGCAAAGTCTACTTCCTGTTCCTGAACGGGGGGATCGTCGTCTACGCCCTGCCCTTCAACGGCCCGCCGTCGCTCAACACATTGTTACAGCTAAATCTCCCCCAACCCGTGAGCCTGCCGGTCCTGATGCTGAACCAGGCGCGGCTCGCCGACATCGTTTACGGGGGGAGACTGACCGAGCCGCACTGGAAGCACCTGGCCAACATCCTGCGCCAGAAAGGCGAGGCCGCCTCCGACGCTCAGAAGGGGCTGATCTACGAGGTGTACGGCATGGGCGAGGCCGCGCCGCCGCAGTGGAGGCAGTTGGCAGATTACCAGCGGGGCCGCGTCTGGCCCAACACCCTGCCCAAGCTGCCGCCCGACGACGGGCGCCTCCAGATGGTCGTGATCAGCCGGGCGGCGCAGACGGACTGGCTGGGCGAGCAGGGGCACATGGAGTACGTCTCTGACTATTACTCGCACGGCGGCTATAAGATGCCCCCGGAGCAGAGGAAGCTGCCCGTCAAGCGCCCACTGGCGGCGGAGATGGACGAGATGGCGGCCAAGCAGGACGTGAGCTGGAAGAAGGACGCGGGCGGCATCGCCCTGATCCGCAACAACCGCTGGTATCGCGACGACAACCTGGAGGTGCCCGAGCCGCTATTGCGCCGCTGGTTCGGGGCGCTGCTCCGGGACCGGCAGCGTGAGGCGGCGGCCCAGGCGGCGGTTCCGGTTGCCCCACAGACGCCGGAGGAGCGGATGGCGGCGATGAAGCAGGATTGTGACTGGGCGGCGGAAGTTTACAGCACGCTGACACCCTGGCAGATCCACAACGGCCTGGCCTTGTTCCAGCCGGAGGAGAAGGACCTGGCCCCGCAGAGCGACGCCACGGCGGCCAAGCTGTACGAGAAGCTGAAGCGGCGGGTCCCACAGCCGGCGGAGACCTCCGCCTCCGACGCCTTTGTCTTTGACGCCTTCGTGTATGCGACCCGGCAGCCGCCTTTCTTTGGAGCGGCCGACGCGCTGAAGAGGTATCCGCACACGACCCACCTGTACGGGAGCCTGGACGACATGGGGCGGGCGGCCCTGCTGGCGGGGCGCCTGCCCGTCTCGGCCCTCACCCCGGCGCAGATGGCGGAAGCGGCGTCCCTGCTGCCCTTGCTGCCGCAGGCCATGCAGACCTTCCCGGCGGACTCGGTGCTGATGAGTCTGCCCCCCGCCGGGGGGGCCACCGACCGCATCCTCTTCGGGGCGACTCTGCCGACGGCTGGCTTGAAACTGGTGACGCCGCCGAGCGCAGCGCAAAACGCTCCTGCGCCCCCACCCTGACAAAGTCCCGTCTGGGGAGCAGGAGGTGAGGGCGCAGGGACAGAAGGGAGCGCGATGAAGCGCCCCCTATACGGCGGGCGCCTCCGTCAGCGCGCGCAGGGCGGCAATGCCGGGCAGGAACAGGTAGGCGCCGGCGCGCACCGTGACGAACTGCGGCACGTTCTGGAGGCGCAGGCGGGTCGTCGGTTGCGGGATGGTGAACTCGGCCCCCGCGTCCGTCTGCGCGGCGGCGTCAATGTTGGCCTGGCTGCCGGTGATGGGGTCCGGCTCGTTCCAGCGGCGCGCGAACTTGGGGTCGTTCAGCCAGGTCTGCTGCACGAACTCGAACTGCCGCGAGATGCTGGCATTGACGCAGAAGAACAGCAGCCCCCGCTTCTGGCCGTCGTCCTGTGCCGCCGTCGGGTCGGAAAGCGGCGGGCCGTAAGGCCGCCCGCGCCGCAGGATCCGGTGGTGGTTGACCACGGCGCGCGAATCTTTCGGGCTGAGGGTGGAAAGCATGTCGCGCGGGTTGGCCCGGCGAATATGCGCTCCGGCGGGGCAAGCGAAGCCGCTGGGGTCCGTGGCTGCGTAAGCGAAGTTGTTGACATGGCTCGGTTTGTTTGCGAGGCCGGGGTCGTCGGCGAGGGGACAGAGGGCCAGCGGCGCCCCGCTGCGCCACCGACCGACCATTTTTGCCCCCATGAACTCAGCGCTGGGCGCGGCGGCCTCATCGCCTGCGGGCAGTTTCGCCGCCTGTTCGCGGCAATACTTCCAAAACGCCGGAACGTCCTGCTCCAATTTGCGGAACACAAGGTAAGCGCCGTTTGTCCCCACATCCACGCCTGCGCGGCTCTCGGCCGGGTTGATGCGGGGCCAGGCGGTCTTCTGGCCGTACTCATTCGAGTAGCCTAAAATGAACTCGCCGGCCTTGACGACCGACTGGCCGGGGTCTTTGACGCCGAAGCCGCCCTCGATGTGGACCGAGGTGATGTTGTCGCGGAACCCGAAGTGCTCATTGCGGCTGTGCATGTTCGGGGTGGACCGCTCATCAGCGATCAATAGAGTGCCGCAGGCGCCGAAGCGTTCTTTCAGCCCTGTTACCAGAGCTTTCAGCCCGCCCTCCGTGTGGGCGAAGCAGAGCAACGCGAGGTCCGGCGCCTTGTCCGGGTCCGGCTGAGTCCCCCCCGCACCGGCGTCCTTTGTCCCTCCCCATTGCCAGCCCTGCGGGTCATTCGCCTGCACGTCGCCCAGCGCGCGGGAGCGGTAGTCCGCCGTCATGCCGCTGCGGAATTCAGGGGCGAAGGTCGCCAGCGTTTCCTCCGAATGGCCCAGTGCGGCCAGGCCGTCCTGGGTGAAGGCCAGATTGAGCGCCGTTTTTTCCCGCTGGGCCTCGTCCTTCTGGAGATTGGCCGCCGTCACCTGGGGGAGCGTTGCGGTTAGGGCCGCACGCGCTTCGGGCGTGACCTGCCCGGTTCCCTGGGCGCGTGGGAGCCGCAGGAACAGGTAAGCCGCATGGGGCAGATGGCCGTAGCCGCTCAGGATGACGGCCTGGATGTCCGAAAAATTCAGCGGCTCGGTCGGTCCGGCGGCCGGCACGTCGGGCGGCGTCGCCGTCGTCGGGGTAGTCGTCTCGGGTTGCATCGTTTCGGATTGCATCGTTTCGGATTGCATGTTTTCCGCGCTCCTCACGCAGTTCTTGCCCGGTCGGTCACAACGCACCCAGCAGGTCGGCTTCGACGCCGCGCGCCGGCGACTGACATAGCCGCAGCGCGTCCAGTTGGTTAACGACGCTCACATCCGGGTAGGCGCTGTACCACGCCTGCGTCTCGATCTGGTACTTGCGCGTCCAGTTCTTGAACGCCTCCGCCTGCTGCGCCCCCTCGTAGATCAGATTGTGCGTGGGAGGGAACTCCACGGTGTTGCTCCACACCCCGGTCAGCCCCGCCGAAGCCCGGTCAATGAAGTCGCCGAGGTAGTTCTCCCAGCTCCCGTCGAAGTTGGAAAAGAACAGCAGCCGCTCGCCGCCGTCAATCAGCATCCAGCGGGCGAAGTGGATGGTCGGGATGCCGCCCAGATCGCCCCGGTTCCACTTGAAGCGGGCCAGGAAGTCTACAGCGGCGAGGACGACGTTCAAGGTGGTGCGGCGGAACCGGCCCGGCTTGATGGGGACGACGTGCGTCATCTGGTTCTGGACTTTGTGGTCCTCCCAAACGCGCAGCTCGCGCAGGTGTTCGAGGCTCGGCGGGGTCGTCTCCTCCCACGCCTGACGGTCGGCGTCCTCGTGGCGGTACAGGGCGGTTTGGAAGGCCTTCCCCAGCCCCGCCAGGGCCGCCGCTCCGAGAAGGGCGAACAGGGGCGAGCGGCGGGCGAGCAGATATAACCCGCCCCCGACGACGCCGACCGCGCCCGCAGCGGCCACAGGCAACTGCCAGTTCAGCGGCGGGACGGGGATGGGAGGAACGGGGGCGGCCCCGGCGCGGATGACGGCGAATTGGCGCGCGGCGTCCGGGCTATCCAGCGCCTGGACCTGGTCCGCCCGCGCCGGCATGACAACGGTGTCAATGTAGGCCTCCATGCGGTCGCGGGCGGCGGCGGCGTCTTTGAGCTGCCGGACGGTCCGGCGGCGGCAGGCGATGTGCCGGGCGCCATAGGGGATGCGCCGGCTGAGGAGATACTCCACCGCCCGGCCTGTGTCTCCGGGTCCCGGCCAGCCTTCGCAGTGCGAGTAGACCGCGTCGAGGGCGTCCATCGCCTCGTCGGCCAGTCTTCTGAGGAGGGTCTCGTCGGGGCCGTCGTGGTGGGTGCCGAAGGCCAGCTGCGAGGGCGGGCTGCTGGGGTTCTGTGTGTCGGGCGGCGGGATCACGACCCAGCGGGCGAAGTGGATCGTGGGGAACTGCGCGAGTCGGACCTGCGTGTTGCCTTTTCTCCCCTCGATGTCGCTGCCGATCACGGTTAAAAGGTCTTTGAGGGCTTGTTCCCTGCCGCGCAAGACCGGCGCGATCATTGTCATACTGCGTTGTTCAGGCTGCATGGCTGACACTCCTGATGGATTCTCGTCCCTGGGTAGTACTGATGCCAGGGTTAGCGTCTATTTCTGTGGCCCCATGCCCCATTCCTCCTTTTTGGGAGACACACAACGATTTTTCTGTTATAATGATTCCAGCGGCATGCAAGCTTTCTGAATGCCCAGGAGAACAAAGGATATGGCAGCAACACCCCTTCGGCCTGAACCGGGGCGGGAATGTCCGCCGCCCGATGAGGCGGCGGACATCGCCCAGGTGCTCGCGACCCTGCGCGGCCAGTTCGACCACAGCTTCCCGCCGGGCGGCCCCGGCCCCGCGCGGCGGGACCAGCACCCCAAGGCGCACGGCTGCGTGCGGGCCGAGTTCACGGTCGCCGACGACCTGCCCCCGGAGCTGCGGCACGGCATTTTCCACGCCCCGCGTTCCTATGACGCTTGGGTCCGGTTCTCGTCCAGTTCGCCCTTGATGACCCCGGACACCCGGCGGGACGCCCACGGCATGGCGATCAAGCTCCTGGGCGTACCCGGCCCCAAGGTACTGGACGACGAGCGGGACGCCCAGACACAGGACTTCATCCTGGCGAACAACGATGCCTTTTTCGTCCGCAGCGCCAAAGATTATGTCGTGTTCGCCCAGGCGATCTCTGAGGGCCGGGTGATGTCGTTCTTTTTCGGGTGGAAGCCGCTGCGCTGCCGGCTGCGCGAGCTGTCCAACATGCTGACCGCTGTCGGCAAGCGCATCACCAACCCGCTCCAGACCCGGTACTGGAGCCAGACCCCTTCCCGCCTCGGCGCTCGTGCCGTGAAATACTCCGCCCTTCCCGTTTCCCCCGTCCAGGACCCAGTGCCGGACGCGCCGGGGCCGGACTTCCTGCGCCAAGCGATGGCGGCGACGCTGCGCCGGGAGGAAGTCGTGTTTGAGTTCCGGGTGCAGGTGCAGACGGACCCAGTACGGATGCCGGTCGAGGATTCGACCGTCGTCTGGGACGAGCGTGTGTCTCCTTTCCGCTGCGTTGCCACCCTCCGCATCCCTGTCCAGGAGTGCGACACGCCTGAGCGGCGCGCGTTCGCCGAGAATCTCTCCTTCACCCCTTGGCACTCCCTGCCGGACCACCAGCCGCTGGGCAGCACGAACCGCATCCGCCGCCGTGTCTACGAGATGATCTCCGAGCTGCGTCACGCGCGCAGCGGCGTCCGCCGCGAGGAACCTGCGGAGGAGCCGCGCGATACGCTAGAGAACGCGTAACGCTGCCTAGAAACGGAAGGTGAATGTTTGACGCCGCCCCGGTCTGCGGTAGGTTTTCCTGACTAAAGCCCCAGCGGGCGCAGGAACAGGAGCGGGAGACATGGCACAGACATCTAGCGGGACGCCCTCGAACGGGGCGCAACTGACGGGCCAGGAGGAGGCGCAGAACATCAGCGAGGAAGCGCGGGAGCGCGCCCAAGAGGAGTTCGCCCATCTGGCGCCGGGACCTTCCGACCCGCCGCACTTCGGCGGCGAGGGCGCAAAGACCCAGCTCGACGAGGACCCGATCTCGGAAGTCAATCCATTCCAGGAAAGCCGACCGTAGCGAAAGAAAGAGGGGTGGCCGATGCCGTGCCGCTTCAGGCTATCAGCTCTTCACTAAAGTCAGAAAAATACAATGGGCGGGATCAGGTACGCCTTTGTTTGGCGCGCATAATCCCGCCTGTGTCGATCAGGTCGGCCTGTCCTCCACCCGTGAACCCACAATTCATTGGGTGCGGTTTGGCTTATGACTTTCTTCATCATCGCGCTCTATGTTCCCGGCACATTTTTCGCCCCGCTGCTCGGCAGGGCCTGGGACATCTTCAAGTGCATCTGCAACAGGATGAGATTCTTTTGGGCATTGGCTTTGACCAGCGGGTTCTGCCCCAGACTGATCTCTCGCTTCGTCTTCGCGATGTCTTCTGTGTGGTCCCGGATCATCTCCTGCTTATAGGCCGCCTCAAACTTGGCCCCGTGCAGATGCGACAGCTTGTTCATCAGCGCCTTTTGATCCTCACTTACGTCCGCAGGCAGTTTGTCGCCCACCCTGGAGGCTAGCCGCTTGAGGTCGGCGTTCGCTTTGCCATGATCCTGCTTCATTTGCCGTCCGAATTGCCTGTCCTGGCTGTTGGTCGCGTGCGACATGACCACGGGCGCGAACTGCACTTCTTCCAGGTTACTCTGCGCCGTGTCCTTCAGATAACTCTTGTCCAGTGTGCTGATTCCCGCTCTTGATCGTGCGTGGCTGCCTTGGGCGAGGACGCCGCCACTGGGAATTGCCAGCAGCCCAGCAGCGATGATGTATGCTGTGGACTTGATATATGCCGTCGGTTTCATGAACTTTCCCTTTGTGTCTTCCCGGCGAAGCCTTCCAAGTTGATTACAGATAGTCTTTCAATGACTGACGCCTGGAATGACTTCGTCCTGTTCAGTCTTTTTCAGTCTTTCCCCGCAGCCAGTTGCCCAAAACGGGGCAAGCGCATTGTCCTTCCCTGGTTATCCCCAAGCAGTGGGAGGGGAATTTTCTTTCGTTTAGGGTATGATGCCTCATGCCTGACTTTTCCCATCTTTCCTTGCCACTGCTGCTGCTGGCTTTTGCCCTCGCCGCCGGGGCCGTCTGGCTCGCCGGCATCCAGCTTTCCAACACCGCCGACGCCCTGGACTCGAAGTTCGGGCTGGGGGAGGCGCTTGGGGGTTTGATCCTGCTGGCGATCACGACCAACCTGCCTGAGATCGCCATCACGGCCACGGCCGCCCTGCATCACGAAATCGGCGTCGCCATCGGCAACATCCTGGGCGGCATCGCACTTCAAACCGTCGTGCTGGTGGCTTTAGACTTGAGCGTCCCCGGCAAGCGCCCGCTGACGTACCAGGCTGCCTCCCTGACCCTGGTGCTGGAAGGGGTCTTAGTCACCGCCGTCCTCACGGTCGCCATGATGGGGACTCAGATGCCCAAATCCGTGATCGCCTTCCGGCTGACACCGGAAGATGTTTTCCTCGCCGCCCTCTGGGTCGTCGGGCTGTGGCTGCTCAACAAGGCGCGGAAGGACCTGCCGTGGCAGGAGAAGGGGGACGCGCCGGGCGGGGAGCAGACGTCGGACATGAAGGCGCGCAAGCAGCGCGAGGAGGAAAAGCAGAAGAAGGCAGGCACGGGCAAGACGATCGGCGTCTTCCTGGCCGCGTCCGCCGTGACGCTGGTGGCGGGCGCAGTTTTGGTGCAGAGCGGGGACGGGATCGCCAAGCACCTGCACATGACCGGAGTCCTGTTCGGCGCGACCATTCTGGCCGCCGCGACCTCGCTGCCGGAAATCTCAACGGGCTTGGCATCCATCAAGCTGGGCGACTACCAGCTCGCCTTCAGCGACATCTTCGGCGGCAACGCCTTCCTGCCGGTCCTGTTCCTGCTGGCGACGGTCCTCTCCGGTCAGGCCGTGCTGCCGCAGGCGAAGAACACGGACATCTACCTGGCCGGCCTGGGCATCCTGCTGACGGCGGTATACCTATACGGTCTGGTCTTTCGCCCCCGTCGCCTGCTCCTGCGGATGGGGGCGGACTCGCTGATCGTCCTGGTGCTGTACGCCCTGGGCGTCGCGGGCCTGTTCGCCATCGCCCGCGCAGGATAAGGAAAGCATACCGGGCGGTTGAAACCGCAGCAACAAGTTCACGAAACCGGCCTTCGCCGGTTAAAATCCGAGTCCGCGAAGGCGGACTTTGTGCTTTCGTTGCCGCGAATTTATTCGCCCGCAGGAACGATGCCCTATCACTTGGGCGACTAAATGGACGACAAGAAATGGATGCGTGTCTGGGCCGGATCGGGCGCGTCTATCTGGACGGCGGCCACCGCGCCGTGGGCGTCGCGGGCGACGTTCACCTGCGTCGGGCCGGTGATCGTGTGCGAGATGGCCGTGTCCTCGTCCTGGCCCGCCATGATCGTGATGCTGCCCGCGTCGCGGCCTTTGGTGTTAAGCTGAACGCCGAGCAGCGGCAGGTTCTCGATCAGCGTGACGTGCGGCAGGCCGTCGCCGCTCACTTCCACCGTGACCTGCCCCTGCTCGAACTCGCGGCTCAGGTCGTCGAAAAATGCCCCCCACTCCTCGCGGGGCAAGCCTTGTGTATCCATAGAGTATTCTCCTCCGGCAACGGTATACCCAAACTTGACAGTGATTGGCGGATTACGGTACACTTCCGGGCATTATGCTGACCGCCGCATTCGCTAACCTGGGTTGCAAAGTCAACCAATACGAGACCGAGCGGCTGGCCGAGAGCTTCGAGGCATTGGGCTTCGCGCTGGCGGACTTCCGCGAACCCGCCGACGTGTACGTCATCAACACCTGCTCGGTCACGGCGGATGCCGACCGCAAATCGCGGCAGATGGCGCGGCGGGCGGCCCGGCAGAAGGACGGGGCCAGGGTCGTCCTGACCGGCTGCTTCGCGCAGATGGCGCTGGACACGGGCGAGGCGGTGGACGGTGCGGTCCTGCTGGTGCCGAATTCCGAGAAGATGCGGACGGCCTCGCATGTCCTGGCCGCGTTCCCGGATTTAATGCAGTATTCGTCGTCGCCTGCCTACCCCCCTGCCCCCAATCCTGGGGGAGCCATAAAGGGAGGGCTGGCCGTCTTCCCCGAGGCCGCGCCGGGCGGGTTGATCTCGCCGGAGTCATTGGTCGCGCGGCCCGCGCACCGGACGCGGGCGACGCTGAAGGTGCAGGACGGCTGCCGGTACTTCTGCGGCTTCTGCTCCATCCCCTTCACACGCAATGTCATGGCGAGCCGGTCGTTCGCCGATGTGCTGACTGAGGCGCGGGCGATGGCCCAGGCGGGAGCCAGAGAGGTCGTCGTCACCGGCGTCTGCGTCGGGGCGTATGGACCCCAAACCGGAAGCGGCGGGCCGGACCTTGCGGATGTACTCGTCGCGGTCGCGGACGTCGAGGGCATCGCGCGCGTCCGGCTGTCCTCGGTGCAGCCCGTCGAGATCCCCGACAAGCTGATCCGAGCGATGGCCGCGCATCCCCACATCGCGCCGCACCTGCACCTCTCTTTACAGAGCGGCGACGACACGATCCTACGGGCCATGAACCGACCCTACGACACCCGTTTCTTTGCGGAGACCGTGGACAAGCTGCGGGCGCTGATGCCGCGCATCGGACTGACTACGGACCTGATCGTCGGCTACCCCGGCGAGACGCGCGCTCTGTTCGAGAACACCCTGGCGTTTGCCCAGAAGATGCAGTTCGCGCGGACGCACGTTTTCCGGTACTCGCCCCGGCAGCGCACAGCGGCGGAAGGGATGAAAGACGACGTCTCCCACGAGGAAAAAGAGCGGCGGCACCGGGAACTCACCGCCGTCTGCGTCGCCTCGCAGGAAGCCTTCGCGGCAGGCGACCTGGGGAAGACCGTAGAGGTGTTAGTGGAAGCGAAAGGCGCGCGGGACGGCTGGCTGTCCGGCTACACCGGCAACTACGTCCGGGTGCAGTTTGAAGCGCTGCCGTCCCTGCGCGGCCGGATCGTCCCGGTGACGCTGACCGAAATCCTGCCGGGCGGCGACGCCTTCGGCCATTGGGAGGAATAGATGGCCGACACCATTTTCGGCAAGATCATCCGGCGCGAGATCCCCGCCGACATCGTCTACGAGGACGATCACGTCCTGGCCTTCCGCGATGTCGCCCCGCAGGCGCCGACGCATTTCTTAGTCATCCCCAAAGACCCAATCCAAAACCTCTTGGACACCACACCTGACCATGCCCTCCTGCTCGGCCAGTTGATGCGGGCCGCCGTCCATGTCGCCCAGACGCTGGGCCTGTCCGAGAGCGGCTTCCGGGTCGTCGTCAACGTCGGCCCCGACGGCGGGCAGTCCGTGGACCACCTGCACCTGCACGTCCTGGGGGGACGGCATCTCACCTGGCCGCCGGGGTGAGCGCGGCAGGATGACGAGTCAGGCCGCAGGACAGAATCCTACAAGTATCGTGGTGCAACTATATTACGCCGGGGCGTGTCAGTAATGACAGGAGGCGAATATGAATAGTACGTTGATAATCCCCCTTCTTGCTACCACTCTTGTAGCCATCGTCGGATGGTTTGCTGCTCATCAACTTAGTGCCGCGAGAGACCGAACAAACAAGCGTCGTGAATTACGGGTACAGTATTTGATAGACGCCTATCGGAAACTGGAAGCGGCGTCCAATCGTCAGGAGGCCGAAGAAATCCATGTCGCATCTCTGGAATCAGCCGTCGCCGACCTTCAGTTGTTTGGTACACAGGCCCAAGTCGCAAAAACGACCCAATTTGTCAAGGAGTTCGCAGAAAGAGGCGAGGCCCCATTAGGTGAACTGCTATTTGAGTTGCGGCAGGACTTGAGGCAGGAACTTCGTCTTGACGCTGCTCCTGGGAGAATCATGCACATTAGAATTATCCCAAAGCAAATAGAAGGTTCAGCGGAGGAGTCAAAGCCATCTCTAACTTCAGCTAAACTGCCTGTGGTCTAACACGGGTAGCATTCGCCACGCGCCAGGGAGCCACGGGTTGAAATCCAAGGCAGGGAAAAGCCCGCCGTCCAGGGGACGGAAAGACAAGAAGGCCAACTGTCACAGGTCGTTCCTTCTCTTGCGTCCCCTGGACGCTGGGCACTTGACAGCCTCGGGTTTCAACCCGTGGCGAACGCCTCACGCATCACCGATCAGTAACCAGAAAGAGATAATCCCATTGACCAACGCCCGTCTTTCTGCGCCACGCTTGCTTCCTTTGCCTTACTGACGGCGGGTGGAACCAGTCGGCGTATGAGAGGCTGGAGCGTATCCAGAAGATGCTGGGGACGCAGATCCCAAGCAGGAGAACCTGAAGCCGGACGTCTTTGAGGGCGATTACCGGGACTATGCCCGGTGGGGCTACAACGTCATCTTCGCATACGGAGACGAGTTCGGTCCGACGGCAGCCAAAGTCGCCGTGTGTCGTATGTCCTGCAAGCCGGAACGCTGCTGGTCCTGCTCGGCTTCCAGCGGGTGCAGAGGGAGCGGCGCGGGCTGATAGATGTCACCGAGGAAGGAGTGGCCGATGCCCCACCCGCTATTAGAGTGTCCGGCGATTGACCAGTCGCCCAGCGAATACCTCCGCGCCGTTGGACTGGTTTTCGCGGAGTTCGGCGCCCCCTCGCAGGATTCGGGCAACATCTCGTATGGCGTCCAAGTCGGCGAGGAGCGCTATTTCGTCAAGACGGCGGGGCTGCCGGATGATCCCCTACCCTCCCTCAACCACGCGGCCCGCGTGACATTGCTGCGGAACGCGGCGCGACTGAGCGCAAGCGTCAGCCACCCGCTCCTGCCCAAGCTGCTCAGGGTGATCGAGTCGCCCAATGGGCCGCTGCTGGTCACCCCCTGGCTCGACGGCGAACTCCTCGGCGTACCCCGTGAGCAGCGCGATGATCCCCGGTCGGCGTTCCAACGGTTTCGGAACCTGCCGCCGACCACGCTGCACGCCTGCCTTGACGCCGTGTTCGATCTGCATGACGCCCTTGCAGGTGCCGGCTGGATTGCCGGGGATTTTTATGACGGCTCCCTGCTCTATGATTTCGCGGCAGGACGGCTTTGGGCGGTAGACCTGGATATGTACCACAACGGCCCATTCCGCAACGACAGGGGGCGGATGTTCGGCTCCACGCGCTTCATGGCGCCCGAAGAATTCGAGCGAGGCGCGCTCATAGACGAACAGACGACGGTGTTCGCGATGGGCCGAACCGCACTGGTCTTCCTGTCCGACGGGACGCTCGATTCCCAGCCGTTTCGCGGGCCGCGTACCCTGTTTGACGTGGCGGCCCAAGCCTGCCAGCCGAACCGCGCCCTTCGATTTGCCTCGATGACTGCCTTTTATCACGCCTGGCTTGCCGCAAGAGGCGTTTGACTTCCCGCGCCCGCCTCCGGTATAATTACCCATTCGTGCCCAAGAAACAAGTTTAACTTTGCCCGTCCCTCGGGAGCGGCTGTGGCTGGCCCTGCTCCTGCTGGGAACAGCCCTGCTCTCGTTCTGGAGTCTGGGCAGCCTGCCCCTCGTAGACGTGGACGAGCCGGTCTACGGACAGGTCGGCAAGGAGATGGCCTCAGCAGGGTTGGTCGGCTGGCTGACGCCGCACAACGGCGGGCTGCCCTGGTTCGACAAGCCGCCGCTGTTTTACTGGCTCACGGCGCTCTCGATGCGCCTGTTCGGAGTCTCGGAGTTCGCCGCCCGCTTCCCCTCCGCCCTGCTGGCCATGGACCTGGTCGCCGTCACCTGCGCGCTGGCGCGGCGGGCTTACCCACAGACGCCGCGCGCGGCATTGTGGGCGGGCTTCGCGCTGGCGACCAGTGTGCAGTTCTTCCTGCTGGCCCGCGCCGCCGTGACGGACATGACGCTGGCGCTGATGCTGACCTCGGCCCTGCTTGCCCTGTATGCCTGGATGCAGACCGACCGGGGCCGGTGGATCGCGCTGGCGGGCGTGATGACGGGTCTGGCCGCCCTAACCAAAGGCCCAGTCGCGCTGGTCCTGATCGGCGTCCAGACCATCGCCTATTTGTGCCTGACGCGGCAGGTGAAGCGCCTGCTGTCCCCCGCGCTCTGGGGCGGCTTCGCGCTGTGCCTGGTCGTCGCGCTGCCCTGGTTCCTGGCGATGATCCACCTGCACAGGCGGCTGTTCATTGACGGCTTTTTAGAGGCGAACAACATCACGCGCTACTTGCAGGCGGAGCACCGGGAGACGAGTCCATTCTGGTTCTTCCTGCCCGTGTTGCTGGGCGGCTTTTTCCCCTGGTCGCTGGCCCTGCCGGGCGCGTTGATCCTCGCCTGGCGGCAGGGCCAGGAGGCGTGGCGAGCGCGACTGGCAGATAACCCCGCGCTCTTCCTCGGCCTCTGGGTCGCGCTGGTCTTCGTGTTCTTCTCGGCCTCGCAGACTAAGTTATGGACTTATATTTTCCCGCTCAGTCCGGCGGCGGCGGTATTAGTGGGACGGTGGATGTGGAAGCGGCCTGAAACTTTGGCCCGCTTTGTTGGTCTGAGGATGTATGATGCGGTGCTGTGGCTTGCCCTCGGCATTCTGCTCTGGACGTTCGGTAAGCGGTTTGGCGTCGCATCATCCACACTTTTGCTGTGGGACTTAGTTCTGGCGGCGACTTTGTGTTACATGAAGCTACGCCGCACACAGGAAGACGTTTGGCTTGCACCTGGCATCGCAACCGCTCTGTTTCTGTTAATCCTTTGGTGCTCGCCGACATGGAAGACGCGCGAGGCCGACGTTTCGGAGCGGAAGATGGCCGCGTTCGCCGCGCTGACAACGCCGCCGGATGGGGTCGTTCACGCGCTGGGCTTCAAACACCCCAGCCTGCGCTATTATTCAGACCGGCCCGTCGTTTATTCAGACGATCACGCGGCGGCGGCCCAGGACATGAAGCAGCACCCCGGCGTCGTGTACGCCATGCGGACGAGCGACGAGGACGAACTGCGCGGGCAATACGGCGTGACCGATTACAACGAGCTATGGCGATACAGGCGAACGGTTTTGGTACAGGCGACGCCGCCAAAGCCGTAGAAGTGAGTCGAGGCTATCTAGGAAGATAGGCGGGCGATTAAAATCGCGGCAACAAAAGCACGAAACCGGCCTTCGCCGGTTAAGAATGGAGTCCACGAAGGTGGACTTTGTGCCCTTGTTGCTGCGGTTTCAACCGCCGGTCGTAGTCTCTGGACAGTCTCTAGGATTGGGGGTCTGAGCATGACCGAAGACAACAAACAGGCAGAGACGCGGACGACGTTGCCAAGCCTCTCGTTCGTGTTCCCGATGTACAACGAAATCGGCAACATCGAGAACTGCGTAGCCCAGGCGTTAGCGACGGGATACAAGATCACGTCCGACCTGGAAATCGTGGTCGTGGACGACTGCTCCAACGATGGGTCGGGCGCGCTGGCGGACGAACTCGCCACCCGGTACTCAGAACTCAAGGTCGTCCACCACGCCAAAAACCGCAAACTCGGCGGGGCGCTGCGGACGGGGTTCGCGGCGGCCACGAAAGACTGGATTCTTTACATCGACAGCGACCTGCCGATCCAGATGGACGATGCCCTGAAGGCGGTCCCGCTGACGGCCGATGCCGACATGGTAATCGGCAACCGGCAGGGCCGAGCTGAGGGGCTGAAGCGCGAAGCCATGTCGTTCGTCTACAACCGGCTGATCCGCGTCCTGTTCGGCCTGAAGGTCCGCGATGTGAACTTCGCCTTCAAGCTGTTCCGGCGGGCCATCATGGACCGGATCACGCTGCAAAGCGAAGGCTCGTTCATTGACGCCGAACTGTTGATCGAGACGCACCGGGCCGGGTTCACCATCGCCGAGCTGCCGATGCGCTACTACGAGCGCACGGCGGGCGTCTCGACGCTGGCGTCGGGGTCGGTCGTCGTCAAAATCCTGCACGAGATGGCCGACTACCGCCGCGCCGCCGCCCGACGCCCCGCGCGCCCCCGCCCGGCCCGCCAGTGAAAAAGGGCAGTGGCACGGCCCGCGTCATTGTCCATGCCGACGATTTTGGGCTGCATCCCGCGCTCAACGCGGGCGTGGAGCGGGCGCACCGGGAGGGCGTCGTCACCTCCGCCAGCCTGATGCCGCTCGGCCCGGCCTTTGGGGACGCCGTTCAGCGCTCCCAGGCGATGCCGACGCTGGACTTGGGCCTGCATCTCACCCTCGTCGGCGTTCCCGGCTTTCCCCCCACCCTGGGCACCTTTCTTGCGGACTATGCGCGCGGCGTCTGGCCCGCGCGCCGGGTTGCCGACGCCCTGCGCGGACAGCTCGATGCCGTGTGCGGGCTGCCCATCAGCCACCTCGACTCGCACCAGCACCTCCACGTCCTCCCCGGCATCATGCGCGTCGTGTGCCCGATTGCCTCCGAATATGGTCTTCGGGCGATCCGTTTGCCCTTGGATGGCCCGGCGCTTACGCCCGTCTCGCCCGCCCGCCGCGCCCAGGCCGCCGCGCTGGCCGCGATGGCGCGGCTCTCGCGCCGGTACATCGCGGCGTCGGGCCTTCGCACCTCCGACCATTTCTCCGGCATGGCGGTTTCGGGGCATCTGACAGTTCCCACTCTCGCCGCCTACCTCCAGAACGCGCGGGATGGACTGACGGAGATCGTCTGCCACCCCGGCGAGGACAACCGCGCCCTGTCCCAAGCCTTCGCTTGGGGCTATGATTGGGAAGGGGAAACGGCGGCCCTTTGCTCCCCCGAAGCGTGGGCAGCGGCGGCTATCAACTTCACCACTTGGCGAGACGCCTGAGTAAAGACCAATGCTGATGTGTCCGCTCTGCAAAGAGGAATTGATTCGGGTCGGGAACGCCTTCCGGTGCAGTCGAGGTCACTCCTATGACATCGCTAGGGAGGGCTACGTCAACCTGTTGCTAGCCAACCAGAAAGCGTCCGCATCGCCGGGGGACACGAAAGAGATGGCGGCGTCCCGCCGGGCCTTTCTGGACAAAGGTTATTATGCCCCGCTGTCGGACCGGATCAATTTTCTCATCGCGGAGGAAGTTCAGGGCAACGAGGCGGCGGGCATGACGATTTTGGACGCCGGGTGCGGCGAAGGCTACTACCTGCACCGGCTTATGCAAGCTTTGCGTCATGGCAAGGACGGTTACGGCCTGGACATCTCCAAAGAGGCCATCAAGCTGGCGGCGAGATACAAAAATGCTTGCTTTGTGGTCGCGAGCATCCATCAACCTTTGCCATTTGCCTCGTCCTCTCTGGATGTCGTGCTGAACGTGTTCGCGCCCCGAAACCCTGCCGAGTTCGCCCGCGTCCTCCGCCCCGGCGGCAGGACGCTGGTCGTCGTCCCCGCCGAGGGACACTTAGCCGCACTGCATGATGCCCTGGGCCTGCCACGGATTGACGGTGACAAGGAGCGGCGGGCTGTCGCAGATTTCGACGGGGCGCTTGTCCCGACCCGCTCGGAAACCATGAGATACCGCCGCGCCCTGTCGAGCGACGACGTGCTGCGCTTGATCCAGATGACGCCGACGTTTTGGCATCTGTCGGAGGAAGCGCGGGCCGGCGCGAACGACCTGCCCGGCCTCGACATCGAATTCGCTTTTACTTTGATCGTCCTGCGCCACGATCCCACAGCGGCAGTTCCGCGTTCGCTCTGATCGAGCCGCTCACGGCGGGTATTTGTGAGGGCTGTTGTTTTTTGTCCCCATCTGTAGTATAATTTTCGCAGTCCTTAATCTCTCGCCGGAATGACACATGGGGCTTTTGCCTTAGCCTCCCCGTGATCAGGAAATCCATCCTCCGCCCTAAGACTCACTTATGAACAAAAATCTCCTTCTGCTCGGCGCGCTGGCGCTTGGGGCGGCCCTGTCCCCGACCTTTCAGGCACAGGCCGCCGCGCCGTCCCCCCGGCAGCACATCCTGATGGACGCCAACTGGCGCTTTAACCAGGACAAATCGGCAGCCCTCCGAAATGCAGTCCCTGTGACCGGCTGGCGCGGGCGCGCGGGCCAGCCAGGCGAAGCCGCCCCCATGACGGCCGCCGTGCTGGACACGACCGGGGGTGACTGGCAGGATGCGGGCAGCAATGAGGATGTCTTTCATGGCCGCGCCGGCTTCGCCTGGTTTCGGACGACGCTGCCGGCCCTCGCGGCGGGTCCGGGACGCACTCTGCGCTTTGAGGGCGTGGACGACAACGCCACGGTCTACCTTAACGGGCAAAAGCTGACGCACCACGAGGGCTGGAATGATCCCTTTGAGGCGCCCCTGGACGGGGCCTGGAACGCGGCGGGGCTGAACACCCTGGTCGTCCTGGTGGAGAACACGGCGGGCGGCGGCGGCATCACCGCCCCCGTCACGCTGGGCCTCAGCGCCGCCCCCAGCAGCAGCGACCCGTCCCGCCCGGAGATGAATGATGCCGCCTGGCGCGTCGTGCATCTGCCGCATGATTATGTCCTGGAGTCGGCGTTCACGCCCAAAGGCGACGCTTCCCACGGCTCACTGATCCCGACGCCGGCCTGGTATCGGAAGACCTTCACCCTGCCCGCGTCGGACAGGGGAAAGGCGCTGTGGCTCGACTTCGACGGCGCGTACCGCGACAGCAAGGTCTACCTCAACGGGACCCTGCTGGGCGAGCACCCCTGCGGCTACACCCCCTTCCGTTACGACATCAGCCAGGCCGCCCGCTACGGCGGGCGGAACGTTTTGGCCGTGCAGGTCAGCCCGCAGCACGAGGAAGGCTGGTGGTACGAGGGCGGCGGCATCTACCGCCACGTCTGGCTGAACGTCGCCGACCCCATTCATGTCGCGCCCTGGGGCACGTTCGTCACCACAAAGATGGCCGAGCCGGGGCCGGATGGGTCGGTCTCGCCGGCCGTCGTGTCCGTCAGCACGGCGATTGGCGACACCATTCCTGATCCCAATGCTGCACACAGGACAGCCGCCCTCGGCGTCAACTCATACCGCCTGATGACCCGTATTTTTGACCCGGCGGGCAAGGTCGTGGCGACGGCGGAAACTCCGTTCGGGGCGGAAGCGCATCCGCAGATCGCACAGCAAATCGCGGTCCCCCGCCCTGCTCTCTGGTCCATTGAGACGCCGCGCCTCTACAGATTGCACACCGAGATTCGGCACGGCGACCAGGTGACGGACGCCACGGACACGCCGTTCGGCATCCGCACCATCCGCTTTGATGCCGAGAAGGGCTTCTTCCTGAACGGCAGGCCCGTCAAGATTAAAGGCACCTGCAACCACCAGGACTTCGCCGGGGTCGGCGTCGCTATGCCGGACAGCCTGCTCTACTGGCGCGTCAAAAAGCTGAAGGAGATGGGCAGCAACGCTTATCGCATGTCGCACAACCCGCCCACGGCGGAACTTCTGGACGCCTGCGACCGCTTAGGGATGCTGGTCATGGACGAGAACCGGCACCTCGGCGATACCGAAAGCGGCAAGGCGTCTCTGAACACGCCCTACGCCGACCTGCACGAAGTCCAGAGCATGGTGCTCCGGGACCGTAACCACCCCAGCGTCATCATGTGGTCCATGTGCAACGAGGAAGGCATCCAGGGCACCCCCCACGGGCGGGATATTTTCGCGGCCATGAAGAGAGCTGTGGACGCCGTGGACGGCACCCGGCCTGTGACGTGCGCCATGAACGGCGGCTACGACTCCGCCGTCGGCATCACGTCCGTGGAGGATTTGCAGGGCATCAACTACAATTCCGGCGGCTATGACGGCTTCCACAAGGCCCACCCCACCATGCCGCTCTACGGCAGCGAGACATCCAGCGAAGTCGGTACGCGCGGCATTTACGCGACCACCCAGTTCGACCACTACCAGGGCGAGCCGTCCAAAGGGTATGTTGCCGCCTACGACATCAACCCCGTGCCCTGGGGGCAATCGGCGGAAGAAGGCTGGAAGACCATCGCCGACCGGCCCTTCGTCGCCGGCGGCTATGTTTGGACCGGCTTCGACTACAAAGGCGAGCCGACGCCCTTCGGCTGGCCGGACATCAACTCGAACTTCGGCATCATGGACCAGTGCGGCTTTCCCAAAGACGCCTACTACTACTACCAGTCGGTTTGGGGCGACAAGCCCGTCGTCCACATCCTGCCGCACTGGAACTGGGCCGGCAAAGACGGCCAGCCGATTGATGTGTGGGCCTATAGCAGCGCCGCCCATGTCGAACTTTTTCTCAACGGCACAAGTTTGGGCGCGAAGGACATGCCCCCGAACGGCCACCTGGCCTGGGCCGTTCCCTATGCGCCCGGAACGCTGGAAGCGCGCGGCGTGGACGCGGCGGGCAAGGTGGTCGCTACGGACAAAGTGGAAACGACCGGCGCCCCCGCCGCCCTGCGGCTGACGACGGACCGGACAGCGCTGATGGCGGACGGCGAGGACCTGACGATGGTGGAGGTGGATGTGGTGGACGCCCAGGGCCGCATCGTCCCGACGGCGGACAACCTCGTCACGTTCGAGGTGACGGGCGCGGGCCATGTCGCGGGCGTCGGCAACGGCGACCCCAGTGACCACGGGCCGGACAAAGCTTCTTACCGCCACGCCTTCAATGGCAAGTGCCTGGTCATCGTCGGTGCCGGCGAACAGCCCGGCAGCATCCGCCTCACGGCAGTCGCCTCCGGCCTGAAGGGCGCGGGCCTGAGCATGAAGGTCGCCCGATAGAGAAGCCCCGCCCAAAGGGGCGATGCGACACAAGAAAGCCTTATGAAACTTCAGTCCTTCCCATTCGCCGCCGCTCTGCTGACGCTCGGCACTTTTGTTTCGGCTCTGCCCGTCGGGGCGCAGGCGGTGTCCGGCGGCAGCTTGCCGACGCGCTGGGCGAAACTGGTCTCGCCCGCCAACACCCTGCCCGACTACCCGCGCCCCCAGATGACCCGCGCCCGCTGGCAGAGCCTCAACGGGTCGTGGGACTACGGCCTGACCGACAGCGCGGCGGCAGCCCCACCTGCGGCCTATGACGGCAAGATACTGGTCCCGTTTGCCTATGAGGCTCCTCTGTCGGGCGTCGGCAAGGCCAGCCCCGTCACGCAGCGCCTGTGGTATCGGCGGACGTTCACCGTCCCCGCCGCCTGGCGCACGAACCGTCAGCGCGTCCTGCTCCACTTCGGGGCCGTCAAATGGGACAGCACGGTCTCCGTCAACGGCACGCCGATGGGTGAGCACAAGGGCGGCTACACGGCCATTGATTACGATGTCACCCGTGCGCTCAAACCCGGCGCGAACGAGTTGGTCGTTTCGGCCTACAACCCAATGCCCCATGACGTGCCCGACGCGCAAGTCGTCGGCAAGCAGCGCCCCCACTCAGAGAGCATCTTCTACACGGGCGCGTCGGGCATCTGGCAGTCGGTCTGGCTGGAACCCGTTCCCGCCCAGCACATCACCGCCCTGAAGATCACGCCGGACATTGATGCCAAAGTCCTGCACCTCACTGTGGAGGTCGAGGCTGGGATGGCAAACAACGTCCGCATTGAAGCCATCGCGATCGAGGGGGCGGCCACGGTCGCCAAAGCGGTCGGCAGTGGGGAGTTCCGCCTGTCCATCCCACGCCCTCATTTGTGGACGCCTGACGACCCACATTTGTATGGCCTGCGCGTGTCCCTACTCGGCGTGAGCAAACCGCTCGACACCGTGAGCAGCTACTTCGCCATGCGGAAGGTCTCGCTGGGCAAGGATGCCCAGGGCCGGACGCGGCCCATGCTGAACAACAGGTTCGTCTTCCAGGTGGGCGCACTCGACCAGGGGTACTGGCCCGACGGCATCTACACCGCCCCAACCGACGACGCGCTCAAGTCCGACATCGTCGCCGCCAAGCAGCTCGGCTTCAACCTTCTGCGAAAGCACGCCAAAGTGGAGCCGGACCGCTGGTACTACTGGACCGACAAGCTGGGGATGCTGGTCTGGCAGGACATGCCCCAAGCGTTCGGGACCCTGAACGACGCGGCCAAAGCGCAGTGGCTGACCGAGTGGCGGAGCGAGATCGCGCAGTTTTATAACCACCCGTCCATCATCGTCTGGACCACGTTCAATGAGGGCTGGGGCCAGCACGATACGGAGCCGATTGTGGCCCTGACCAAGCAGCTTGACCCGACCCGGCTGGTCAACAACGCCAGCGGCTGGGTGGACAAGGGCGTCGGCGACCTTCACGACACCCACGCCTACCCCGGCCCCTGGTCGGAACTGCCGGAGCCGACGCGGGCCGCCGTCAACGGCGAGTTCGGCGGCGTGACCATGCGCGTGGACGGTCACACGCTGTTCCAGGGCAAGGTCATGGGCTACGGCGCGACCCTGAGCAGCGGCTGGAAGACCACCAAGCGCTACCAGGAGCTTCTCCGAAACGCCTACGGCCTGGAAGAGAGCCGGGGGACAAGCGCGGTCGTTTACACCCAGCTCACCGACGTGGAGCAAGAATTAAACGGCCTCTTGACCTATGACCGGGCGGTCACCAAGGTAGACCCGGCCATTGCCGCCGCCGCCAACCGGGGCCGGTTCCTGCCTCTCCCGCCCAACCCAAACCCCAACACCGACCTGGTGCCGACCTCGGAGGACGACCCCTACACCTGGTCTTACATCACAGCGAGACCCGCCGCCGATTGGACGCAGGCGGCTTTCGACGCCTCTTCGTGGAAGACCGGCGCGGCGCCCTTCGGCCACGACGCCGGCAACGTCCGCACCGCCTGGGCCGACACGCCCGGCGACATCTGGCTGCGGCGCGAGGTGGCGCTGCCCGCCGACATCCCCGCCAAGCTAACCGTCCTGGCGAGGCACGATGAAGACGTCGAGGTTTATGTCAACGGCGTCCTCGCTGCAAGCCAGGCAGGCTACAACGGCGACTACGTCCGCCTGCCGATGTCGGACGCCGCGCGGGCGGCCCTCCACCCCGGTCAGAACCTGATTGCCGTTCACTGTCATCAGACCATCGGCGGGCAGGTGATCGACGTCGGAATCACGAAGGCGGAATAATCCATGATGGTCTCCCCGGCCCCCAATAATAGGGGAGCCAGAATAAGACTGGCTCTCCTTTTCCGACTCCCCCATTATTGGGGGCTGGGGGGACTCGTCCTGCTCCTGGCGGCGCTGTGGCCGGCGGCGCCCGCTTCCGCCAAGCCAGCCCCGCCGCCGGCGTTTCTGGCGGGCGGCGACCTGTCGTTTCTGGCGCGTGAGGAGCAGCTAGGGGCGGTCTATAAGGACGGCGGCCAGCCGCAGGGCGCGCTCCAGATCTTCAAGACGCACGGCTGGAACGTCGTCCGCCTGCGGCTCTGGGTTCGCCCGACGGGGCAGGGAGAATACATCAATGACCTGCCGTACACCGTCGCCCAAGCGAAGCGGGTCAAGCAGGCCGGATTGAAGTTCCTGCTGGACTTCCACTACTCGGACACCTGGGCCGACCCCGGCCACCAGGTCAAGCCCGCCGCCTGGAAGGGCCTGCCGTTCGACGCGCTCACCCGCCAGGTCAAGAGCTATAGCCGGGAGGTGGTCATGACGCTGCGCGCGAACGGGGCGATGCCGGACATCGTCCAGATCGGCAACGAGACGACCAACGGGATGCTGTGGCCCGACGGGAAGGTCGAGGGGCCGGACGGCTGGACGAAGTACGGCGCGCTGCTGAAGGCCGGCATCGCGGGCGTCCGCGAAGGCGCGAAGCCGCTGCCGCCCCCGCAGATTATGATCCACATCAACAACGGCGCGGACACGGGCCTGACGCAGTGGTTTTTCGACCACCTCGATCCCCAAAAGCAGGGCATTGACTTTGACTTGATCGGCCTGAGCTACTACCCCGACGGCAAGAACACGTTGGCCGAGTTGAAAAACGCGCTCGCCGCCGATGCCCGCAAGTACCACAAGCCGCTTGTCGTTGTCGAAACCGCCTTCCCCCAGAACGGTACGGCGGGGCCGGACCAGGCCGTTTACGCCGAGTACGGGCGGACGCCGGAAGGCCAGCGCCGGTTCCTGGCAGACCTGGTGACGGCGGTCCGGGAGACGCCGGACGGGCTGGGTCAGGGCGTCATCTACTGGCAGCCCGAAGGGGTGCCGATCCAGGGCCTGCCGAACTACAACGGCGGCAACTCGCTGTTCGATGACCAGTTCAACGCGCTGCCCGGCCTCGGCGCGCTCGCGCCGTCCAAGACGAGGGCCAACCCGTGAAGAAACCGAGCACGACTTCAGGCGGCCTTTCCCGGCGGGCGCTGCTGAAGGGCGCTGCGGCCCTGGTCGTCGGCTGCGGCCTGGGCGGGCCGGCGCGGGCCGCCACGACGGAGAAGCACAAGGAGACGAGGATGCCCCACCCCCCGACAGAAGACCTGACCCACTACGTCAACACCCTGCAAGGCACCGACTCGGCGCCGTCGTTCTCACGCGGCAACACCCTGCCGCTCGTCAGCCGCCCCTTCGGCATGGCCCATTGGTCGCCGCAGACCTCAGAAGAGGAGCGGTGGTTCTTCACCCCCGCCAAGCACGAACTGATCGGCGTTCGGGCGACCCATCAGCCCAGCCCGTGGATGAATGACTACGGCCAGTTCACGGTCATGGCCCAGACCGGGGAGCCTGCCCTCGGCGCGGCGGGGCGGGCTTCGGCCTATCGCGCCGAAGACTTCAAAGTTCATCCGCACTCGTTTTCGGTGCTGCTCCAGCGCGGCAACGTCCGCCTGGAGATGACACCGACGGAGCGGTGCGGCGTGTTCCGGTTCACGTTTCCGGCAGGCGAAGCGGGCCGGGTCATCATTGACGCCCACTCGCAGGTCGCGCTTCACCCGGAGCGCCGCCTTATCACGGGGCAGTCGCGGCTCAATTCCGGCGGCGTCCCTGAAGGCTTCGCCTGCCACTTCGCGGCTGTCTTCGACCAGGAATGGCGGCGCGCGCTCCCCACGCAGGGCGGAAGCCCCGTAGAAAACGAAACGACGCTGGACGGCAAGCGCATCGGCGCGATGGCCGAATTTGCGCCGTCCCCGTCCGGCCAAATCCTAATGAAGATCGGCACGTCGTTCATCAGCGCCGAGCAGGCCCTGCGGAACGTCGAGCGTGAGGCCGGCGACAAGAGCTTTGATGCCCTGCGGGCCGAGGGCGAGGCCGTTTGGAACGAGACGCTGGGCCGCATCCAGATCGAGGGCGGCACGGACGACCAGCGGCGGACTTTTTATAGCTGCCTGTACCGCGCGCACCTTTTCCCTCGCATGTTCCATGAGCCGGACGCCGCAGGGCAGCCGATCCACTACAGCCCCTTCGACGGGCGGGTCCACGCGGGCGTTCTTTACACCGACAACGGCTTTTGGGATACCTGCCGCACGGTCTATCCCCTGCTGGCCCTGATTCAGCCCGCGCGACTCGGCGAGATCATCCAGGGCTGGGTCAACGCCTACAAAGAGGGCGGCTGGCTGCCCAACTGGCCCTCGCCGGGCTACCGCGCCTGCATGATCGGGACCCACATAGACGCCGTCATCGCCGACGCCTGCGTCAAAGGCATCGGCGGCTTCGACCGCGAGACGGCCTATGCAGGCATGGTCAAGCACGCGAACACGCCCGTTAACGGGGAGAAGGGCTATGGCCGCATCGCCCTCCGTGAGTATTTAGACCGGGGCTACGTCCCCGCCGACAAATATGACCACGCGACCGCGCGGACGCTCGACTATGCCTATGACGACTTCTGCATTTCCCAAGTCGCCGGGGTGCTCGGAAAACACGAGGACCAGAAGGAGTACCAAAAGCGCGCGCTGAGTTACCGCCATGTCTACGACCCCGCGACGACCTTCATGCGCGGCAAGAAGGCAGACGGCGCCTGGCAGGAGCCATTCGACCCTTATGCCTGGGGCGATCCGTACATCGAGGGCAGCGCGTGGCAGTTCAACTTCACCGTCCCGCACGACCCCGCCGGCTTGACGGCGCTGATGGGCGGCCCGGCGAAGCTCCTCGCCAAATTGGACAGGTTCCTGTACCAGCCGCCCACCTTCCGCCCCGGCACCTACGGCGGGGTCATCCACGAGATGGCCGAGATGGCCGCCGTGGACTTCGGCCAGTACGATCAGGGCAACCAACCCGTCCACTCGTTCCTGTACTTCTTCGCGGCGGCGGGCAGCCCCTGGAAGACGCAGTACTGGGTGCGTCGCGTGCTGGACGTGCTCTATTCCCCCGACAGCTTTCCCGGCGACGAGGACAACGGCGAAATGGCCTCGTGGTACATCCTGAACGCGCTCGGTCTGGGGCCGCTCTGCCCCGGCGTTCCCGAGTATGTCCTCGTTTCGCCCCTCTTCCCCGCCGCCCATCTCCACCTGCCGGGCGGCAATACTCTCACTGTTGAAGCGCCAGGGGCCTCCGAGGGCAGCGCCTACGTTCAGAACATCTCCCTCAATGGCAAGGCTCACGGTCAACTCTGCATCGCGCATCAGGCGCTGGCGGAGGGCGGCCATCTGCGCGTCGTCCTGGGGCCGCAGCCGTCTAATCGGCAGTTAGAGCCGGGCGACCTGCCCCTCTCGCTGTCTGCTTCCTCCCCCGTCCCCTATGACGCCGGCCTGGTCGGGCCGGTCATCCGTATTAACTGCGGCGGCGATGAGGAAGGGAACTTCGTCGGCGACGCCTTTGTCCACGGCGGCGGCACGGGGCATCTCGCGGCCACGGTGGACACGACCGCGCCCCACGCCGCCCCCGCCGCCGTGTACCAGACCGAGCGCCACGGGGAGTTTGCCTACACCCTCCCGCTGCCGGTTCTGCCCCAGGGCCGCACTTACACGCTGCGCCTGCACTTCGCCGGGGTCAGCGATCAGGACGCGGGCAAGCGCCGCCAGAACGTCTCCCTGAACGGCAGGACGATCCTCCAGGACTTCGACATCTTCGCCGAAGCGGGCGGCAGGAACAAAGCCGTCGTCCGAGAGTTCGCGGGCCTTCAGCCCGACCCTCACGGCGCCCTCGTCGTGGCCGTCGCCCCCGCGCCGGGCAGCACATACCAGAACGCCACGCTCTGCGCCATCGAAGTTCTGGCCGTTTAAAGACGGAAGATCGCCCCCCGGCCCCCAATTCTGGGGGAGCAGGAGAAGATCATCCCCTCCGGGTCCTATTCTTGTTCCCCCAGGATTGGGGGCCGGGGGGCGATCTTGTTCGTCCCGTTGTGTCGAAGGAGACTTGATATGAAACGCAGCGAAGTCCTCGCCGCTCAGGTCCAAACGCGCCGGCAGTTGGAAGACGCCGGGCTGACGATTGCTCCTGACTTGAAAATCGAGATCGCGGACTTCGGGCTGGGCCGCTTCGCCCGCGAGGGGCTGGGCATCATCGTCCGGGTCAACGAGCCGGAGTATTGCAGCAAGTGGCTGACCCTGTGGCCGGGGCAGGAGTGCCCGACGCACTTCCACAAGCTCAAAAAAGAAACATTTTTCGTGCTGCGCGGCGAGGTCGAGATGGCCGCAGACGACCGGCCGGTCACGCTGAAAACAGGGGAGCGTTACACCCTGCATCCCGGCGTCCGCCACTCGTTCGGCTCGACAGGCGGCGCTGTCATTGAAGAAGTCTCGACGCACGACGAGAACAGCGACTCGTATTTCGACGACCCGGCTGTCGTGCGCGACCCCGTCATCGAGGAAGACTGATGCTCAGGTTCGGCGGATAAGAGAAAGGATCGCCCCCTAGCCCCCAATTCTGGGGGAACAAGAATAGGACCCGGAGGGAGAAGGGTCCATAGGGATTGTCGGCACAGATTCTTATTCTGACTCCCCCAGAATTGGGGGCCGGGGGGCGATCCCTCCTCCTGATTGGCAGAAAAGAAGGAATAACCGTCCCCTGAGCCGAATACGGTAGCAAACAGACTAATTTCAAGGGGCCAGCATGGACACGCAATCGAAACCAGATAGGATGACGGCTCCCCCCACCCCGATCACGCAGGCGCGCAGCGTGACGCCGCGCGCCCTCCTGCTGGGGATGGCACTGATGCCGATCAACGCCTACTGGGTCATCATGATGGAGAACATCCGGTATTCGGCCCACCCGACGACCATCTCCCTGTTCTTCAACTGCATCTTCATCCTCGTCGTCTTGACCGGCATCAACGGGCTAGTCGCCCGCGTCCGCCCGCGCTGGGCGTTCGCGCAGGGGGAGTTGCTGCTGGTCTACGCCATGCTTTGCATCGGCTCGTGCATGGCCGGGCACGACTTCATCCAGATGCTCGTCCCCAACCTGACCTGGCCGCTGGCGCAGTCCAACACGAGCAACAACTACCTGCCTCTCTTTGGCCGCTACCTGCCGCAGTGGGCGATGGCGCCGGGCATTGACAAGCGCTCGGCCTTCTACCTGGGCCACGGCCACTTTGAAGGGGAGGCGCTCCACGCCTGGCTCGCCCCGATCTTGATCTGGAGCGGCTTCGTCGTCCTGCTGCTCTGGACCATGCAGTGCGTCAACGTCCTCATCCGCAAGCAGTGGACCGACAACGAGCGGCTGACCTACCCGCTGACCAAGATTCCCCTCGAAATCACCGACGCCCAGCCCTTCGGGCGTGGCCGGAGCAGTCTGCCGCTGACCAAAAGCCGCCTATTCTGGATCGGGTTCTTCGTGGCGGCGGCCATTGACACCACCAACGCCTTGAACTACTACTACCCCGCCGTCCCCGCCATCCTGCCGTCCAATGTGGTAGACATCGGGCAGTCGTTCTCGACTAAGCCGTGGCACGCCGTCGGCTGGACGCCCCTGACCTACTATCCGTTCATGGTCGGCCTGGGCCTCCTGATGCCGCTCGACTTCCTGTTCTCGTCCTGGTTCTTTTACCTCTTCTGGAAGCTCCAGTCCGTCGTCGTGGTTGCCAACGCCTGGGACGCCGATCCCCGAATGCCCTACGCCAACTATCAGGCGATGGGCGCGTACTTCCTGTTCTTCGTCGGGACGCTCTGGATCAGCCGGCACTACTTCGGCCACGTCGTCGCCCGCGCCCTGGGCCGGGCTTCGGAGATTGACGATTCGGACGAGCCGATGCGCTACCGCTGGGCCTTCGTCGGCCTGGCGGGCGGGCTGGCCGGACTGGTCGCCTTTGCCGTCGCCCTGGGCCTGGCCTGGTGGCTGGCAGTTCTCTTTTTCCTGATCTACCTCGCCCTGGCCCTGGCGATCACGCGGATGCGGGCCGAACTCGGCACCCCCGTCCACGACCTGCACTTCACCGGCCCAGACTGGGCGCTCTCGGACGTGCTGGGGACGCAGGGCATGGCGCCGGGCGGCCTGGCCGCGTTCAGCCTGTTCTTCTGGTTCAACCGCGCCTACCGCTGCCACCCCATGCCGTTCCAACTCGAAGCCTTCAAGATGGCCGAGCAGACCGGGGCAAAGCGCGAGATGCGCGGCTGGTTCTGGGCCTTGCTGCTAGCGGGGGGCTTCGGGATGCTGTGCGCCTTCTGGGCGCTGCTGCACAACGACTACCTGTACGGCATGAAGTGGGCCGACACGAGCGGCTGGGACCGCTACGCGGGCTGGCTGAAGGCGCCCAAGCCCGCCAACACGTCGGCGGCGCTCGCCATCGTCGTCGGCTTCCTGTTCGCGGCCTTCTTGCAGGCCATGCGGGTCCGCTTCTTCTGGTGGCCCTTCCACCCGCTGGCCTACGCCGTGTCCGGCTCGTGGGAGATGAACCTGCTCTGGCTGCCGCTGTTCATCGCCTGGCTGACCAAAGTGGTGCTGCTGCGCTACGGCGGGATGCGGACCTTTTCCGGCGCGCTGCCGTTCTTCTACGGCCTGATTTTAGGCCAGTTCATCCCCGGCAGCCTGCTCAACATCTGGGGCATCCTCACGCAGAACCCCACCTACCAGTTCTGGCAGTGACGACGCTTTGACCGGCGATTTTGCGCCAAACGGTGCGGGTTTCGCCCCAAATGCAGTAGAATACTTGTTGATTAACCGTTGAAAGGATAGAGAAGGATAGAGTTAGATGGCCTCCAAAACAATCACCCGTGAAGAGTTCGACGCGCGGCTCACGCAGTCGACGGAACAGGTACGCCGAAAACGCTTGACTCTGGAAGCGCAGGCCGCCGAACTGGAAGAGTTGATCGGACGGTATTCCTCCGTCTTGGAGCGTCTGGAAGCAGACGCCGGGCAGGAGAAGGACACGTCTTCGGGGCGGCGGGACGGCCTTTTGAGATCACAATGAAAGGATGGGCCACATTCATATGGCTGCTTTATCAGGGCGTTTTACATGGCCCTGTGTTAGCAGGGCGCGGCCTAACTTATTATTTGTGGTTTCCCACAGCCCTGTGGGGCCTCCTTTTTCTCTTCAACTTGACTAACACTACTCAAACGGCATTACCAAAAGCGAAGAGATGGAATGTTTCTCATTACTGTGGAAATATCTTTGGCTTTTTCCTGATGAGCATTGGGCTTATCTGTGGAGCAGGAACATTCCGCTTGGGCACTTCGACCGCATTAGGCCGCAGCATAATTATTCCTGTATATCACGCAATTGCATGGTCTTTAGGTATTTTGATCTTGGCTTGGGGAATTCTCTTGGCGTTAGCGGTTGCCTTTTTAATCCTCTGCATACCTTTTGTACTCTTTTCATTATTGCAAACGTGGCAACAAAAATTGAAAGCTATCAGGTAAAACCCTGTAACACAGTGCTTGCAACTGAGTAGCCTAACACTATGTCGCGTATTACCTACTCGCCGCTTCGCGCGAGTTCGTAGCGTCTACGAAGGATAACCCCAATAAAACTTTAGCCGTACCATTCATGGCATGGTTTTTGATGTAAGGAACAAGTAAGACAATGAAGCGACGTGATTTTCTCAAGAAGGGCCTCGCCGCCGCAGGCGGGGCCGTGCTGGCGGGCGGGGTGGCCGGACGGACGGAGGCCGCGACCAACGGGGCGCGGGCGGTGCGGGTGGCGACGGCGACGGCGGGCGGGTTCTATACGCCCAACAAGGCGCCGCTGATGGCGACGGCGTTCACCAAGCTGCCGACGGGGAGCGTCACGCCCAGAGGGTGGATACGGCAGCAGTTGCTGCTCCAGGCCGAGGGGCTGTGCGGGCGGATGCCCGAAGTGTCGGACTACCTCAAGTACGAGGGCAACGGCTGGGTGGATGCGAACTCGGCGGTCGGGTGGGAGGAAGTGCCATACTGGCTGCGCGGGTTTGGCGACCTGGGGTATGTGCTGGGGGATCAGAGGATTATCGCGCTGGCGACCAAATGGGTGCAGGGCATCATGGCAGCCCAGTCGCCGGACGGCTGGTTCGGGCCGAAGAACCTGCGGACGTCGCTGGATGGCGGGCCGGACATGTGGCCGCACATGCCGGTGCTGAACGCGCTCCAGTCGTACCACGAGTATACGGGTGACACGCACGTCTTCACGTTCCTGACGAAGTATTTCCAGTTCCAGGACAGCGTCCCGGCGGGGCAGTTCATCAAAAGCTGGGCGGGCGTCCGCTGGGGCGACAACATCGAGACGATCCACTGGCTGTATAACCGCACCGGCGGGGCGTGGCTGCTGGACCTCGCGGGACGCATTCACGACCACTCGGCGGACTACACGAACGGGATGCCGACCTGGCACAACGTCAACGTGGCCCAGGGCTTCCGGGAGCCGGCGGAATACTGGCTCCAATCGAAAGAAGCCAAGCATCGGGATGCGGCCTATCGGAATTACGACGAGGTGATGGACAAATACGGCCAGTTCCCCGGCGGCGGCTTCGCGGGCGACGAGAACTGCCGGCCCGGCTTCGGCGACCCGCGCCAGGGCTTCGAGACCTGCGGCATCGTCGAGTTCATGCACTCGTTCGAGATGCTGACGCGGCTGACGGGCGACCCGCTCTGGGCCGACCGCTGTGAGTACATCGCCTTCAACTCCCTGCCCGCCGCCTTCGACCCGGCGCAGAAGGGGACGCACTACATCACCAGCGCCAACTCGATCCAACTGGACAACACCCCGAAGGGCCGTGACTTCAGCAACGACTGGCCGATGCAGGCGCTCAAGCCCGGCATCCATGACTACCGCTGCTGCCCGCACAACTACGGCATGGGCTGGCCCTATTACGCCCAGGAGATGTGGCTGGCGACGGCAGACAAGGGCCTGTGCGCGTCGCTGTACGGCGCATCCGAGGTGAAGGCGAAGGTCGGCGACGGAACGCCGGTGACGGTGACGCAGGAGACGGAGTACCCGTTCGGCGACGCCGTGAAGTTCACGCTGGCGGCGCCCAGGGCGGTCTCATTCCCGCTCTACCTGCGCGTCCCCGCCTGGTGCCAAACGCCCACCGTGCGGGTCAACGGCAAGCCGGTCGCGGTGCAGGCCGGGGCCGGGTCGTACCTCGTCGTGGAGCGCGAGTGGCGCCCCGGCGACAGCATAGCCCTGCACCTGCCGATGGGCGTCACGGTGCGGACATGGGAGAAGAACCAGAACTCGGTGTCGGTGGACCACGGCCCGCTCACCTACTCGCTGGCAGTCGGCGAGAAGTGGCATCGCTACGCTGGAACCGAGCGCTGGCCGGAGTACGCCGTGTATCCGACTTCGGCTTGGAACTACGGGCTGGAATTGGACAAAACGAACGCCGGCCAGTCTTTTGATCTGGTGCGAAAGGGCGGACGGCTTGCCGAGAACCCGTGGACACACGAGTCCAACCCTGTCGAGCTGCGGGCGAAGGCGCGCAAAATTCCCAACTGGCAGTCCGACCGGCGCGACGTTGTCATGCCCCTCCAGCCTTCCCCCGCGCGAACAGCCGAGGCGGTCGAGACGGTGACGCTGATCCCGATGGGTACGACTCGCCTGCGGATCACAGCCTTTCCCACCGTCGGCACAGGCGCGGATGCCCATGAGTGGACGGCGCCCGTCAAGCCCGAAATGGCGATTACGGCCTCGTTCATCCACGACGACATAGACGCCGTGGCAGACGGGATGGAGCCGAAGAACTCGAACGACCATGATGTCGCGCGACTGACCTTCTGGGATCATAAAGGCACGGCGGAGTGGGTGCAGTACGACTACCCCCACCCCATCCAGACATCGGCCGTCTCCGTCTACTGGTTCGACGACGGCGCGGGCAACGGTGGCTGCCGTGTCCCCCACTCCTGGCGGCTGCTCACCAGAGACGGCGACACCTTCAAGCCGGTCGCAGCCTCTACGGTCTACGGCACGGACAAAGACGGGTACAACAAAGTCACCTTCCCATCCCTGACCACGACCGCGCTGAAGCTCGAAATCCAGCTTCAAGACGGATTTTCCGGCGGCATCCTGGAATGGAAGGTAGAACGGCGGTCGGCGTCGAACTTGACGTAATAAAGCTGCCCCTGGAATTCATTCCGGGGAAGCTTCTCTCGGAATGAGCCAAAGGAGAAACTCTTGATTACTCAACCACTGTTCCGCCGACCCACCACCCTCGGCGCCTGCGCCCTCGCCGTGATGCTGCTGGCGGGCTGCCATGACTCGAACTCAGGCGGCAGCGCGACTGGGACCACCGGCGGCGCAGCCAACAGCGGAAGCGCGGGCGGGGGCGACCAGATGCAGCTCGCGTTCGTCACAAACAACCCCTCCGACTACTGGACCATCTGCCGCAAAGGCACGGAGGCGGCCGCGAAAGACCTGAGCATCCCCACCCCGCAGTTCGTCATGCCGGACGACGGCACGGCCGCGAAGCAGAAGCAGCAAGTAGACGACCTGCTTTCCAGAGGCGTCAAGGGCATCGCCATCAGCCCCGTGGACCCGGAAAACGAGACTCCCTATTTGAACACCGTGGCGGCCAAGACCAACCTGATCACCTCGGACAGCGACGCCGCCAAGAGCAACCGGCTGTGCTACATCGGCACCGACAACCACGCCGCCGGACTCATGGCGGGCGATCTAGTCAAGGAGGCTTTGCCGAAGGGCGGCAAGATCATGGTGTTTGTCGGCAAGAGCGACGCCCAGAACGCCAAAGACCGCATCTCCGGCCTGCGGGATGCGCTGAAAGGCACCAAAGTTCAGATCGTTGATGTGCGGACCGATGACGCCGACCATGCCCGCGCCAAGCAGAACGCGGCCGACGTCCTGACCAGCACCCCAGACATCGCCGGCATGGTCGGCATCTGGAGCTACAACGGCCCCGCGATCTACAGCGCGGTCAAAGAAGCGGGCAAGGCCGGCAAGGTGCAGATCGTCGCGTTCGACCAGGAAGCCGACACGATGACCGGCATCAAAGACGGCACCATCCACGGCACAGTCGTCCAGGACCCGTACAAGTTCGGCTACGACTCGATCAAGATGCTGGCGGCGCTGGCCAAAGGCGACAAAAGCGTCATCCCGGTCAGCAAGCTGGAAAACGTCCCCACAATGGCTATTAAAAAGGACAACTTAGACAAGTATCTGGTGGACCAGAAGAAAAAGCTGGGAGGCTAGAGATGGCGGAAGCCTACACGGCTCCCGGACCGGAAGCGGGGGCGGCGCCGCTTTTGGAGATGGAAGGCATCAGCAAGCGCTTCGCCGGGGTACAGGCTTTGCAGGGCGTCAGCCTTTCAGTCTGGCCCGGCGAGGTGGTCGCCCTGATTGGCGAAAACGGCGCGGGCAAGTCCACCCTGATGAAGATCCTGGGCGGCGTCCACCAGCCGGACGAGGGCACGATCAAGATCGCCGGACAGCCGACCGTGATCCAGTCGGTTAAGGACTCGACGCGCGCCGGAGTCGGCTTCATCCACCAAGAGCTGAACGTCCTGGACAACATTGATGTGGCCGGCAATGTCTTCCTGGGCCGGGAGCCGACGGTGGGCGGGCCGCTGCGCCTGCTCGACCGCGCCCGGATGCAGGCCGAGGCGCAGCCTTACCTAGACCAGTTGGGGCTGAACGTTTCAAGCCGGACGCCGCTGAACCAGCTCGCGCTGGCCCAGCAGCAGATGGTCGAGATCGCCAAGACGCTTTCGCTCCAGGCGCGCCTCCTGATCATGGACGAGCCGACGTCATCCCTGACCCTGACCGAGACGGAGCGGCTGATCCAGGTGGTAAAGGAGCTACGCGCGCGCGGCGTCTCCATCATCTATATCTCACACCGTCTGGGCGAGGTGAAAGAGATGGCGGACCGCGTGGTCGGCCTGCGCGACGGCCGGAACGCCGGGGGTCTGAGCAGAGGCGAGATCAGCCACGAGCGCATGGTCAGCCTGATGGTGGGGCGCGACCTGGAAAAGTTTCAGGCCCCCGCCGACGCAAGCCCCAAGCCGACCCGGTTCGCCGTGCGCGGGCTGAGGACACGGCGCTACCCCGGCCAGGAGGTCAGCTTCGAGGTCGGCGCGGGCGAAATTCTCGGCATGGCAGGACTGGTCGGCGCGGGACGCTCCGAGGTGGCCCAGGCCATCTTCGGCGTGGACCCATCGCTCGCCGGGACGCTGACGCTGGACGGACAGACGCTCGCCATCCGCTCGCCCCGTGACGCCATCACGCACGGCATTTACCTTGCGCCCGAAGACCGCCGCCGGTCCGGCCTGATCGTGGACATGGCGATCCGCGACAACATCACCATGCCCGTGCTGGCGCGCTATGCCCCCGGCGGGCTAATTCAAAGGGGCCGGGAGGAGACGACGGCTCAGGCAGCCAGCAAAGCGCTCCGGGTCAAGACGCCGTCCGTGGACTTTTTGGCGCGCAACCTGTCGGGCGGCAACCAGCAGAAGGTCGTCCTCGCCAAGTGGCTGACACTGGAGCCGAAGGTGATGATCTTCGACGAGCCGACGCGCGGCATTGACGTCGGGGCAAAAGCGGAAATATACGACCTGATGCGCGGGCTGGCGAAAGAAGGCGTCGCGGTCCTGATGATCAGCAGCGACATGGAAGAAGTGCTGGGGCAGAGCGACCGCATCGCGGTCATGCACGAGGGCCGCGTCACCGGCTTCGTCTCGCGTGCCGAGGCTTCGGAAGAGTCCGTCATGCAGCTTGCCGTCGGCCACGCGGCGAAGGGGATTTTATGATAGAGCAAGAAACAAGTCCAGGCGGCGGCCAAGAAACGCCGCGCCTGCCGGCCCGGCCCGATGGCCCGCGCCTGCCGATCGCCAACGCCAGCAAGGAGCTGGGCATCTTCGTGCTCCTGATCGTGCTGTGCATCTTCGTCACCATCATGTCCGGCGGCACCTTCATCCACCCGGAGAACCTTCAGAACACGTCCCGACTGATTGGGCTGTACGGCATCTTCAGCATCGGGCTTGGGATCGTGATCATCACCGGCGGGATTGACCTGTCGGTCGGCTCCCTCTTCGCCCTGCTGGGTGTGCTGCTGTCCATGATGCTGGTGGACTGGCACTGGCCCTGGCCGCTGGCAGTGCTCGCGATTCTGATTGGCGGCGCCCTGATCGGCCTGTTCCATGGGTTTCTCATCACGCGCGTCAACTTGCAGCCGTTCATCGTCACGCTCTGCGGCCTGCTGGCCTACCGGGGCTTGGCCCGCGTCATCGCCGGCGACAACACGAAAGGCTTCGGCGAGTCGCAGGGCTTCGAGCTGCTCCAGACGCTCGCGACAGGCAGCGTCTTGGGCGTCCCTGTCCCCTTCGTGCTGCTGCTCGTGACTGCGGCGGTCATGGGAGTCGTCCTGCACCGCTCGGTCTATGGCCGCTACCTGTACGCCGTTGGCCGCAACGAGGAGGCCGCCCGCTACTCGGGCGTCAACTCGCGCCGCATCATCACCGGAGCGTATGTGATCTCAGGCCTGCTGGCCGGCCTGGCCGCCATCCTGATCGGCTTCTACACCAACTCAATCTCACCCTCCTCGCACGGCCAGTCGTATGAACTGTACGGCATCGCCGCCGCCGTCCTGGGCGGATGCTCCCTGCGCGGCGGCGAGGGGTCCATCGCCGGCATCCTGATCGGCACCGCGCTCCTCCAGGTGCTGCGGAACCTGGTCAACCTGGTGACGATCAACGGCAGAAGCATCCCGACCTCCTCCGAAGCCGTCGTGGTGGGCGTCGTCATCCTGCTGGGAGTCGGAATTGATGAACTGATCAAGCGGCGCAACGCGGGGAAGATCAAAGGGTAAGAGGCATCCATCCCAGCCACCAGGCACTGTCATGTTTCCAGAGGCCGCCGGGCGGCCTCTGATTTTTTTATGCGCCGGCTTATTCAAAACACTGCAAAAGGATTCGCGTGGGCGACGGCGGGGACGCTGGCCGCCACCGGCGTGTTCTGGCTGTTCCGCTTTTCCCTGGACAAAGGGCAGGCGTCGCTGCTGTACCTGCCGGTCGTGATCGCCTGCGCCCTCCGGTTCGGCTTCGCTCCGGCTCTCGCGGGCGCGATCCTCAGCTTCCTGTGCTGGGATTTCTTTTTTCTGCCGCCATTTCATCAGTTCCTGGTCAGCGACCCGCGTGACTGGCTCTCGCTGGTCATTTTCCTCATCGCCGCCATGACGACGGCCTGGCTGGCCTCCGAAGCGCGGCGGCAGACCGAAGCGGCGCAGACGCGCGAGCACGAAACACGGACGCTGTATGAGGCGGGTGAGGCCATCAGCAGCGAGATAGAGGCCGCGCGGCTGCTGCCTGCTCTCGCGGAGCAGATCGTGCAGGCATGCCGGGCGACCCGGTGCGTCGTCCTGCGCCGCACCGCGTCCGGGGCGCTCCTCCCCGTCGCCACGTTTCCCACGGAGCCGCTCCCGCCCGAAGACCTCCGCCGCATCGCGCAGCTCTCGCAGGCAGCGGCGGAGCACTTCCAGGTCATCGGGTTCGGGGCGGCACGCCACCTCTGGGAGAAGGCGCTCGAAGAGATGGACACCTCCGGCAGCCGCGAGTCGAAGATGTCCGAAATGGGCGTTTATGTTCCCTTGCGGGCACAGAGCAGTCTTGTCGGCGCGCTCCATGTCGGCCCGCGCACAGAGGGGAAGCCGTTCACGGAACAAGACCAGCGCCTGATCCTGGCCCTGGCGAACCATGCCGCCGTCGTCATCGCCCGCCAGACTCTGGCGGACGAGGCCGCCCAAGCGGCGGCCTTGCGCGAGGCGGACACGCTCAAGGACGCCCTGCTGTCGCTGGTCTCGCACGAGCTGCGGACGCCGCTGGCGGCCATCAAGGCCGCCGCCTCCGGCCTGCGGTCGCGCGGCGCGGTCTGGCCCGAATCCGCCCGCGCCGAGGCGGTGGAAACGATTGATGTCGAAGCGGACCGGCTGACGATATTAGTGAGCAACCTGCTGGACCTGTCCCGCCTGGAGGCCGGCGCCTGGAATCCGAGCAAGGACTGGTGCGACCTGCTGGAGATTGTCGGGACCGCTTTGGACCGCCTGCCTCCCTCGGATGCCGACCGGGTCCAGGTCACAGCTGATGACAACCTGCCTTTGATACGCGCCGACTACGTCCAGATCGCGCTGGTGCTGACCAACCTGCTCGGCAATGCAGCCAAATACACGCCCACCGGCAGCCCTATCCACGTTTCGCTCTTCCCCGCCGAAGCCCCGCCCGCCATCCAGGTGGATGTGCGAGACTTCGGCGAGGGCATCACATTGGGAGACGAAGAAGCCATCTTCACGCGGTTTCACCGGGGTACCCGCCACGCCGGCGGCACGATCCACGGGATCGGGCTTGGTCTGGCCCTCTGCCGCGCTGTCGTCGGGGCGCACGGCGGGCGCATCCGGGCGCGGAATGCTCCGGCAGGTGAGCCGTCGGGCGCGATCTTCTCTTTTTGGCTGCCCATCGAGTAAACTCTTTCCATGCAAACAGACGCCGCTTCCATACTCATTGTAGACGACGAGCCGGAGATACGCCGCGCCGTCCTGGGCGGCCTGCGGGCGCAGGGATACGAGGTCCGCGCGGCGGGGGACGGCGCGGAGGCGCTGCACTTGGCGACATTGGCCGCGCCTGATCTGGTCATCTTGGACTTGATGATGCCGGGCATGGACGGGCTGGAGGTCTGCCGCCGCCTGCGCGCCTGGAGCGACGTGCCGATCCTGGTCCTGTCCGCCCGCGCCCAGGAGCGGCAGAAGGTGCAGGCGCTGGACGAGGGCGCGGACGATTATTTGACCAAGCCGTTCGGCATGGACGAGTTGACGGCCCGCATCCGCGCCGCCCTACGCCGAGGCCGCCGCGCGCAGCCTGCGGACGCGCCGACATTCACGGCGGGCGACTTAGTGATGGACTATGCGCGCCGGCTGGTCTTCAAGAACGGCCAGGAACTCAAGCTGACGCCGCATGAGTACGGCATCCTGCGCTACCTGACCCAGAACGCCGACCGGGTGGTAACTCACCGGCAGCTCCTGGCCGCCGTCTGGGGTCCCGAAGACGTCGAGGAAACCCAGTACCTGCGCGTCCATGTCGGCCACCTGCGCCGGAAGATCGAGGACGTTCCCGCTCGTCCCCTCTTCCTCGTCACCGAACCCGGCGTCGGCTACCGCTTCCGCACGAGCGACGGGCCGACCGCATAGTCCCCAAATCTTTATAGTCCCCAAATCTTTACGCAATCTTTACGCTCCCCTCCCCCTTCTTTACACCTTCTTTATACGAAACCGGATACCATGTCGCCATGCCGCACAGGGAGGCGGCTGGGATGCAAGACATTCTGTTTTTACTGACAACGCTCCTGTTTTTCGCCATTGCGATCAGTTATGCCTACGGGTGTGATCGGCTGTAAGGAGAGACCCATGGAAATCTGGTTCGCGGGAATCGCGGCGATCGGGCTGACGATCTATCTGCTGTACGCGCTGATTCGGCCGGAGCAGTTTTGAAGGAGTATTCGCAATGACTGCCATCGGCTGGTTTCAGATCATCCTCTTTCTTGGATTGATCCTCGCCCTGACCAAGCCTTTCGGGACCTTCATGTACCAGGTCTTCGAGGGACAGAAAACCTGGCTGACGCCCCTCTTCCGCCCCGTCGAGCGCCTTATTTATAGGATTGGCGGCGTCAAGAAAGACGAGGAGATGCCCTGGACGACCTACACGCTGGCGATGCTGCTGTTTAGCGTGGTCACGCTCGTCCTCACCTATGCCATCCTGCGCTGGCAGGCGTTCCTGCCGCTGAACCCGATGCACTTCGGGGACGCGAGGAACGCTCCGTCGTATGCGACGGCGATGACCCCCGATCTCGCCTTCAGCACGGCGGCCTCGTTCACCACCAACACGAACTGGCAGGCCTACTCCGGCGAGAACACGATGTCGTATTTCTCGCAGATGGTCGGGCTGACCTCGCACAACTTCTTCTCGGCGGCCACGGGCATCGCCATCGCCATCGCGCTGGTTCGTGGCCTGGGCCGCCGTTCGGCGCAGTCCATCGGCAGCTTCTGGGTGGACCTGACCCGCGCGACGGTCTACGTCCTGCTGCCCCTGTGCCTAGTCTATGCGCTCTTTTTGTGCTCGCAGGGAGTTGTCCAGAACTTCCATGCTTATCAAACAGTGACGACCCTAGAGGGCGCGTCGCAGACCATCCCCGGCGGGCCTTACGCCTCGCAGGAGGCGATCAAGATGCTGGGGACCAACGGCGGCGGGCCGCTGAACGCGAACTCCGCCCACCCGTTCGAGAACCCTACGGCCCTGACGGATTTCGTGCAGGTGCTTTCCATCTTCCTGATTGGGGCGGGCATCGTCTACACGTTCGGCCTGTACGTCGGCAACGTCAAGCAGGGCTGGGCGCTGTGGGGCGCAATGGGCTTCCTGTTCCTCGTCGGCGTCTCGGTCGCCTACACGCAGGAGGCGAAGGGAAATCCGCTGATCGCCGCGCAGGGTGTCGAGACAAGGGCTTCCGTGCTGGGCGACAGCGGGGGCAACCTGGAAGGCAAGGAGACGCGCTTCGGCATCGCCCGCTCGGCCCTGTTCGCGACGGTCACGACGGACGCCTCCTGCGGCGCAGTCAATTCCATGCACGATTCGTACACGCCCATCGGCGGCCTGGTCCCGATGGCGAACATCATGACCGGCGAGGTGATCTTCGGCGGGGTCGGCGCAGGCCTGTACGGGATGCTGATGTACGCCATCCTGGCCGTGTTCATCGCGGGCCTGATGGTCGGGCGGACACCGGAGTATCTGGGCAAGAAGGTGGAAGCGTTTGAGATCAAGATGGCGATGCTGGCGACTTTGGTCCTGGCCGCCGACGTGCTGCTGTTCACAGCGGGCGCCAGCGTGACGCACGTTCCCCACCCCGCCGCTTACTGGAACACGGTGGCCGGGAACGCCAATGTCCTGGCATCCGCCAACGTCAACAACAGCGGCCCACACGGCTTCTCGGAGATGCTGTACGCCTATGACTCGACTACGGGCAACAACGGCAGCGCGTTTGCCGGCATCTCGGTCAACACGCCCTATTGGAACTTGACACAGGGCATCTCCATGCTCGTGGGGCGCTTCCTGATGATCGTGCCGCTGCTGGCGATCGCCGGCAGCATGGTCCGAAAGAAGCGCGTGGCGGCCAGCGCGGGCACGTTCCCGACGGACACGCCGCTGTTCGCGGGCCTGCTCGTGGGCGTCATCGTCATCGTCGGCGCGCTGACCTATTTCCCCGGCGTCTCGCTCGGGCCGGTAGTCGAGCACTTTCTGATGCACGGGGGAAAGACGTTTTAGAGGCCCGGCCTTGAAAGGCCGGGCTACTAGGGGTGAAAGTCGCTCCGCGACTAAAGACAACACAAAGAACTGGCTCACGCGGACTGTTCCTCAGTCGCGGAGCGACTTCCACTGAGCGTAGACCGGCACTTGCAGTGCCGGGAGAACAAACTATGGCAACTATTCAACAAAATCTTCAAGCGCCGCGCGCGAACGGTGTCGAGTCGATGGGGACCCCCTCGCCGGTGCCCCCGCCCGGCAAGCGCGCTCGCCCGCTGTTCGACCCGCCCATCGTCCGCCGTGCCCTGCGCGATGCGTTCATCAAGCTGAACCCCCGCATCGAGGCCAAGAACCCGGTCATGTTCGTCGTCTGGATCGGCAGCGTCGTCACGACGCTGGTGTTTGGGGGCAGCTTCCTCCCCGCCACCGGCGTCCACATGGGCGGGTGGGAGCGCGCCTTCACCGGGCAGATCGCCATGTGGCTCTGGTTCACCGTCTTGTTCGCCAACTTCGCCGAGGCCATCGCCGAGGGGCGCGGCAAGGCGCAGGCCGACGAGCTGCGTAAGACCCGCACGACCACCAGGGCCAAGCGGCTGGGCAAGAACGGGCAGGTCGAGGAGGTCGCCGCGCCGGACCTCCGCAAAGGCGATGTCGTCGTCTGCGAGGTCGGCGACGTCATTCCGAGCGACGGCACGATCATCGAGGGCATCGCCAGCGTGGACGAGTCGGCGATCACGGGCGAGTCGGCCCCGGTCATCCGTGAGGCCGGCGGCGACAGGTCCGCCGTGACGGGCGGCACCAAGGTCATCTCGGACGGCATCAAGGTCGAGATCACGGCCAATCCGGGCGAGACCTTCATTGACCGCATGATCGGGTTGGTCGAAGGCGCCTCGCGACAGAAGACGCCCAACGAGATCGCGCTGAACATCCTGATCGCCGGCCTGACGGTCATCTTCCTGCTGGCGACCGTTACCCTGCTGCCGTTCGCGCAGTACAACGTCGGCCAGGCGCAGGGCGCGGGGCTGGCGGGGACCGCCCCAAGCATCACCATTCTGATCGCCCTGCTGGTGTGCCTCATCCCGACGACCATCGGCGGCCTGCTCTCGGCCATCGGCATCGCGGGCATGGACCGGGTCATGCAGTATAACGTGCTTGCCATGTCCGGCAAGGCCGTCGAGGCGGCGGGCGATGTGGACGTGCTGCTGCTGGACAAGACCGGGACCATCACCCTGGGCAACCGGCAGGCGGCGGAGTTTCTGCCCCTGCCCGGCGTGGACGTTCAAGAGCTGGCGGACGCCGCCCAGCTCTCGTCCCTGGCCGACGAGACGCCCGAGGGCCGCTCCATCGTCGTGCTGGCGAAGGAGAAATACAGCCTGCGTGGGCGGCATCTGGAAGAAAGCGCCGAATTCATCCCGTTCAAGGCCCAGACGCGCATGTCCGGCCTGAACATGAGCGACATGCGCGTCCGCAAGGGTGCGGTGCAGGCCGTGGCCGATTATGTCAGGCAGAGCGGCGGTTCGGTCCCCGCCGCCCTCCAGGAGATCGCCGACGGCATCTCCAAGCAGGGCGGCACGCCGCTGGCCGTGGTCCTGAACGACCGCCCGCTGGGCATCATCTACCTCAAGGACATCGTCAAGGGCGGGATGCGTGAGCGCTTCGACCACCTCCGGGCGATGGGCATCAAGACCGTCATGATTACGGGCGACAACCCGCTGACCGCCGCCGCCATCGCGCAGGAGGCGGGCGTGGACGACTTTCTGGCCCAGGCCAAGCCGGAAGACAAGATGGCGCTCATCAAGAAGGAGCAGGCCGAGGGCCGGCTGGTCGCGATGACCGGCGACGGCACCAATGACGCCCCTGCACTTGCCCAGGCCGATGTGGGCGTCGCCATGAACTCCGGCACGCAGGCCGCCAAAGAGGCGGGCAACATGGTGGACCTGGACTCCAACCCGACCAAGCTGATCGAGATCGTCGAGATCGGCAAGCAGCTCCTGATGACGCGCGGCGCGCTGACGACGTTTTCCATCGCAAACGATGTCGCCAAATACTTCGCGATCATCCCGGCCATGTTCTCGACGCTGTACCTGGTTTCCGGGGCGGCCCACGGGCCGCTATGGGCGCTGAACATCATGAAGCTGCACTCGCCCTATTCGGCGACTCTGGCGGCGATCATCTTCAACGCGCTGATCATCATCGCGCTGATCCCCGTGGCCCTGCGCGGCATCCCCTACCGCCCGATGGGCGCGGCGGCCCTGCTGCGCCGCAACCTGGCCGTCTGGGGCCTGGGCGGCATCGTGCTGCCATTCCCGTTCATCTGGCTTCTGGACCAGATTGTCGTCCTGCTGCACTGCGCCCCGGCGCGTTAAACCATATGGAGGCGGCCCGGCCTTGAAAGGTCAGGCTAACCAAAGCACAAAGCCCCTCCGGGGCTAAAGATAAGCCGCCAATTTCTGGCATTCAGCCCCGGAGGGGCTTCGCACACTTTTAGCCCGGCCTTTCAAGGCCGGGGCGTGAGTAATAACATGGCAAAACAACTGCTGATTTCGATACGCATTACCGTGATCCTGCTGCTGATCGTCAGCGGCGTCTACCCCCTCGTCGTCTGGGGACTGTCCCAGGCCGCCTTCAGGCATCAGGCGAACGGCAGCCTCCTCACGAACGCGCAGGGCCAGGTCGTCGGCTCCGAGCTGCTGGCGCAGGGCTTCACCAAGCCTGAATACTTCCACCCCCGCCCCTCGGCGGCGGGCGGCGGCTACGACCCGACGGCCAGCAGCGGCACGAACCTCGGCCCGACCAGCGACAAGCTGATTAACGGCATCCACAAGAAGCTGCCGAACGGCAAGGACGACCCGACCAACTTCGACGGCGTCAAAGACCTGGCGGCGGCGTACCGCAAGGACAACGGCCTCGCGGACAGCGCGGCGGTGCCCGTGGACGCCGTCACCCGGTCGGCCTCGGGGCTGGACCCGCACATCAGCCCGGCCAACGCCGGGTTGCAGATCGCCCGCGTCGCCAGGGCGAGGGGCGTCTCCGAAGACACCGTTCACGGCCTGGTGAAGCAGAACACACAAGGGCGGTCTCTGGGCTTTCTGAGCGAACCTGTCGTCAACGTCTTGACGCTGAACGTGGCGCTGGACAAGGCCGCGCCCGTTCGGCGATGAGGCAGGAACCGGCGCAGTGGGTGTGGAACAGGAGGCCATGAACAAATCCACACCCGAAGAGTTGCTGGCGCGGGTCCAGAAAGAGGAGCGCGCGGCGGGGCGAGGGCGCCTCAAGCTCTTCCTCGGCTTCGCCGCCGGCGTCGGCAAGACGTTCGAGATGCTGACCGAGGCCAGCCGGCGCAAGCACGAGCACGGGCAGGATGTGGTCATCGGCTACGTCGAGACCCACAAGCGCAAGAACACCGAGGCGCAGATCGGCGACCTGGAGGTCATTCCGCGCCGGAAGATCGAGTACAAGGGCGCGGCGTTCGAGGAGATGGACACCGAAGCCGTTATCGCCCGCCGCCCCCAGTGGGTCCTGGTGGATGAACTGGCCCACACGAACATCCCCGGCTCCAAAAACGAAAAGCGCTATCAGGACGTGATCGAGATTTTGAACGCCGGGATCAACGTCGAGAGCACGATGAACGTGCAGCACCTTGAAAGCCTCAACGACACGATCTACCAGATCACAAATGTCAAAGTGCGCGAGACCGTCCCCGACTGGGTGCTGGCCGAGGCCGACGAGATCGTCACCAAAGACCTGACCCCGCGCTCCCTGATCAACCGCTTGCAGCGCGGTGACGTTTATCCCCCCGACAAGGTCCCGCAGGCGCTGGAAAACTTCTTCACCGAAGGCAACCTGTCCGCCCTGCGCGAACTCATGCTGCGCGAGGTCGCCGGCTCAGTGGATCGCTCCGTCCAGACCTACCGCGAAGAAAAAAACGTCTCACAGCCGTGGCAGACGCAGGAGCGGGTCATGGTCTGCATCTCGCCGGACAAGCCTTCGGACCGCCTGCTGCGCCGGGGCTGGCGCATCGCCCAGCGCCTTCACGCGGACATCGTAGCCGTGTATGTGCCGCAGGGGAAGGTGACGCTGGAGCAGCAGAGGGTGCTGGAAAGCGACTTCGCGCTGGCCGGTCGGCTGGGCGTCCGCATCGAGCGGACGGAGGGGCAGGGAATCGCGCAGTCGCTGGCGGACTATGCCCGCGCGCACCAGATTTCCCAGATCGTGATCGGCCATTCGGGCCGGACGCGCTTGCAGGAAAGAATGCAGGGGTCCGTCATCAATGACCTGATCCGCCTGGTGCGCGGGATTGACGTGCTCGTCGTGGCGAACAGCGTGCCGAACGAGAATTAGAACAGCCCGGCACTTCCAGTGCCGGGCTGTTCTAGTGCCGGGTCAGCCCGGTGTTAGTTCTGCTGTTAGTTCTGCGGCCCCGTCGCCAGCAGTGCGCGGAGCGAGACCGGGTCCAGGGCGCGGTTCCAGACGGTGAAGTCCTGGATTTTGCCGCTGAACTTGTGGCCATTCTCCCACGGCCCGGCGGGGGCGATGTTGACGACCGGCTGGGCGTCGCTTAAATTTGCTTCCCCGCTCTTGATCTCCGCCCCGTTCTTGTAAAGCCGCACCGTCTGGCCGTCGAACGTCGCCGTCACCATTTGCCACTTGCCCAGGTCGAGCGGCACCCCCGAAGGGATGTCTACATTGCTGCCCCAAAAGTGGATGCCGTTCTTGAACTTGATGAGGTAGCGCTGCTGCCCGCCGCCGCTGTCCGTCGTGTCCCCGAAGCCGCCCAAGACCGTCAGCTCATCGGGCTGCGCGTCCGTGGTGACGAACAGGTTGATCGTCCACGGGTCGGTCGCCTTGACGGGAAGGCCTGCCACACCCTCTTTGGAGAAGCCTTTCCCGGTTCCGTTGAATGTCTGCGCGTCTTTGGCCTCGAAGACCGGGCGGATCATCTCGACGGGATGGGCGGCACCCGGCAGGATGACATTGCCGGCGGGCGAAAGGTCACGGATGCCGGTGACGGCCAAAGCGGCATCGGCGGTAGGCGGCGCGGCCAAAGTGAGCGTCACGGTCCGGCCATCGGCGGCTAGTGCCGCCGACTGCACCTGCCCAGAGGGGGACAGGTGATAGCTCGCAGCGTTTTCCGCCGACGTGCGCTCGACGGGTTTCGAGAACTGGACCATTAGCGTAGGCGAGGCCATTGCCGAGAATACAGAGAGGACTACAGGCGGCGTCACGTCGTTGACCTCGACGCGCGTCGTTTGAACCGGGCCAGGCTGCCCGAACTCATCCAATTCCGCCGCCTTGACCGTCGCCGTCTGTTCCAGGGTCAACGGCCCGGTGTAGACCGGCGAAGCCGCCCCCGGCGTCGTCCCGTCCAGCGTATAACGCAAGTTGCCGGCGTAGAACAGCGGCGGACGGATCGAGACCGAGACGGCATCACGCGAGGGGGCGCTCGGCGGGATAATCTCCGGCGTCCGGCCCCCTTCCCGGTTCAGCGTGTCATACAGGGGCTGGGCGGGCACGGCGTCCGCGTTCGGGTTCTGCGCGACCGTCACCGCCATGATCCGCACGTTGGCGTTGTCCGGCAGCCGCAGCGTGCTCGCGCCGTCAGGGACGGGAAGAGCGTACTGGAACAGGTAGCAGAACTGGTACGGATCGTTCGTCCCATCCGCCAGCCGCTTGTGGTCGGCCAGCCAGGCGACCGGGGCGCGCTTGATGTAGCCCGGCGTCAAGCCGGCGATGGGGTTGGGCCAGTCGTAGGTCAGCTCGCGGACCTCGCCTTTCCACAGCCGCGTGTCCCACTGGCCGACATAGCCGTCCCAGTTCTGGATCGTGAGCGCGGCGGGCTTGCCGTCAACCTGGAACGTGGCAGGCGTGTCGCCGCCGACCGCTGCTGCCAGCAGGTACACGCGGCGGTTCCTGCCTGCGGGCAGGGCCAGCTTCTGCCCCTTCGCCGCGACGGCGTTACTCTGGGCAGTCGCGGCGGCCAGGCGGAACGTCACGCCGTTCGCGCTAACCGTGCCTGGAAGCTGGTCGGCAGGGATGGCGCTGCCCTTGCCGTCGCCGCCATTCGTAGCGCTTGTCATGCTGACGTTGTACGGCAGGCCCAGCGGGACGCCTATGGGGGCAGCCAGCCTGCGGGGCGCGGCGGCGACTTTTATCGCGAAGGCGCGCGGGCGGTACGGGGCCATCGAGAAGACCAGCTTGCCGTCCCGCACGGACGCGCCGCCTGAAATTCTCGCCATCGGCTGCTCCTGGCCGTTGACCTCACGGGCTGAGAGGATCGGCGCGGCCATCGCGAACCGCACATCCGGTGCGGGCTTGCCGGACAGCTCGTTGAACCGGACAATCACCTCGTCGCTGTCCTCGGCCTTCTTGAGTGCTTGGACCGAGACCTGCGGGGTGTTCACGGCTGCCAGCGAGAAGGCCCGCCCCAGCATCCCCTCATGGGAGGGTGTTTGGAAGGCGAGGAGGGGCTGGTTCAGGCGCATCGCCTCCCACTGCGTCCCCCCACCCTGCCAGCCGCCGACGTGACCTTGCAGGGCATAGACGAACTCGTGCCGGCCCCAGTCCTGCGTGGCCTGGTCCTGGTAGCCGCCCCGGACGCCGGGCGTATACAGCAGGGTCAGGCGCACGGTGTTGTCGTCGGGCTTGTCCGAGCCGTACTTGCAGTCGTCCAGGACCGAGACGCCGTACCCGCCCCCCGTGTCGGTCAGGTCGAACCAGCGGTGGGAGGGGACCTCGAACTTTTTGGGGTCGTTCGAGGAGCGCTGGATGGTGCCCAGCTCCCAGTTATAGGTCGCTTCGGGATTGGCGACCGTCAGCGGGAACACGGCCTTCAGGGCGCACTCCTGGCTTTTCCAATCAATGTTGTTCGCGATCTCGACGCGGTCCCCCGCCCCGCCGGAGGCCAGGCGGATCGTCTGGATGAACTTGGACCCGTTGGCCGACCGCTCCACCTGGAGCGCGACCCGGACGGGGCCGTTCTCGACGACGCGGACCGTCGCCGGGCCGTCTACATAAGCGCGCGGCGGCTTGCTCTGATCCTCCCAATCCATGTTCCAGGCGGGGTACTCGGCAGGGTTCTCATGGACGAACGCCAGCCGGGCCGGGCCTGCCAGCATCTCTTTCTTAGCCGCCTTGTCGTAGACGCCGGCGATGTCCCCGCCCGCGTTCAGCGTCACGCGGTAGCGGGCGTTCTCCACGCCCGCCGCCGACACTCTGAGCGCCGCATCGGGCTTGGCCGCATCGCGGGCGGGCCGGACATCGTAAACCGCAAAGCCGACCGAGGGTGATTGAGCAAGGAACAGCACCTTCAGAGCATTGCCGTCCCGACCGCTCACCTGGGAGGGGACTTCCTTGCCATCCGGGCCGAGGACGCGCACGGCGCTGGGGACGCCGCCGGGGAAGGCGACCGTGGCCTCCACGACATCCTGCCGGGCGACCGAAAGGGGATTGTAGACAACGACCGAAACGCCTTTGGCACGGGTGTCCAGGCCGCGCACCAGGCCGCCCGCCGCCTGGCTCAGCACGCCCGCGAACTCGTTCATGGCGAGAACCTGGTCGTTCCAGGCAAACTCATACGACTTCGGCAGGGCGGTCCCGGCCATGATGTCGTGGAACTGGCCCGGCAGAAAGCGCTGCCAGGCATCGCTGAGGCGCGCGCGGTCATAGGGCGCGGCCCCCAGCCAGTCGGCGGCCACGGACGCGCGCTCGGCGGCGTCGGCCAGCCCCTCGTTCTTGCGGTTCCAGCGCTTCATCGCGGCCTGAGAGGACAGCGAGCCGGCGGAGTGGTGGGTCAGCAGGATGTCGCCTTTGTAGCGCGGCAGGGCCGCCCGCTGGGCCGGCGTGATCTTGTCGAACATCTCGTTCGCCTTGGACGCACGCACCTGCAGCGGCCCGCCGCCGGACAGGCTCTTTTCCATCCACTGGACCGAGTCCTCGCCCGGCGCCCCGCCCCGGTCGCCTGTCCCGTAGTAGGCGTAGTCCACATAAACGCCGGACTTTTTGCCGTCGTCCTCCACGCGCCCGATCCATCGCTTGTCGTTGCTCAGATCGCTGTGGATCGAGCTAGTATAGGAGCCGGGGTTGAGGGCGGCGATGACGGACTGCCCATCCGGCCCTTCCCAGACGCCGACATTGAACGGGATGCCGACCGCTGACCCCCAGGTCAGCTTCTGGGTCGAGAAGCCGGTCAGTCCCGAGTGCGCGAAGATCGAGGGCAGGGACGCGGGAAAGCCGAAACAGTCCGGGATCATGAACTCGTCCGAGGCGACCCCGAACTCGCGCCGGAAAAACTGGTTGCCGTACAGAATCTGCCGGATGATGGACTCCTCCGAGGGCATGTCTACGTCGCCCTCCTCGACGTTGGAGCCGTTCGGGAACCAGCGGCCCGCCGCCACATAGGCTTTGAGCTTGGCGTAGTCCTCCGGGTAGTACTCCTTCATCAGCTTGTACCGGTTGGAGCCGGTCCAGTTGAAAACATAATCGGGATACTTCTCGAAGAGCCGGAAATTGTCGTGCAGGGTGTTGGGCAGGAACTCCCGGATGACCTGCGGATAGCTCCACCGCCACTCGGTATCAAGGTGGGAGTAGCCGATTACATACAGCGTCCGCTCTTTGGAGAAGTCCACGGGCTTGGACGCGGGTCTGGACGCAGGCGTGGGCGGGGCCTGCTGCGCCCACGCCGCGCCGGGGGAAAAGACAAGGCCGCAGGCCAAGAGGCCCAGGGCCGGACGAAAAGTGCTTAAAAGCATCGTGTTTCTTTCTGCCGTCAAATATGTACCTCCATTCTAACGCAACCGCCCGGAAAAAGCAACCAGATCGCTTTAAGGCGCCACGTCAGGTGCAAAAAATAGATGCAAAAAATAGGTGCGATGCTGGGGGAGGAATCCCTGCCGCCGGCGTCGAATAAGGCCCAGGTCATTGTTATGAGCGTTTCAGCGGGACAATCGGGGAAGACGGGCATGGTGGATGTGAAGGTCACGATCCCGGAACTGACGGACGTCCGCACGTTCTGGCTTCGCGGCTGCCCGCTCCACGGGACGTTCGCCGAGCTGTATCAGGACTGCATCAACCACGACGACGTCCGCCGGTCTCGGCATCCCCTGGAGCGGATTTCGCGCCACTTTTGGTTCGGCGAGAAATTCCTGCCGCGCAGCGCGTCCCTAGCATCCCAGCTCACCCGCGAGGGACAGGCCTACCCGGAGATCTCGCTGGTGCTGCGCCGCGACCTGTACCGGGTCGGGCCGCCGGAGATGGTTGCCGAAAACATCGAGTATACCTATGCGGACTCGGAAGACCGCATTGAGCGGGTGATTACGCTCATCCTGAACAAAGCCGAGCGGCCCTGCTGCTTTGATCTGTGCGACTGGCGTGGGCGTCGCCTGACGCCGAACAAGTCGCTGGCGTCGCACTCGCTTTGGCCGGCCTGGGAGGAAGCCAAGACCTTCCCGGAACGTGCGACACTGCGCCTGCGCCCGCGCACCGGCTGGCTCGCCTACCTCTTGCTGGCGGTCGCGCTGGGGGGCGGCTTGGCTCTGGGCTGGCTTGGGAGCGCTCTGATCAATCATTAGCCCGCATGACGCCGGAAAATCGCTTCTCGCGCAGGAGTACGATGGCGGCAAAACGGGAATAAGCACGGCGGGATCAGCCCGGCAGCTCTTTTGTTTGCGCCCTTTTGTTTGCGCCCTTTTGTTTTAAGTCTTTGCCTTCGCCGCGAAAAATGTAAGGAGACGAGACCGTGCCAATCACCAATGAGACGATCCTGGAAGCGAACCGCAGCATGTTGGGCAAGACCAACCGCACGATTCTCTTCGCCAAGGTCAACCTCGACGAGTACCTGGACCCTGAAGCCCTGGAGCGCGATCGTGAATATACCCCTTCCCTGGGCAGCCTGCTGTCCCGTGTCGAGGAGATGTCGGAAGAGCAGTTCCTGGCACTCGTGCGCGAGAACCTGACGGTGACTTCTTTCGCCGAGTTCCTCGACAAGTTTCAGCCCGGCTTCTACTACCGCGTTCGCGGCCCTCAGATGGCGCAGGCCAACGTCGCGGATGGGGATGCGCCGCCCCCAGTCGAAGAAGCGCCCGGCCCGCCGCAGATTGAATTCTCCCTCGAAGGCGGCCCCGGATGGAAAAAGATTCGCATCAGCGCGGACCATCCGTACATCCGCTGCCTGCGCGACCTGATCAAGAAGCGCGTCCGGCAGGATGTGTCCACGTTCCGCGTGGATGTGGACGCCTCGCTGTTTGCCTTCAAGCCCAAAAACCAGCGGACGCTGATGCGTAAGATCGCCGAAGACGTCCAGGTCAAAAACGACCGTCTGATGCTGGAAGTCAAGCGCAACCCCGCCTCCAAAGACACCGTCCGCGCCCTGGAAGCCTACCAGATCGCCGCCGATGACTTCCAGGGCGCCCTGGAAGACACGGTCCGTGTCCTGCCCACCGTCGTTTATGGCCTGGAGCAGACCGCCAACGAGCTGAAGCGCCAGACGCCCGGCGGCGGCCCGATTGACCCCAACGTCTACCAAATCGAGTTCGGCAGCAATCGGTCCTTGATTGCTTCGCCGCGCTCCATGCCCACGATGCATGCTTTAGAAGCCCCCGACGCGGAAGGCAAAAAAGGCAAAAAGCTGCTGGAAGGGGAAAAGAAACTCCTGGAAGGCAAAGGCGAGGCCGGGGAAGGCGGGGAAGGCGCCGCGCTGGTCAAGTCTAACGGCGGCGGATCCACAAGCAACGCCATCGCCGTGCGGACTCTGGACACCGCGCTGGACAGGATTCGCGAACAAGGCAAGCTGGTCGCCGGTCAGGACCTTGCGCTGGTCCCGCAGGAGAAGCGGTTCCCCATCGCGGTCGGCAAGTTCATGGACAAGATGATTGATCGGGGCATGATCGCCCCGCTCATGGGCAACCTCGTGGCGACTGTCCTGCAAAACCCCAAGGAGCTGGCTTTGCTGAACCCGGACATCCGGGATGTCGAGCATTACCATGACATGTTCCTCGGCGTCTACAGCAACGCGGTCGAGGCGTTTCTCCAGACGGTCACCCCGCTATTTGAGACGATCATGGGCGTCTACTTGCTGTTCAACGAGTTCCCGTCCGACGTCCGCCTTTCCGACAGCATGAAGCCCGAACTGATCGTCGCCAATGACGATCTGCCCCACCTGTTCCTGTCGCGGCCCGACGAGCTGAAGCGGTTCTTCGAAGGGGCCAATGCTCAGGCCAACAACCAGTTCCGCGATGCTATCTCCTTCGTGATCGTGCCGAACGTCGCTGAGTTCAAGAAGAAGCGGCCGCCCAAGCGCAAGCAGGACTCGATCATGCTGGACGACCCCATTCTGGAAGCAATCCGTGTTGCCCAGGATGCCATCTCGCCGGATGCCGACACCTACGGCAAGTCTACCTATGTGGATGAGATGCTGCCGCTGATGGACTGGGGCTATGAGTACGGCTTTCAGGTGCTTTTCTCGCCCGAAGAGCGTGTGCGCGCCGGGCGGACCAAGCGGGAATACCTGCAAAACCTGAACGACGCCTATGCCATTGATGCCGTCGTGGAGCGCGAGTCGGGCGACTGCGGCATCCTGTGCCTGCCCGACTTCACGATCATGCCGCCCGACGGCAAGCTGGTCACGGGCAAGACGGCCGAGGGCGGCATCGAGGTCGGCGTGGACGTGCCGGAGCTGACGGTCCGGTCCTGCTACGTTGCGGCGGGACGGCTGATGGCGAACGACGTTCCAGACTACCTGCGCCGCAAGTTACAGCGCGCCAAAAAGGACGTGACCTCGATGCGGGCGGACCTGCCCGGCATCGGCATTGACCTGTCCATCAACCCGTTCTTAGGCGAGACTGACCTGCCGACCGACCACTTCCTGAACGACGGCCTGATGAGCGACCTGTTGAGCAGCAATATGCCGTTCCTGGCCTTCACCCACGTTTCGGGGCGTTCCCCGTTTCTCTCAGTGCCGCGCACACTGCGCCGACTCCACAAGGAGGACGGGGAGCAGTCGTACCGGCATCTGCACCTGTTCCGTCAGGAGATTTATCTCAAGCGGCTCCTGCGCGCGGCCTGGGAACTGGGCTACGGCGGTTCCATGCCCGAAGACAACGAGAAAGCGGAAGGGATGCTGGCCGACCACCTGAACTACATCCTGAAGTGGACAAAATGGTACGCCCCTGAGAAACTTGTCAACTCGTTTCCCTCTGCGCTCAAAACCGGCCAGGAGTTTAAGGTTCAGCGCGATGGGGGAAACAACTTCAAGGTCGTCATCTATTTCGAGCAGGGCTTGATTGACGAGTTCGGGATCAGCTTCTAAAGCAGAAGCCTCAAGCCGACGGTCGAGGGATGGCAGCAAGGCGGCCTCTAGGCAGTCACAGTTCACCCCCGGAGCGGCCGCGAGAAGGCCGCCCCACCAGCCACTGCACTCCGTGCCATGCCGGCGCCTGTGCATTCCTATCAGAAAGGACAGTCCGAGATGCCGAATTTAACAATTCAGGGAACCAAGATCAATCGCGTTTTCGATGCCAGAGTCGAGATACTTCACGATCTGGATGAAGACAAGAAGGTGCGCGAGGCGGTGCAGGTCCCGGTGATGCAGTTCACCCTCACCCTCCCGCTGGACCACGACATCATGATCGCTAACTGGGCGTTGGCCCCGCAAGGGCCGAAGCGCTTCAAGACAGTCGAGCTCCAGACGCTGGACCGCTCGCATACGGTCAAGAAGATGTGGACCCTGCATAAAGCCTATGTCCACTCCTACATCGAGAAGGAGTACCCCGAAGGCTCTACCAACGGCACCGACCAGGGTAACTTCGTCGAGGTCGTCATCCGCGGCGTGATGATCCAGAACAACGTAGACTACACCGGCGACAACATCCTCGCCGTCCAGCCCGGCGAGCCGGAAGCGCCCGCAGCGTAACGACTATTCCGCCGCAGAACTATTCCGCCGCAGAACTATTCCGCCGCAGAACTATTCCGCCGCAGAACTATTCCGCCGCAGAACTATTCCGCCGCAGAACTATTCCGCCGCAGACAGGACAGGAGGGGCCGGCACGATGGCGCCCCTCCTGTTCCATGTCTATGCCCACCCTGTTCGAGATAGTTTTAGGGACAATTGCAAGATCAAGAAGAGCGCTATGGCTGACGACGAGACCGAGCTTCCGCCGGATGTCCGCGACATCCTCGCGCGAATGCCGCGCGAGATGCGCCACCGTATCGTGGCGGACTACGAGACGCACTACGCGCCTTTTCTCGCCATGCTGGCCGGATGGAAGGGGGCCGTTCAGGAGCACTACCTCCAGGCGGAGAAATCTTCCGTCGCGCATCTGGAAGAGCAGTTTTTCCCGCTCGGCGACTGGAAATTCCCCGCACAGACACTGGCGGTCCCGCAGCGCCCTCCGGCGCGCGCGACTGACGTTGCCGAAGGGGCCGCGTTCACCGATCCCGCCGGCTTTCCCTGGATAGCCTGCGGCGAGGGCTGGATTCAGCCGACCGTCCTGCGCGACGCCTCAGTGCAGTGGTCGGAGAGGGACTGCTTGGCCGTCATTGACGTGGATTCTCCTGCCACGGAGCTGGCTGAGAACGTTTTGGAGCGCGGCCAGCTTGCATTCCTCGGCGTTTCCGAAGAAGTCCTGGAGGCTCTGGACCGAGCGACCTGGTGGGTTTTGACGCCTGAGAATGGTTTCCGCGCCGCCGAATTCACGCGGTTTGACGGCTACATGGCCTTCGAGCGCGAGATGCAGATGGCGCGCATGAACCAGCGCCACCTAGACCTGTGGTTGCCGCCGTTTCACCCCTACGGGCGGAAGATGGTCCGGCTGAGCCTCGCCGGGGGTGACGCGCCCCCCGATCCGCTTTTGGAAAGGCAAAGCCTCGGCCGAGGCCTGGACGCTGGCTTTCGGTTCGTGGGCATCGTTCCCGCCCCGGCCGAACGGGTCGCCGCCGCGCTGCGCGGATTGGGCGCCCGGCACTCCAGCGCCTCGTGGGTCAGCCTGAATGCGGTCCCAGTCGTCCAAACCGGGCTGTCGGACAACATTTTTTATCCTCCCTTTCCGCGCGTCGGCCAGGAACACGCGCTGCGGATGAGCGGTGTGCCCGGAATTTTCGCCGCCGTTGTCCGGCATAATGGGGTGGACGTGCCCTCGTCCCTCGTCCGCCTGCCGAGCCAGGACCCGCTGGCGACCGAGCCGGATGTGCAGGTGCAGTTTCCGCAGGCGCAGGCCGGCGTCACGCAGGTCAAGATCTACCACGGCTCCTCGGGCCGCGGCCGGATGGGGATGCTGGACACGCCGACATCGCTGGAAAAGGCGCCGCTGCGATTCAGCGTTCCTTATCTCGCGCTCGGAGGGGCCACCGTCGGCAGGCCGGCGGATCGGGCGGAATGGGTGCGGACTGCGTGGTATCACAGCGTCCTGCGCCCGCCCCTGCTGACGGAGGGCGACCTGTGGGAGATCATCCGTCAGCGGCAGGGTGATCTGGGCGAGATGCTGCGCTTCCGATCCGCCGTGCGCGAGATCGTCTACGACCCCGAAACGGGCGGCGCCCACTGGCGCTCCTACCTGTGGCCCTCCCTGCTGGCGCGCGAATCGGCCTTTGTGGGCGAGGGAATCCCTTCCCCGGACGCCGTGCCCCTCATCCAGAGCCTGCGGATCACGTTCGAGCGCGCCGTGGGCGCCGAAGTCCCTGATTTTCTGCTGGCAGACATGGCAAACTACCTCGCTTCCATCCTTTCCCAATATTTCGTGCTGTCCACCTTCCGCATCGAAGGGCAAGTGGCGGCATGACTCAGGAAAATCCGCCCCCAAACGGTGCGACGGACACCATCGTTTTTCCCCAACTTAGCGGGCTGAACTGGCCGAGTTATCTGCTCCAAGCCTGGCGAACCCTGTATGCCCTGGGCATTCCCGAAGAGAACCTGCGGCTGCTGCCCGAACTTGGCCACTTCGCCGTACCCGAGATCAGCGCGCAGGAACCGCCCGGCCCGGCCTACGACCCACTCAGCGAACGCCTGACGGTGCATCGCGTAGATCCCGCCGATGTGCGCCCGCGCCTCACGGTCAGCGTCCGCGCGGACACCGTCGAGCATTTTTTGCCGGAAGGGGAAGCGGGACAAGAGCGTCGTGAAAGCCATGTGGTGGGCCGTCTGGCGCACTTCGTGCCGCCGCTCCTGGCCGGCCTGCCGGGCGTGCCGCCGCTCGCCCAGCCGCACTCGCCTCTGGAAGACTTGACGCAGCAGGTCTGCGCCCGCTATCCTGAGCTGACGCGGACGTCCGACGAGCGCGCCCTGCTGGAAGCGGGAGCCGACGACGTGTTGGCAATTCTGGCCGAAACAGATTCTTCGCGCCTCGCGGGCTTGATCAAGCAGGCGACGCAGCGAATGAGTGAGCCGGAACTGCGCGCCGCCTGCCGCCGGGCGTGGCCGATCATGGCCGACAAGCTGCCGCCGCGCGGCATCGAGGGCCTGGAAGATCACGCACGACCGGCGGCCCTGGAGACGCTGAAACGGTGGGCGCTTCTGCTGTACGGCGCGCAGCCCGAGGTCGCGGCGCAGGACGCTGCGTGGACGGAGCGGACGCCTGGGGAAGCCGACGAGCAGCGCGCCCTCCTGCGAGCGCTGTTGACCGCCCTTTCTTTTGAGACAACGCGGGAGCGGGAGCGGATCGTCCGCGAGCTGATAGAGATCGTCACGACCGAAGCACTGCTCGCAACGGCGGTCATAGACTCTCTCAGCGGGATTGGCTGGATACACGGGCGCATCTCCGACCAGAGGGCGGCGGGGACAGAGCGGATGGACGGCTGGTTCCTGTCGGTCACCGGGGGCCGCAGCAGCCGCACCCTGCTGGCCGCGCGCCTGGAGGAATGGGCGGAGGGCGGCGTCCTAGGCGTGGGTGACAGGAACATGGCTGCGGGGGACGCTTTCGGCGGCGACACTCTGCCTCTGGGCGCGCTGGACGAGGTCGAGCGGGCGCAGCTCTGGTCGCTGGCCGCCTGGCGGCGTGAGGCCGCCGACCCCTTCGTCCTGCTCGAAACGGCCGCGCAGCGCTTGATCCATCCCAATGTCGTCGTCCACCCCAGGCGATATGTGCCCGCGTTCAGCCGGCCCGCCACCCTGCTGGCGCAGCTCGGCAGCACCGCCGTGCTGGGCGGGGCCGCCCTCCTCCTGTACCCCGGCGTAACGCTGGAAATGCCGCTGTCGGATGAGGACGAAGGCGCGGCCAAAGCGCGGACGACGCTGGCCGTACTGGTCCGCCTGTTCCTGCCGGTCTGCTGCCGCGTCGAAGTCCTTTGGCGCGAGTCGGCGGCGCGCCTCGACCGCTCCAGCTACCTGCGGCACGAGTTCCAGTCCGGTGCGCGGCTCGGGAACATGTCTGTGGAGATTTCCGAAGACGAACCGGCAGGTGACCCCATCATGCTCTGAACCGGGCGCCGAATCGGGTATATTTCATCGGGAGTATTTCGCAATGCGTAAATTTGATCTGGTCTCCGTGGACTGGGCCAGCGTTCGCTTGATGCAGGCCGGCCAGTTCAAGCAGGAGACGTTTTATCTGGAGGAGATGGTGCGCTGGACGCTCCAGCGCGGGCGGACTGCGGGCCTGCTGCACCTGGCCGATGACGCCGTCAGCCGCCCCAGCCCCGAAGGCGACCGGCTGTATTCCGTCGTCGTGCGCGGCTGCCTGGCCGTGGGCCGTCAGGGGCAGATCATCGAAATCCCCGACGATCCCACTCTGGCGCTGCGCGGCACGATTGAAGCGCGGTCCACACTGGTCCCCCTTTACGTCGGCTCCTCGCTTGTCGAGCGCGCCCCGGAGCCACATCTGTATTCCTCAGTGGACACGGGCCTGCTCGGATGCAGCGGGCTTCGGCCCTCCTACCGGCTGTCGGCGGACAACAGCGACGAGACGACCGACTGGGTCCAGATCGCGCAGTTCGAGAAGACGACGACCGGCCTCAGCCTCGACCGATCTTTCATCCCCGAGACCATGTTCTTGTCCAGCCATGGCGGCCAGTGGCGTGCCCAGCAAGAGCTGAGGACGCTGGCGCGGCAGGCACTGGATCTGCTCGTCAAGCATTCCTCGCCTGCCGTGCAGCGCTACGCCGCCGCGACCGCGCTGGCCGGCTCGCTCGGCCCCGTCGCGGGCATCGTGGACGGAAACATGTCTCCGCGCACCTACATGGGCGGGATCGGCGGGATTCTGATGGCCCAGCGCGCTCAGATTCTGGCCCTGCCCTCGCCCGGCCTGAAGATCTACCAGGACACCGTGGATCAACTGGAAGACACGCTGAACTATCTGGAAACGGCTGAGTGGACCATGGGCCAGGCGTTCCTGATGGCCCGCGAGTGCCTGGACCGGCTGGTGCAGCTTTATCCTTCCCTCTTGGCGGCTTTGGAAGCGGCCGCCCCCGTCCCGGAGCGGCGCCTGCTGGACCACGAGACTGTGGTGGCGGCCCGCGACCGGCGTACCCAACAGCCTGTGGACCGGGAGGAAGATCCCGCAGCGGTCGAAACGCCCCGGCGCACCGGCGGCTTCATGTGGCGCAAGTGAGTTTTCTTCCCGTAAGTTTGCTTGACATGAGCCGCCCCCAATATCGGGTAAAATAGGGGCAATGGCTTCCATCCTCGCTTCCACATGCTGGCCCACGCGCTTTCTCGCGAAGTGGCTGGCCGTCTTCTTCGGCGCGGCCCTCCTGGGCATGGTTCTAGGCGCGCTGGCCTTTAAGCGGCTTCCGCCAAAGCCGCTGCCTCCTCCTGTGCGCGTGCAGGTGAAATGGGAGGCGGTCGAAGTCTATGCGGACGGCACAAAGGCGCTTGTTCCCGCCCATGTGACCACGGGCGGCATCGGCGACAAGCCGATCCCAGAAAGCGACCAGGGCAGGACCTCCACCGATCCCAAGAAACCACTGCTCATCTCGCGCGTTTCGGGGTCGAAGCTCTGGCTGATCTTCGAGTGGCAGGGCCGCGTCATCAACCGCCTGACCAACCCGTGGCCGCAGTCCACGATTACCTACACCGTGGAATTCGACTTGAAGCGGCCCAACCCGCATCCCATCAGTCAGCATCCCATCAGTCATAGGGCGACGCATTGAAGCGTAATCGCCCCACAAGGCTCTTACTCCACGAGGAGTAGAACAAAAGCACATCATGTTTGGACGATTCTTAAGTTTTCTTGGCTTCATCCCCGGCCTTTCGGGCTTGTCGGGTCTTGCAAGCGGCTATGGCTCGGGCGGCTACAGTTCGGGTGAGGACCTGGAAGCGGACGGGGAAGCGTCGGTCTCCTTTACGCCGGGGAAGCCGCTCACTTCCGCAGACGCCGAGGAAACGCCGGATTCGCGGCGAGAGCGCATCACGGACCGCGACTTGGTTTGGCCGGGCAAGGTCGAAACCATCCAAATCAGCAACCCGGAGCCGATTGCGTACCGCTTCGACCTGACGGTGACCGATCTGAACTCCGCCTTTTACATCCGCCGCCCGCCGCTGGGCGGCATCCCGCAGCGCGAGGGCGGCATTTTGCTTCAGCCGGGCGAGGAGGCCTCGTTCGAGGTGGTCTTCGTGCCGCCCTCCGCCAGCGAGAAGCTGAAAACGCGGACCTTCAGCTTCGTGCTGACCTGCTTCGACCCGCGCCGCAGCGGCGACCCCGGCGAGATCGTCCAGGACCTGCCCCTGCGCTGGGTCGGGCTGCCGACCGAGAACGACCTCCAGATTTCTGCCGCCCCGCCCGTGGTCGTCACACGCCCCTGGCGGCGCGAAGCGCAGTTCGCCGTCCGGCTTGCCAACAAAAGCTTCCTGCCGCCCACGGTCGGGATGACGATCCTGCGCGCGCCGACAAAAGAGGCGCTGGCACGGGACGCCGAGACCGTCGGCGCCATCCAGCAGGCGCTGGCGGCGCGGACACCGGGCGTCTGGCAGTGCCTGCTGCCGCCCTCGGCGCGGCGCGGCTCCTACTTCGCCACCGTGCGCGGCGCGGCCCAGGCCGCCGACAGCGCCAGTACTCCACTCGCCCTGCCGCGCCCGGTCCTGATCCGCTACGTCCCCTGGCTGCGAATGGGACGCGACTGGGCGCTCCTGCTCGGCACGCTCGTGTTCCTGTTCTGGCTGGTCTGGGGCATCCCCGCGCCGAAGACGCCGGTCGTGCGGATCACGCTGAACTTCGCAGGACTGGAGCGGGGCCAGATGCCTCCCGACAGCCAGCTCAAGGACCTCTCGGCGCAGATGGTCCTGCTGGACGAGCACGGTCACGACCAGGAAGGGCAGCCGCCCATCCCCGGCGTCGTGATCGGCGACGCCTATGAGTTCACCGGCCCGAAGCGCTTCTATGGGTTCCATTGGTTCAGCCAGCATCCCTGGTGGAACCACTGGAGCCAGGAAGTGCAGCGCTTCCGTGTGACCGTCGCCGCCGCCGAGGCGGAGAAAAGCGCCTTCAAGCGTTATGATCTGAACGCCTTGCAGGCGGACGGCAAGCCGTCCTACAACGCTTCGGATGCTGCCTCACCCTTCGGCCCGCTGGTAATACCGGCAACGTTCACGGCCCCTGCCGTCCATGGCGTTCTCGTCAACCTCGCGCTGGGCCATCTGGGGGCGCTGGCCGGCAAGGACCTGCACAAGGTCAGCGTGAAGTACGCGCTGGACGGACAGGACCAGCCGCCGAGGACATTCGAACTCATCCACGACACGGCGGGCGGCCTGCGCCCGATCACACTGGACTTGACCGATGCGGTCCCGCTCGGCGGCTCAAAGACGTTCACCGTCAAGGTCACTGCCAACGGCCTTTCCTCGTATGATGTCCAGGAGGTCCAGGTGCGGCGGCGAGACAAGCCGCTCCCGATCACCCTGGCTTTCCCAGAGGCTTACCCGAAAGTGACGTCTAACAGTCCGAAGGCGGAGACAAAGCCGACGGACGGACAAGGGACGGGTGGACCAAAGCCCCCAGCCCAGAAGACTCCAGGGCAGGAAACCCCAGGGCAGGAAACCCCAGGCAAGAACGTCGCCCACACTGCCGTTGCGCCGCACGACTCCACGCATTCGGCCAACTCCGCCGGGCACGGCGGTCAGACCCTGGTCGCCGGCAACAAGGGCGCCCTGCCAGTCATTGGACACCTGCCGAAGCTGATTCAGTTCCACCCGTCCGGCCCGACGACGGCGCAGACACAGTTCCACTCGGCCCAGATCACCCCGCCATCTTCCACAGCACCGCCCGTGCCGGAGGGACTGGTGGCGCAGCCGGCCGGCCCATCACAGATCAATGTGCGCTGGAAGGCGGTGCCGGGAGCCACCAAATACATTCTGTACCGCAGCGGCGGTCCGGGGCGCGGCGGAGGCGAGGAGCATCCTTCGGGTGACCAGACTTCCTTTTCCGACACGGGGCTGACCCCCGGCATCGTCTATCACTACCGGATACTCAGCAAGCGGGGCACCCTTATGAGTCCGCCAAGCGACCCGACCTCAGTGATGACTCAGCCCCTCATGACTGTTCCGGCGACCGTCACGCTCTCCATGACCGCCGAAGGCAAAGACGCCCAGACTGAGTTGAACTTTGTCAACGTTTCCTCGCAGAACGTCTATCTCGACAAAGTCAGCGCCTGTGCGGGCCACAAGATCGGCGATGACGTGTTCCGCATTCTGGTGGACGGCCAGCCCCTGCCCTTCACGGGGCAAAAATCCAAACGCCGCACCGACCCCGGCCCACGCCAGTTCATCACGCTCCGTCCTGGAGAGAGCATACGCCAGGATGTCATTCTCAATCACTCCTATCGTTTCCCTTCGGGGGCGCACACATACAGCGTGACCTACAGCGCCCCGCACAATTACCCCGGCCGGCTGCAAAGCCTGACCCTCACATCGAATGAGGCGCACATCGTCACGACGCGGTAGGCATGGATGCCGGGTGGGGGTAATGAAATAACTCCGCGTGGTGTGAAGGCCTAGAATTCCGAGGGCTTTCTTCATCCCACGCATGTTATCCCGCTGCGATTGCCATAGTCAGGGCACAGCCTGCCCAATGACCCGGCAGTCACCCTTCTACGCATCCTTTCTCCTGACATGATAACGTCTTGCGCCGCACGGCCACTCAAGAACAAAACGCCCGCTCCAGTCGGAGCGGGCGTTTCTTGCTTTCCTGTCGCTATTTGATTTTGCCTTGCTTGGTGATCGCGTCTCCCAGAGCGTCCAGGCTGGAGGCGTCGGGCGCAGCGGACGCAGCCCGGTTCTCCTGCTGGATTTGCAGGTAAACCTCTTTGCGGTGAACGGAGACATCGCGCGGGGCGGTGACGCCCAGCCGGACTTGATCGCCACGGACTTCAATGACCGTAATCTCGATTTCGTCGCCGATCTTGATGCTTTGGTTTAATCTTCGAGTGAGAACTAACATATGGCCCTCCCTGGCACGACGCGGCGAAACTATTTTCGTGGCGTATGCAAGTGATACGTCATTTTACTGTTTATTCTTTCCCCTTGTCAAGAGGGACCCGTCGAAAATTTATCATAAGAGCCGTAAGACCCCTGGCTTTAGCCATGTGGGATATAAGGCTCTTATGATAAGGCTCCGTGCCCTTCTGAGGGCATGATGTTTGAGCCTATCGGGTATAATACAGGCGTACATAAA
>JAABUM010000438.1_pt1 | contig 73958 bp, 75 predicted proteins | sample 5559161 | NCBI WGS metagenome assembly JAABUM01 (sample SAMN10711868, study PRJNA513369) | rock metagenome | isolation source: Antarctica rocks | place: Antarctica: Victoria Land, Siegfried Peak nord
CGGTGAACCTGTCCCGCTATGGCGCTACGGCGCTCGACACGCGCGAGCGGCTGATCGAGCCGGTCGACCAGATCAAGCGCAGCGCGCTCGACCCCTACGCCACGTTCCGCAGCCTGGCGCGGCAGAATCGGGCGGACGAGGTGGCGAAAGCCGGGCAGGACGGTGCGGCTACCGTGCCGGCCTGGTTCCCGCGCCCGGCGCAATGAGGGCTATCCAAGTATAACCGATTCGATCTGGACTATCTTGACCGCGAGCACAGCCGACCGCGCCGTGGGCGCGCCAGGCCGACCGTGACTTAGCGGCGCCGGTCTGCGTGCGTTGGCCGAGCAGACCCGCCACGCGCTGAACGGCGCCGGCATCAGCCGTGGCGACCGGGTTGGCATCGTGCTGCCCAACGGGCCCGAAATGGCGACCTGCTTCGTCGGTGTGGCCGCGACTTGCACGCCGGCGCCGCTCAATCCGGCCTACACCGCGGACGAGTTCGAGTTCTATCTATCCGACCTGCAGCCCCGTGCCGTCATTCTGTAGGACGGCGCTACCCGGCGGCCACCGTCAGCGCTCCCGGCGTGATCTCCCATACCTATGGTGACCGCTTCAGCCTCGGCGAACCCGACGCCAGCCGGAGCGAGCGGGCAGAAACATTGTCGCGCCTGCTGATCGCCGCCGGGCTGAAGGCGCCGGTGCGGCCGCGGCTGCGCGACGAGCTTTGGGTCAAGCTGTGGGGCAACATGGCGTTCAACCCCATCAGCGCGCTGACGACCGCGACGCTCGACGTCATCACCGGCGACCCCGGCGCCCGCGCGGTCGCCCGCGCCATGATGCTGGAGGGCCAGGCGGCCGCCGAGGCTGTCGGCGTGCGGTTCGCGCTGGATGTGGACAAGCGCATCCAGGGCGGCGCGGAGGTGGGCCGGCACAAGACGAGCATGCTGCAGGACCTGAAGTTGGGCCGTCCGTTGGGAGATCGAGGCGCTTCTCGGCGCCGTGGTGGAACTAGCCGGCTGGGTCGGGGCGCCGGTGCCGATCAGCACGGCGATCTTGGAGCTCGTGCGATGCCGCGCGGCGATGCAGCATGCCGAGGCATGAGGAGTGCCTGCCGCGGTCAGGCCTTCTTGCGGCCGGGTCCGGCGAGCTGCATCGCCTTGAGGTAGGCCGGACGTTGCTCGATACGCTGCAGGTAGGCTGGGATGGCTGGATAGGGCGAAAGGTCGAGGGCGCGGAAACGCATCAGCGTCGTGAAGCAGAACACCATCATCACGTCGGCCGCGGTGAAGGCCTGCCCGGCGAAATAGGGGTGCTTCGACAAGTGGTCGTTGATCACCGACAGGTGCAGGCGCGTCGTGGCGCGAACGCGGGCCATGCCCGGCGCCGTGTCCGGGTCGGGCAGCATCCGCTCCAGCGACCATTCCCGCAGCAACTGCTGCATGAGGCTGCCCTCGGCGTAATGCAGCCAGTATAGGTACCGCGCAAAATCCGGCTCGGACGGCGCGACAGCTAGGCGGCCCCCTCCGTGACGGGCGATGACGTACTCGACGATGGCGCCGGACTCCGCCAGCACAGTCTCTCCATCGCGGATGACGGGCGCGCGGCCGAGCGGATGGATGTCCTTCAGTTCCTCCGGCGCGAAGATGTCGGGCCTGCGGTCGAACACTTCCAGCTCGTAGTCGAGGCCCAGCTCCTCCATGAGCCAAACGATGCGCTCGGAGCGCGAGGTGTCCAGATGATAGATCGTGATCATGCCGGGAACTGTTCACCACGCGGCCTCTTCCGGCAATAGGCGGCGGCAATCAGGGGAGCGCGGACTTGGACGGCAGCACGGAATTTGCGGAACGGATCCAGGGCAGGCTCGACCGCCTCGACCTTTCGCCCGAGCATGCGGCGCGGGCTGGAGGCTTGCCGGCCGACTTCATCAGCAAGCTGCTGGACGGCAAGACGCCGCCGCCGCGCGGCCAGCGCCTGGTCAAGCTGGCGGAAGCGCTGGCTACCTCGGTGTCCTACCTCGTAGGCCTTGATCCGGACACGCTGGTTCCAGCCGAGTATCTTGAGGAGGAGCAGGGCAGCCTGGGCCTGCTGGCCGGCGACGAGGAGGCCCTGCTGCGGGCCTATCGGCGGCTGGATATGTCGTCCCGCGCCGCCCTGCTGCAGGTCGCGCTCAAGATGGCGCCCGAAGCCGAGGCGCTCGAAAGGAAGCCTCGCCAGAGCCGTCCTAGCAGCTAGACCGGCGGCGGCTTAGCCATGATCCTTCGCCGGCAGCCGGCCCATCACCGCGAGCAGCACGCCGGACACCACGAACGCCATGTGGATGCCCACGCTCCAGGCGAGCTCGCGGTCGCTCTCGTGCGCCGCGTTCATGAAGCTTTCCAGCAGCTTGATCGCCGAGATCGCGACGATGGAGCCCATCAGCTTCAGCTTGAGGTCGGCGAAGTCGACGTGCCCCATCCAGCTCGGCTTGTCGGCGTGGTCGACGCCTTCGAACTTGGAAACGAAGTTCTCATAACCGGCGAACATGACCATCAGTACCAAACTGCCCATCAACGACAGGTCGACGAGCGTGAGCACGCCCACGATGGTCTCGTCGCCGGTGGCGGTGGGGATATGCAGGATCAACTCGACGAGTTCCTGCACGAACTTGACGAGGATCACGAGCAGGCCGCCCACCAGGCCCAGATAAACCGGCGCCAGCAGCCAGCGGCTGCCGAACAGTACGGCCTCGATGCCGCGCTCGACCGGCGACTGGGCGGGTCGGCGCTTCCGTTCCTCCAACATGCCTATATCCCTCGCTTGCCCAACCCGGCCACGACGCGCGGCGAACGTCGCCGCCGGCGCGCTGCCAGCAGGTTCAACGCCTCGACCATCCCGGAGAAGCCCATCGCGGCATAGACATAGCCGCGCGGCACATGAACTCCAAAACCATCGGCCACCAGCATCATGCCGATCAGCAGCAGGAACGACAACGCCAGCATCTTGACCGAGGCATTGCGGTCGATGAACGACGCGAGCGGCCCGCTCGCGGCCAGCATCAGCGCCATCGCGACGACGATCGCCGCCACCATGACCCATAGCTCGTCGGCGATGCCCACGGCGGTGATGACGCTATCGAGCGAGAACACGATGTCGAACAGCATGATCTGCACGATCGTCCCGGCGAAGCTGGCGACCGGGCGCGCCGCCGGGTCCTCGTTTTCGCCCTCGACCCGCAGGTGAATCTCGTGCGTGCCTTTGTAAAGCAGGAAGCCGCCGCCAGCGATCAGCACGATGTCGCGCCAGGAGAAGCCATGGCCGAACAGCTGCACGACAGGATCGGTCAGATGGACCAGCCAGGCGATCGAGCCGAGCAGCGCCAGCCGCATCAGCAAAGCCAGCGCCAGCCCGAGCCGCCGTGCCCGCGCCTGTTGGCCCTCTGGCAGCCGCCCCGCCAGCAGGGCGACGAAGACGAGGTTGTCGATGCCGAGCACGATCTCCAGCACGCTCAGCGTAAGAAAGCTCGCCCAAAGCTTCGGGTCGGCGAGGAGTTCCATCATTGCCCCTGGTCTCCCGACCGCATCGCCGGCGCGTCGAGACCCATCCAGCGTGGGTGCCGGCGCTCGATCCATCCCAGCACCCGATCAACTACACGCTGCAGCGCCTTTACATCCTCGGCAAGCAGCAAGACGCCAAGCGGCAGCATCCAGAGGCCGAATATTGGCAGGATGCTAAGCACGCTGCCGAGGATGAGCAGCACTCCCGCCGGAATGCGTATCCAATACGCCTGCGGCCTGCGCAGCCACACGATGGTTCTGCGTATCCATCCCGGCATTCTTTGCAGCAGCAGATCAATGCGTCGCTCGCGCTCGGCACCGGCAGTTTGATCTTGCAAGGCGTGAAAGGGTTCGCGACGCATTGGCTGGGCTCCTGGAATGGAACCGTCGCGGCGGAAGGCGGGACATCGATCCGGGGTCCCTAGCGGCGCAAGCAGCCGAGCCCAGATGACGGCCAGCCGAACGTCCGGCGCGGCACGGCGATCCGACATCGCGAGGTTGGACGGCCCATGCCGCCGTCCTCGCCAGAGGGGCCCGGATCAGTTGCAGCGGCAAATAGGCCCCATGGCGGCTGGTATCAAGAAGCCCCGCGGCGCACGGCCATCGTCACCCAGCGTTGATACGGCACAGGAAAAATCAGCCGGTCACTTCCAACACCATCCAGCCCTTATGTGCCCGGCCGTAGTCGTCGGTGGCGCTGACCGTGATCCGGTGCGTGCCTGCCGGCAGGGTGGCGGGGAGCGCTGCCTGCCAGATGTGCGACGACTTGGCAGAGTTCACCCAGGGCTTCTTCGTCGCCACGTTGCGCTCATACACCTCGTCGACGAACGGGTCCTTGCGCTCCACCTTGGCCAGAGCGATCGGCTGCCCATTGCGGCCCACCGTCATCGACACCGTCGAGCGCGGGCCGCCGTCGAACAGGTTCACGATCACGCGCGTCGAGCCCGCCGCCGCCTGGGCGATCGGGCCGCCGAGCAGCGCGCCGGGGTGATAGTCCTTCAGCACCTCACGGTCGCCCCGGTGCACCTGGCTGTCGAGCACGATCCGCATCTGCGAACCCGCCGGGTCGCGCGCCGGCACGAGAGTCGTGACATAGCGGCTGCCGTCGACCGCAAGCACGTGAAAGCCGTTCGGGCTGCCGTCGGTCTCGAGCGCGACGGGGATGCCGCGCTCGTCGAACGGACCGCTCCACCAGCTTCCGGAGACGGCGGCGAGCACGTGGTGATGATGCGTGCCGCCCCCGCCACCCCCGCCGGTGTAGCCATCGGCCTCGCCGAGATACCAGTGCTCGTTGGTATGGGTGTGGCCGCTGAAGCTGACGGTGTTCGGGTGCGTCGAAATGGCGGCGAGGAAATCCCGGGTGTCGGTATTGGCGATCGACGCGTCGCTGCCGGCCAGCGTCCTGAGCGGGATGTGGTGCGAGATCACGACCAGGCTGTCGCGCGGCACGTGGGCCAGCACGTTGCGCACGAAGGCGAGCTGCTGCGGGCCGAACCGGCCCTGATACTTGCCGGAACCGTTCGGCTTGGCGGGATCGGTGCCGAGGTACTCGACGTTGTCGAGCAGGAAGAACGTCGCACCGCCATACTGGAACGCGCTGTAGCGGGCGCCGTAGGTCCGCTTGAACGTTTCGCGCGAGTGGGTGTTGTCCGGCGCCTCGAGGTTCAGGTCGTGGTTGCCGCAGCAGTTATACCAAGGCAGCCCGATCGTGCCGACGATGCGGTTGTAGCGGTCGTAGTACGACAGGTCGTCGAACATGACGTCGCCATGGTTGATGCCGAACGCGGCGTCGACGCCGGCGGTCGTGACCACCACGTCGTCGCGGATATAGCCGACCTCGGCAAGGCTTTCTGGCTGCGTGTCGGTGAACAGGATGGCCTCGAACTTGGTCGCCTCGTCCTGCGGGCGTAGCGGGAAGTCGATGCTGTCGGGCAACGCGCCGGTCGGCGCAATGCCGGCAAAGCGGAGCTGCAGCGCGGCCGGCGTGCCCTCGGGCGCATGCAGGTGCGAGAACCGCGGCAGTTGGGTCGCGGGATCGACGGGGGTCATGTAGCCGGAGGGCTTGACGACGAACACGGCGTCGCCGGGGTGGGCGGCGATGCTCCAACGCCCGTCCGCGTCGGTCAGCACGACGTCGCGGCCGTTCGAGACCATGATACCGGCCAGCCCAGCGTTTCCCGGCCCGCGCCGGCCGGAGCCGTCGGTGTCCTCAAACACCACGCCGCGCGCCGTCGTATCCGGCGTTGGCTGTGCGTCGGCTGCCTGCCGCGCGGCGCTGGCCAGCGCGAGCCCGGCGGCTCCCGCCATCACCTGCCGCCGCGTCACGCTGGGGTAAGTCGTGGGAAAGCTCATGCGCTGGCCTACATCGGTTTTAGGAACTACTGATTAACGCGCGACGATGACAGCCGCATGACGCTTGGATTGCAACTCGATGGCGTACGCCGGCCATAGCACGGAATAATGCTCGCCGGCGTCCGCCTGCTGGTGCCGAAACGCTAGGCGCAGAAGGCGAGGACCGGTCAGGCGCCGCCGATGGCCCGGGTTATCGTACCAGTGCCTTCGCAGGTCGCGCAGGACTTTCCTTCCAGTTTGCCGGTGCCATGGCAGTCTGGGCAGATGTCATCCCCGGTCCCCGGCGTGCCCGCCGCGGCCTCGTCTCCGGGCTTCATGCCAGGTTCTATTTCAGGTGTTCCCATTGGTCATGTTCCTTTTGCTGGTTGCTGTGGAGCGCTATCGGCGCGGTGATGACGGTAGGACCGCCCCATGCGACGTCGCTAGTGACCCGGTGAACAACTCGAAGCGATTGCAGGACGACGGCAAGCCTAGGGTACCGCGATAAAGGCAATGCGGGCACATCGTCGCGCTGATATCAGGGGCTAAGAAACGGGGGAAACCGCATATGTCCGACATCATCCTGCACCACTACCCACTCTCGCCATTCTCGGAGAAAGTGCGGCTGGCGCTTGGCCTCAAGGGATTGTCCTACAGTTCCGTCACCATTCCGGTCTGGATGCCGAAGCCCGACCTGCTGCCGTTGACCGGCGGATACCGCCGCGCGCCGGTTATGCAGGTGGGTGCGGACATTTATTGCGACACGCTGCTTATCCTGCAGGCGATCGAACGGCTGCATCCGGAGCCGTCGCTTTATCCGGGCGGCAGCGCCGGGCTCGCCTTGGCCGTCGGCTGGTGGATCGAGAAGTTCACCTTCATGCCCGCCGTGTGCCTGGTCACCAGCCTGATCGGCGAGCATCTCCCCGCCGAGCTGATCGAGGAGCGCAAGCCGTTCTTCGGCGTCGACCTCAGCAAGGCCGCGACCCTGCCGGACCAGCCGCTCAACCGCCAGCGCCTGCATGCGCACCTCACTTGGCTGGCCCAGATGCTCCAGGACGGCCGCCAGTTCCTGCTCGGCGACGCCCCGGGTGCGGCGGATCTGTCCGCCTACCACCCGATCTGGTTCGTGCTGAAGAACGCCGGCGCGGCTGGCGAGGCGATGCTGCCGATGGCGCCGCTCCGCGACTGGTATGCCCGGGTTGGCGCGCTCGGCCACGGCACGCCAGCCGAAATGAGCGGCGCCGATGCGTTGGCCGTCGCCAAAGCTGCGGACCCGGCGGCCCCCGGCTTCGACACCGGGGCGAACGATCCATCGGGCTGCGCGATCGGCGACTCCGTCACCGTCACCCCCGATGACAGCGGGCGCGATCCCGTCGCGGGCGAGCTGGTCGCCTGCAGCGCGCAGGAGGTCGTCATCCGGCGCACCGAGCCGCTGGTAGGGGACATTCAGGTGCACTTCCCACGAGCGGGCTTCGAGCTCGTGCCGGCAAGCTAGTGTGCCGGATCAGAAGTTCGCCGGACCTTTCCGGCGGGCATCTGATCGGTCGGCACGCTGAAACCAAAGACACTAGCCCAGCAAAGGCTCAGCCGGCGTCGGAGCCGCTCTCGAGTGTGAACCCGGCCTTTATCGTCACCTGGTAACGGCCGACCTTGCCGTCCTCGATGGAGCCGCGGACCTCCCCGACCTCGAACCAGCCGAGGTGACGGAGGCTCTGCGATGCTTTCTTGATGGCGTTGTCGATCGCGTCCGAGATGCTCTTCTCCGACGTCCCGACGAGCTCGACGATCTTGTAAACTGGGTCCGACATGACGCGCCCTCCTGTTTGCGGCAAGCGAGCCTAGATCGGACTGGCAAGAGCGCCAAGGCGTGCTAACCCTCGTCATCGCCACATTAGGTGCATCGCACAATGTCGAAGATCATCCCGGTACCGCCGTTCGAGTTCGTCATCTTCGGCGCCACGGGCGACCTCACGCTGCGCAAGCTGCTGCCGGCGCTTTATCATCGGTTCCTCGACGGCCAAATCCCGGCGGAGTCCCGCATCGTCGCCGTGGCGCGGTCCGAGCTTTCGACCGAGGCCTACCGCAAGCGCGCCGCGGAGGCGCTGCGGCAATATGTCGAGAAGGCCAACTTGAAAAGCGCGGCCGAGGCCGGGTTCTACGCCATGCTGCACTACGCCCAGCTCGACGCCGCCGCGGTGGATGCGGATTGGTCCGGGCTGCGGGAGCTGCTGTCGCCCGACCGGGTCCGGGTGTTCTACATGGCGACGTCGCCAGACCTGTTCGGCCCCATCTGCCAGGCGGTCGAACGCAACGGCCTCAACTCCGGCGACGCCCGCGTCGTGCTGGAAAAGCCGATCGGCCGCGACCTCGACTCCGCCCGCGCGGTCAACGACGAGGTCGGGCAGTGCTTTCCCGAGGCCCGCACCTTCCGCATCGACCATTTCCTGGGCAAGGAAACGGTGCAGAACCTGCTGGCGCTGCGTTTCGCCAACACGATCTTCGAGCGGCTGTGGAACGCCGACGTCATCGACCACGTGCAGATCACCGTGGCCGAGACCGTCGGCGTCGAGGGCCGCGGCGGCTACTACGACCACTCCGGCGCGTTGCGCGACATGCTGCAGAACCATCTGCTGCAGCTGCTCTGCTTGCTGGCGATGGAGCAGCCGGTGTCGCTGCAGGCCGACGCGGTCCGTGACGAGAAGCTGAAGGTGCTGCGCAGCCTGCGCTATCCCGAGCCGCACGAAATCCCGGCGCTCACGGTGCGGGGCCAGTACATTGCCGGCGCGGTGAACGGGAAGCCGGTGCCGGGCTACCTCGCCGACCTCGGCCACAACGAGAGCGGCATCGAGACCTTCGTCGCCATGAAGGCCGAAGTGAACAGCCGGCGCTGGGCGGGCGTGCCGTTCTATCTGCGCACGGGCAAGCGGATGCCGCAGAAGGTGTCCGAGATCGTCGTGCAGTTCCGCAGCCTGCCGTTCTCCATCTTCCCCAGGGAACATACGCTGGGGCCCAACAAGCTGATTATCCGGCTGCAGCCCGAGGAGGGCATGCGGCTCGAGATGATGACCAAGGAGCCCGGCCCCGGCGGCCTGCAGCTCCGCCCCACCGGACTCGACATCAGCTATGAGAAGACCTTCGGCGGCCGTTTCCCGGACGCCTATGAGCGGCTGCTGATGGACACCGTGCGGGGCAACTCCACCCTGTTCATGCGCCGCGACGAGGTGGAGGCGGCGTGGCAATGGGTGACGCCCGTCATGGAATCCTGGGCCAGCCGCGCCGAACGTCCGCGTCCCTACGCTGCCGGCAGCTGGGGGCCCACCGCAGCCATCGCGCTGATCGAACGCGACGGCCGCACCTGGCACGAGGACCTAGGCGACGGGCAGAGCTGAAGGCTAACGGGCAGTGGGCCAGTTCGCGTGAGATCAGGCGGCCGGCGGCATGGCACGGCCTTCCGATGATGGGAGTCGTCCACATATGGATCGCCGCGCCAAAGCCGGCTCGCAATGGCGGAGCTACTCCGCTGCCGAGGCCATCTCCGGCCGTCCCGCCTGTGAGCACGTCGTCAAACGAAAGCCCTCGTAGCCGTTCGCCGCGACCGTGTCGCAGGTCTGCCGATAGGTGCCGACGCCGCCGATATAGGGCATGAACACCCGCGGCTTGCCCTCGATGTTGGCGCCCATGTACCAGGAATTCGCCTGCGGATAGAGCGTCGTGTAGGCGACCTCGTTCACATGCGCCACCCAGTTGTCCTCCGCTTGGAGGTCCGCCTCGATGCACGTGGCCGCATGCGACCGCAGGTGGGCGAGACAATCAGAAATCCAGTCCACGTGCTGCTCGATCGACACCATCATGTTGCTGAGCACCGACGGGCTGCCGGGTCCGGTGATGGTGAACAGGTTGGGGAACCCCGCCGTCATCAGGCCCAGGTAGGTCCGCGGACCCGCCGCCCACTTTTCGCGCAGCGTCATGCCTGCACGCCCGCGTATGTCGACCTTCAGCAGCGAGCCGGTCATGGCGTCGAACCCGGTGGCATACACAATGCTGTCCACGACGTAGTCGGCGGAAAATTCGGCCTCCCGCGTACGTATGCCGGCGGGCGTGACCTCCTGGATCAGCGTCGATTGCAGGTTCACCAGCGTCACGTTGCTGCGGTTGAACGTCTCGTAATAGCCGGTGTCCACGCAGATGCGCTTGGTGCCGATGGGGTGGTTGGTCGGCACCAGCATCTCGGCAACCGCCGGGTCGTGGACGATGGCGCGTATCTGCTCGCGGACGAACTCGGCCGCGGTGTCGTTGGCCTCCTTGCTCGTCACGAGGTCGTTGTAGGCGGCCATGACGTTGATGCCGCCGCGTGCCCAGCGCGCCGCATATTCCTGCCGGCGCTGCTCCGGCGGAACCGCCAGGGCCGACGTCTCGCCGAAGTCGTAGATGGTCCCGGTCCGCAGCGTGCGCGCCCGTTGCCGGCGCTCGGTGTAGCTGGCCTTCCACTCCTTCTCATAATTCGGCGGCAGCGGCGTGTTGCGCGCCGGCACGCTGAAGTTCGGCGTGCGCTGGAAGACATAAACGTGCGCGGCCTGCTCGGCGATGACGGGGATGGACTGGATTGCGGACGAGCCGGTGCCGATCACGCCGACCCGCTGACCCGTGAAGTCCACGCCCTCATGCGGCCACTGGCCCGTGTGGTAGGACGCGCCGGCGAAGCTATCAATGCCCTCGATGTCCGGCACCCGGCCCGACGAAAGGCATCCCGTCGCCATGATGCAATACTCGGCAGAAACCAGGTCGCCGCGGTCGGTCTCGATCCGCCAGCGGTTCGCCGCCTCGTCGAAGGCGGCGCCGGTCACCCGCGTGCCGAAGCGGATGTCGCGCCGCAAGTCGAACCGGTCCGCGACGTGGCTGGCGTAGCGCAGGATCTCCGGCTGGCCAGCGAAGCGCTCGGTCCAGCGCCACTCCTGCTGCAGCTCGTCCGAGAACGAGTATGAATACTGCATGCTCTCGATATCGCAGCGCGCGCCGGGGTAGCGGTTCCAGTACCAGGTGCCGCCTACGTCCTCCCCGGCCTCGAACACCACGGCCGACAGGCCAAGCCCGCGCACCCGGTGCAGCATATACAGTCCGGCGAACCCGGCGCCGACGATGACCACGTCCAGCCGGTCGGCGCTTGCGGATGGCTGGCCTATATTCGACATGCGTTATCTCCCTTCCCAGGCAATGAAACGCGCCCGTCGCCTATGTCAAGGAGAGTGTCACCGCCCTTCGAAGTTTGGCAGCCGGCGCTCCGACATCGCCTTTACGCCCTCCTTGAAGTCGGCCGTCTCGAAATGCTGCTGCTGCTCCGACAGCTCGTGGTCGGTGATCGCTTCCACCGCTTCTGCCAGGCCGTGGCGCAGGGTCCGCCGGGTCGCGGCGACGGCAATCGGGGCGGATTGCGCGATCTCGGTTGCCAGCGCCAGCGCTGCCTGGCGCAACTCGCCCTGCGGCGCCAGCACGTCCACCAGGCCGATCGCATGCGCCTCCTCGCCGCCGATCCGCCGCCCCGTGTAGAACAGCAATGCAGCTTTCTGCACCCCGACCACCCGCGGCAGCGTCACGCTCAGGCCAAAGCCCGGATGAAAACCGAGGCGGTTGAAGTTGGCGGTGAACCGCGAGTCCGGCGACGCCACCCGGAAATCTGCCACCATCGTCAGCCCCAGCCCGCCGCCGACAGCCGCGCCCTGCACCGCCGCAACAATCGGTTTGCCAGTGCGGAACAGCCGCACGGCCTGCTGATACAGATGGCCGCCGTCGCGGTCACCGACCGTGTCGCGCGCCGGCGAGCTGAAATCGGCCCCGGCGCAGAAGTTCTTGCCCTCCGCCGCGAGCAGGATGCTGCGTAAGCCCGGATCGGCGTCGAATCCCTCGAACGCCGCCGCCAGCTCGGCGATCAGCGGCTTATTGAAAAAATTGTTCGGCGCGCGGCAGATCTCCGCAATCCCAACATGACCCTCACTGGTGATTCGAACGTCGCTCATCGCAATCCAAGCCCCCGGGCAATGATCCCTCGCAGGATCTCGCGCGTGCCGCCGCGCAGCGAGAACGACGGCGCCGTCATGATCAAATGCGCCAGCACCGCAACCAGCGGCGGGTTGCCGTCGTCCTCCGACGGCTCCACGTCGATCAGCAGGCGCACGACCTCCACGGTCTCCTGCTCCAGTACGTTGCCGAGATCTTTTACCAGTGCCGCCTGCAAGGCTGGGTCCTCGCCCGCCTGCAGCATCCCGGCGACCGAGCGCGACAGTCGGCGCAGCGCCAGGATGTGCGAGGTGAGCCGCCCGATCGCGACCGCCGCACGCTCCGGCGCCGCCGGGCCGAGCGTCCGCACCAACTCGACCAGCAGGGTGAAGGACGAAAGGAAGCGGTCGGGACCGCTGCGCTCGAACGCGAGCTCGGCCGTCACCTGCTTCCAGCCGTCGCCCTCCTGTCCAAGCAGCGCGTCCTCCGGCAGCAGCAGATCCTCGATCGCGACCTCGTTGAAGTGGTGGGCGCCGCGCATGTCGACGATCGGCCGCACCGTCATGCCAGCAGCGCGCGCCTGCTTCATCTCGACCAGGAACTGGCTGGCCCCGGCGTGGCGGTCGTCTTCCGACTTGGCGCCGGTGCGGCAGAACAGGATCATGTAGTCGGCCTTGTGCGCCCCCGAGGTCCAAACCTTGGTGCCGTTCACCAGCCAGCCGCCCTGCACCCGCTGCGCCCGGGTGCGCGCGGCGGCGAGGTCGGAGCCGCTGTCGGGTTCGCTCATGCCGATGCAGAACGAGCACTCGCCCGCGGCGATCTTGGGCAGGATGGTCTGGCGCTGCTCCTCGGTGCCGTTGCGCAGGATGCTGGGGCCGCTCTGCCGGTCGGCGACCCAGTGGTGGCCGACGGGGGCGCCAGCGGCCAGCATCTCCTCCAGCACCACGTAGCGTTCGAGGGCGCTGCGCTCGTGGCCGCCATAGGCTTTTGGCATGGTCATGCCGATCCAGCCGCGCTTGCCCATCTTGCGGCTGAACGCCGGGTCGTTGCCGCTCCATGACTCGGCGCGCTGGAACGGCGTGCGGTCCCGCAGCTCGACGCCGAGGAATTCCCGGACCTCGTGGCGCAGCGCCTCTGCCGCGGCGTCGGAGGGCGGCGGCGTCGTGAAGGTGAGAGCCTGCATCGCGGTCATCTCCAGGGTTGGCCGGCCGGCGAGAGCACCAGCAGGGCGTCGGCGATCGTGCAGCCCTGGCCGGCAGGATGGACGATCACCGGGTTCAGTTCCAGTTCGGCCACGGTGGCGCGCCCGGCGTCGGCAAACCGGGAGACCAGGGCCACAAGCCGTGCCAGCGCTGGGATATCGGACGGCGGCGCCCCTCGAAAGCCGTCCAGCAGCCGGGCGCTGCGCAGCTCCCGCAGCATCGCCGCCGCCTCGGCCTGGTCCACGGGAGCAAGGCGGTAGGCAGTGTCCTGGAACAGCTCGGTCGCGACCCCGCCGGCGCCGACCATCACCACGGGGCCGAAGCTCGGGTCGCGCACGACGCCGACAATGATCTCGACGCCTCGCGCCGCCATAGGCTCCAGCAGCACGCCATCGATTGCGGCTTCGGGAGCATGGCGCGCGGCGTTGGCGAGGATGTCTGCATATGCGGCTTCGAGCGTCGGCAGGTCGGCGATGCCAAGGCGGACGCCGCCCGCCTCGGTCTTGTGCGGGATCGCCGCCGACTGAATTTTAGCCGCCAGTGGAAAGCCGAGCGCCGCCGCGGCACCCGCCAGTTCGGCCGCATGTGTGATCAGGCGCGCGGGCGAGATAGCCGCTCCGCAAGCCGCGAGCAGCGCCTTGGCCGCGTGCTCAGCGAGCGGGCCAGCGTGACTGGACAGGACGGTGCGGACCGCCTTAGAAAGCGCTTCCGGCTCAGCCGGCGCTGGCGCCGTATGCCGGCCCCGCTCCGCCAAGGCCCGGCACGCCGTCGCCAGCACCCCCATCGATGGCATGATGACCGCCCCAGCCTCGGCCAGGATGCGCCGGCCGAGCGGTGACGGCAGGGTGTAGCTATAGAACAGCACGGGCTTGAGCCGTTGCGTCAGCAGCGCCGCCAACTCGGGACCGTAAATAGAAACGCGTGCGGGATTGGACAGCGAGGTGATCACCGCGATCTGATCCACCTCCGGGTCATGGCCCAGCAGGTCAACCGCCCGCAGCAGGCCGCCGCCGTGCACCCCGGCCGCCGTCAGGTCGACCGGATTGCGCGCGCTGCCATAGCTCGGGATGAAGGCGCGGATCGCCGCCTGCGTCCCAGCGCCCAACTCCGGCACATCCAGCCCGGCCGCCACCAGCGCGTCGGCGGACCAGGCGCCTGCGCCGCCCGACACGGTCACGACCGCCACCCGCTTCCCACGCGCCGGCGGATTGGACGCGAGTGCTGCGGCAATCCCCAAGGCTTCGTCCAGCTCGGTCGCGACAAAGATGCCATGCCGGCGGAACATCGCGTCATAGCCGACGTCCCAGCCGGCCATGCTGGCGGTATGGGACGCGGCGGCGAGCTTGCCCGGCCCCGAACGGCCGATCTTGATCGCGACGATGAACTTGCCGACCGCATTGGCGGCCGAGGCAGCGGCGGCGAAGCCGGCGGGGTCGCGCACGCTTTCCAGGAACAGCAGGACGGCGGCGGTCGCCGGGTCGTCCGCCATATGGGCCAGGAAGTCGGCCGCGGTCAGGTCGGCCTCATTGCCCGTGCTGACCACCGTGCTGAACGACAGGCCGAGCGCCCGGCCGCGGTTATACAGCGCGAACCCCATGCCGCCGCTCTGCGCGACGATGCCGATGCGGTTTGCGGTCGCCGTGGGGTTGTCGTCGGCGTCGCGGTCGACGGCCGGGCTGAAGGTGGCGCTGACGCGGTCGACCTCGTTGTGAAAGCCCTCGGCGTTCGGACCGCAGACGCGCATGCCGGTGCGCCGTGCCAGCGCCGCCACCTGGTCCTGCAGGTCGGCCGGCGCAGCGTCGTCCTCGGCGAAGCCGGAGGAGATGACCACCGCGTTGCGCGCCCCAGCGGCGGCGCACTCCTCCAGGGCCGCGAGCACGCCTGCAGCCGGGATCGCGACCAATGCCAGATCGACGGGCTCTCCGGCCGCAGCCAATGTGGGGAAGCAGGGAAGCCCGGCAATCTCCTGGTAGCTCGGGTTCACCGGCACGATACGCCCAGCGAAGCCGTTCTTGCGCAGCAAGTTCAGCAGCGCGCCGCGGATCTTCTGCGGGTCCGGCGATGCGCCGATCACCGCGACCGACCGCGGCGACAATAGGGTATCGAGTCGGGCCATCAGGCGACCGTCAGCGCGGGCCACAGCCCGTCCGGACCCGCGGCCAGCGCCGCCCGCCCGACGACGCCGTTCCACTCCGCCTCGTTGCCGAACTCGTCCCGCCAGGACCACAGGCGCCGGGTAAGAAAGTGCAGCTCGTATTCCTGGGTGAAGCCGATGGCGCCGTGCGACTGGTGCGCCAGCCCCGCAGCGATGCTTGCGGCCTCCCCCGCGCGGGCCTTGGCGGCGCCGACCAGCAACGGGTCGAGCCCATGCGCCAAGGCGTCCGCGGCCATATCGGCGGCGGCGATCGCGGCGGCGGACTGCCCGGCCAAGACCGCGAGGTTCTGCTGTATCGCCTGGAACTTGCCGATCGGCCGGCCAAACTGCACCCGCGTCTGCGCATACTGCACGCTCAAAGCCAGCGCGCGCGACAATGCGCCGGCGATCTGCACCGTGCGGACGGCGGCCCCAGCGGCCCGCAATTGCGCCGGGCCGAAGCCGGGCGGCGCCGACGTCACCGCTTTTGGGCCTAATACGACGTCCACCGTGATCGTGTCCCGCGGTTCGCCAGCCAGGTTGCGGTCGTGGGCCACGCTGAAATCGCCGGCGGTCAGCGCCGCCAGGGCAGGCCCGTCCGGCCCCTCCGCGAGCACGACGATCACGGCGGCATCGCGCGCCCATGGGATACGGGCCGCTGTTCCTGTCAGGCGCCAGCCATCCGTGGCCCGGCTCAGCAGCAGCGCGTCCTTCATGCGCGTAGGAGCGACGGTAAGCACGCCCTCCGGCACTGGCAGGCCAGCCTGGGCGAGCAGCCAGCCCGCGAGCATGGTTTCCGCCAAGGGAATAGGCGCTGCGTGATGCGCGGAAATCCGCAGCAGCGCCATCGCCTCGGCGGCCGTCGCGCCGAAGCCGCCGGCGTGCTCGGGCAGCAGTGCGGCGGTGAAGCCGGCTTCGGTCACCGCGGCCCAGAGAGTGTGCGGGAACGCGCCCTCCTCGGCGGAGCGGATCACGGCCTTGCCGGTGTTCATGGCGAACAGGCGCTCGGCACTGTCGGCAAGCTGATCGCTCATTGATTTCTCCCCCATCGAGGAGTTGACGGCTTGGACCGCATTGGGTCAAGCCGGGTCAGAGGCGCCGGGGACTGCATTCGATAATTGAGGCTAGGCACCACCGGCGCGGCAACGCCGGCAAAGCGGCTACGTTGGGCTGGGCTGGAGAGTGTCCAGTGCCCATTTCGCCGTTGTCGCGTTTCCTTTGTCTCTACGCCGCCCTCTTTGCCGCATTTGGCGCGGCCTCTCCCTTTCTCCCCGCATTGCTGCAGGAGCGCGGCCTCGGCGCCTCTGCGATCGGCCTGGTTTTGGGACTGGGATCCGCGATCCGCCTGCTGACCGGCCCACTGGGCGGACGCTTGGCGGACCGCTCCGGCGCACCGCGTGCGGTGCTGGCCGCAGGACTGGCGGCTGCGGCGGTGATAGCGCTGGGCTATGCTCCGGCCCGCGGCCTGCTGCCGTTGGCGCTGGTCAGCGTCGCCCATGCCGCGCTGCTGGCGCCGTTGTCGCCCGTGGCGGACGCACTGTCGCTCAGGGCCGGCGAGCGCCCCGGCGGCTTCGAATATGGCTGGGTGCGCGGGGCCGGCTCGGCCGCGTTCATTTTTGGCAATGTGGCGGCCGGGCTGACGGTGGGTTGGGCTGGGCTGGACGTGATCATTTGGCTCAACGCAATCTTGCTCGCCGTCGCCGCCGTGTTCGCCGCCAAGTTGCCGGTTCCTGCGGCCGCCCCACCCCCAAGCCGGCGCGCCGAACGCTCCAGCGGCATACGCGATCTATTGGCGCTGCCCATGTTCACACGGCTGATGCTCGTGGCGGCGTTGGTCGGCGGCAGCCATGCGCTGCATGACGGTTTCGAGGTGATCCGCTGGCAGACGGCGGGCATGGGGCCGGGCGCCGCGGGGATGCTGTGGGGCGAGTCTGTGGCGGCCGAGGTGCTCGTGTTCTTCGTGCTCGGCCCGGTCATCATCGACCGGCTCGGACCCGGCACCGCCGCCATGCTCGCCGCCGCCTCGGGCGTGGTGCGCTGGGGAACGGCGGCCGTGACCGCCGCCCTGCCGGCGATGGCGCTGGTCGAGCCGCTGCACGGGTTCACCTTCGCCCTGCTGCACCTCACCTGCGTCCGCATGATCACCCGCATCGTGCCGGCGCAGCTTGCGGCGACGGCGCAGGCGTTCTACGGCACCGTGGCGGTGGGGGCGGCCTCGACGGCGCTGACTTTCGCCTCCGGGCCGCTCTACGGCAGGCTGGGCGCCTCGGCATTCTGGGTCATGGCGGCCCTGTGCACCGTGGCGCTGCCGATCTCGTGGGGACTGCGGGGTTCGCCCAGTTCTTTGCCCAGTCCGGCATCGGTCCGGATCGCGTCCGGCGAGGCCCCGGGATACGAGAAATAAGCCAGTCGATCCGGACGCGTTCCGGTTTGGGCAAGCACCTGGGATGCAGAGGTAATGTAGTGCCGTCCGGCATCGGTCGCCCGAGTGACGCACTCGGACAGCGAAGCGACAGAGCGCAGCTTCGCAATCTCCACCAGCATCGGCAGGTTCACGCCGGCGATGACGTCCACGTTGGGTCGTCCGGCCCTAGGCTGCCCGGCCAATGAAACCGCGAGGTTGCAGGGCGTGGCGCCAAACAGGTCGGCGATGACGATGACTCCAGCGCCGTCATCGGTCTCGGCGATGGCGCCGGCCACGGCGGCCCGCCGTTCATCTGGATGGTCCTGAGGGTCGACGCATACGGTGACAAGGTTTGGCTGAACGCCGGCGATGGTTTCGAGCGACCGGCGCAGCTCCACGGCCAACTGCCCGTGGCTAACCAGGACAAGGCCAATCACCCTTGCTGGCCCGAGGTTCCTTGGCAGCCGGAGCTTCGATCCGTGTCGGACCGGCGGGGCGGTGGGCTGGGCGGCGCCTTGGGCTGGTCGCCTGGGAACCGCATCGCGCCGCGTGAGCTGACCGGCTTTACCGGCTTGTCCTCCGGCTGGGTCGGAGCAGGGTCGAGTGACGAGGTGGTCGACGAGGCGTCTAGCATGGCGGTTCACTCCTGCGGTCGGTTGGCAGTGCCAGATACTAAGCCGGGAACTCAATCGAGATCGCGGTCGGCTCGGGTTTTATATAGTTTTCGCGGCTGGCGCGACAGCGAATTAGGAAAGAGTTCGGAAATCCTTAGTTCACCCTCGTGTTTAGAGACGACCGTAACGATCTGGCCTACGTTGTCCATATTTCAGCAATTTATTGACCAGTCTTTAGTATTCTTGCTGAACTATAACGAACGAAGATTTATTGTTTCGGTTAAAACTGTGTTCCCTTCTGTATTAACCTGGGATGGCGCAGATAAAGCCAGGCAGCGTTGACCATCCGCCGTTTCGGTGGAAACTCGCAGCCGGACCGGCGTGAACGCTGGCCAAACCGCAGGAGCCCCGCCATGGACTACCGCACTCTCGGCCACAGCGGCCTAAAGGTTTCGCCGCTCTGCCTTGGCACCATGAACTTCGGCGGTCCGACCGACGCAGCGACCGCAGGGCGGATCATCGCCCGGGCACGCGACGCCGGCGTGAACTTTATCGACACCGCCGACGTTTATACGGGCGGCGCTTCGGAGCGGATCACCGGCGCTGCGATCAAGGCCGATCGCGACGCCTGGGTGCTGGCCACCAAGGTCGCCAACACCGGAGCGGACAATCCGAACCCTGATTGGCCGAACGGCGGCGGGCTTTCGCGCAAATGGGTGATGCGCGCCATCGACGCCAGCCTCACGCGGCTCGGGACCGACTACGTCGACGTTTACTACCTGCACAAGGAGGACCACGCGACGCCGCTCAAGGAGACGGTGCACGCCATGGCCGACTTGGTGCACCAGGGCAAGATCCGCTATTTCGGCGTCAGCAACTACCGATCCTGGCGGGTGGCCGAGATCTGCGGGCTGTGCGACCAGCTCGGCATCGACCGCCCGGTGGTGAGCCAGCCCTACTACCACGCACTGAACCGGCAGCCCGAGACCGAGCACCTGCCGGCCTGCGCGCATTACGGCCTGGGCGTCGTCAGCTACAGCCCGCTGGCCCGCGGCATCCTGTCGGCCAAATACGACCCGGATGCGCCGCCGCCGGCGGACAGCCGCGCCGGGCGGCAGGACAAACGGATGATGCAGACGGAGTGGCGCCCAGAGTCGCTGGCGATGGCGCAGCAGATCGCCAGCCACGCCCGGGCGCACGGGGCCACGCCCACCGCCTTCGCCGTCGGCTGGGTGCTGAACAACCGATCGGTGACCGGCGTCATCGGCGGTCCGCGCACCGAGGCGCAGTGGGAGGACTATCTGGCCGCGTTGGATTATCGCTTCACCGCGGTGGACGAGGCGCTGGTCGACGGCCTGGTGGCGCCGGGCCACGCCTCCACTCCTGGCTACAACGACCCGGCTTATCCAATCGAGGGCCGGCCCGTGCGTGCCGCCTGACAATGAAGGCGGCGCTGCAACCCCGGACGGGGCCGCGGCATTATCAAGGTCTAAGCAAAAGGGACGACCATTATGAGCGACACGTCGAAAAGCCCGTCGGCCGAGGTTGAGCAGCTTCGCGGCCAGTTGGACGAACTGCGGGCCACCGACCCGGCAGTCAAGCTGGAGGATGCCAAGCAACGCGTCGGCGCCACCGTGTCCAACGCCGCCGCCAGTGTGACCGAAGCCGTGGCGGAGCCGCTTCGCCAAGGCGCCGAGCGGGTCCGTGGCGTCGTGGACAGCGCCCGCCGGACTGCGGACCAAGTCAGCGCGCAAAAGAACAGCCTGTCGCAGCGTATCCAGACCCAGCCCCTTGCAGCCCTCGGCGTGGCGCTGCTGACCGGCTACGTATTCGGCCGCATCGTCCGCTGACGGTTCAGCGCAACAACGGACGCCTGCTAATGGGCAGCAGGCGTCCGTGGCATGCCTTCGAGCAGTTGCTGCCGGGCCTGCGCAGCGCATTGATTGAGCGCGAACGCAAGTTCGTGCTCCCGGATGTCGCTGCCTTGGTCCTTAAATGCGCGCTCAATATGCCTGCGCAATAGCTCGTCGTGCCCGGTGCCGTCGCGCACCGCCAGCACCGATGCGGTCAGGTCTGCCTTAACTTGGCCTGCGAGCTGCAGCCGCTCTGCCGCCCATTGTGCAAATAGCTTGTCGCGCCGCGCGGTGACGAGGAAGCGAAACTCCTCGTCATGCGCGAATTTTGCCTCGAAAGCCTGCTCGCGTTCTTGGAACGTCATCATAGCAGTGTCCTCCGTGTTCTTGGCCAGCAACGCGAAATATAGCCGGTTTCCAGCCAAAACACTATTTATTGCGCTGACCGTTCAGAGCAGCAGCTTACCAGCCACGGCGATCAGGGTGATGGCCAACACGCTGCGTATGGCGTAGGCCGGCGCCCGCGCCGCGAGCAGGCTGCCCAGAACGATGCCCGGCACCGACCCGGTCAGCAGCGATCCAAGCAACGGCCAGTCCACGGCGCCCAGCAGCCAGTAGCCGGCTCCGGCGAGCAGGGTCAGTGGCACCGCGTGCGCGATGTCAGATCCGACGATCCGCGCTATTCGCATGCGTGGATACAGCAGGCTTAATACGCCGACGCCTAGGGCCCCCGCCCCAACCGAAGACAGCGTGACCAGCACGCCGAGGACGCCGCCAGCGGCGATCGTGACCAAGGCGAGGTTTCTGGGCGCGATGTCCTCGGTGAAAGGGCCGGCCCAATGCAGGAACTGTTTTTGAAACAGCAGCAGCGCCGCCGCCGCGACGATCGCCACCGCAAGCACCGGCGTGATGATCTGCGACACCATGGAGGCATGGACGTCGAGACAATATAGCGTCGCGATGGTAAGGGCGGCGGTCGGCAGGCTGCCGGTCGCCAGCAGGCCGGTAATTCGCCAATCGACCGTATGGCTGCGCGCGTGCACCGCCACCCCGATCGACTTGGTGCAGGCGGCGAACAGCAGGTCCGTGCCGACCGCGGTGGCCGGGTGGATGCCGAACAGCAGGATGAGCAACGGGGTCATCAGCGAACCCCCGCCCACGCCCGTAAGCCCGACCAGCGCGCCCACGGCGAAGCCGGACAGGCCATAGAGCGGGTCGATCATGCCGTGCACGAACCGCCCTGCCTCCGCCGATCAAGGCTGCGGCGCATTGCGCGGGGCATAGGATTCGGGGTCGATGTCCATGGAAGGCTCTCTCCCGTAAAGCGCACATCGGAGCTTATGCCTACGCCGCCGGCGTATCCAGCGTGGCGAGTCATACCGGCGGCCCTAGCTCGGGTAAGGCGCTTTGAAAGCTGTGCCGCAAGCGGCAAATCGGCCGGGATGCCAATTCTTTAGCGGCCTTGGCTAAGGTACGGCTTGAACCGCCGGTCTAGCAGGGGTTAACCTTTATCCAAATATCGGTTAAGGGTTGTTATGAGCAACAGCACTGCATTTGACGAGCGCGTCCGCAACGAGGCCTACCGTCTTTGGGAAGAGGCCGGGCGGCCGCATGGCCGTGACGCCGACTTCTGGCACCAGGCCAGCGCCCTGGTCGACAGCACGCCGCCGGTGCCGGCGAAGGCCGCCGCCGCGCCTTCGAAGTCTCGCAAGAAGGCCGTGGAACCTGCCGCGGTGGAGGCGCCCCCACGCCGCCGCACGCGCAAGGCGGGTACCCAGCCAAATACCCCCTCGGCGTAGCGCGGCCCTCCGCATGATCCCAGCAAAGGCCGCATGATGACTGACAAGGCGAAAGAAGCGGCGCTGCCCGGCAACCACGGCCAATTCGGTGTCAACAACGCGAGCGAGGAGCATAAACTCCTCAAGGAGAAGCCAGCGCCCGAGCCGCAGGAGAGCCCGGTAAACGGCACGGTCGCGGAGAAGTAGCGCCACGCTGCCAACGCGATGAGCCGCCTGGCCCTCCTCGTCGCCGGCGCGTTCTTTATGGAGTTCCTGGACGGCACGATCATCGTGACCGCCTTGCCCCGCATGGCGTCGTCATTGGGCGCTGCCGCGGTGGACTTGCACATCGGCATCACCGCCTACCTGCTCACGGTCGCGGTGTTCATCCTGCCGGGCGGCTGGGCGGCGGACCGTTTCGGCGCACGGAGCGTGTTCACGGCGGCGATGGCGGTGTTCACCGCCGGGTCGGTCCTGTGCGGCCTGGCAAATTCGGTCGAAGCGTTCGTGGCCGCGCGCGTGCTGCAAGGGCTGGGCGGCGCCATGATGGTTCCGGTCGGACGGCTGGTGGTGCTGCGCACGACCGCGAAGCCTGACCTGCTGCGCGCCATCGCCACGCTGACTTGGCCCGGCTTGACGGCGCCGCTGCTGGGGCCGCCGCTGGGGGGATTCCTGGCCGAACACTTCTCATGGCGTTGGATCTTTCTGGTCAACGTGCCGCTCGGCCTTATTGGTATCGCGTTGGCGCTGCGGCTGGTCCCGCAGCTTCGACCCAGCGGACGGCGACCATTCGACGGCGTGGGTTTTGCGCTCGCGGCGGCATGGTGCCTGTGCGCGACGCTCGCGCTGGATTTGGTCGGGGATGGCGGCGCGTCCTGGGCCGGCGTCACGGCGCTGGCAGCAGGCGCCGCGGCGGCAGCGCCCTTATTATGGCGGCATCTGCGTCGGCACGCCCACCCGCTTATCGATCCGGCGCCATTCAAGGTGCCCACCTTTCGCCTGGTCATGCTGACCGGCAGCGCCATGCGGACGCTGATCGGCGCCATGCCGTTCCTGCTGCCGCTATCGTTCCAGCTCGGCTTCGGGATGGATCCGTTTCACGCCGGGCTCCTGGTGCTGACGCTGTTCGCGGGCAATCTGGGCATCAAGCCGCTGACCTCGGCGGTGCTGCGGCGCTGCGGGTTTCGCACCGTGCTGGTCGGCAACGGCCTGGTGCAGGCGGCGACGATGCTGGCGTTCGCGGCCATCTCCACTGCAACGCCGATCGGCGCTGTGGTGATGCTGCTTGCGCTCTCAGGCGCGTCGCGGTCCCTGCAGTTCACGGCGCTGAACACGCTGGCCTTCGCCGACGTGCCGCAGCCCTGGATGGCGCCGGCCAACACCTGGTTCAGCGTGGCCTTCCAATTATCGCTCGGGATCGGCGTCGCCATCGGAGCGGTCGCCCTGCGGCTCGCGTGCGCCGCGGCCGGCATCGCCGCGCCGGGCCTGGCGGAGTTCCACGCAGCGTTCGCCGTGATCGCATTGTGCATGACGGTGGCCGCGCTGGCCGGGCTGCGGCTGCCCGCCGACGCCGGCTCGGTCGTGATGGGCGAGCGCGGCAAGGCTGGGTGACGGATCGAACGGCGAGCGTGGGACGATACCCCCACGATCACAGGTAAGGCAGCAGCAGCCGGACGCCCGCGTCGCGCAGCCGGACCGGAACGGAGCGCGCATCCAGCTCCGTCTGCGTGAGCGCCGGACCGCGGTTGCGCTGCATCAGCTCCGCAAGCGAAGCCGCGAGCTCACGGCTGTAAACCTCCATGCAGAGTTCGAAGTTCAGCCGGAACGACCGTATGTCCCAGTTGCAGCTGCCGATGAGGCACCACTCGCCGTCGATCACCATCATCTTTGAGTGGCGGAATGGCGGTGGTGAGCGCCAGATGCGGACGCCGTCGTTCAGCAACGGCCCGATATTGGCGTGGTTGGCCCAATCCACCACGACACGGTCGCTGCGTTCCGGGATGATGACATCCACCGCGACCCCGCGCATCGCCGCCAGGGCCAGCGCCGTTATGAGCCGCTCGTCCGGCAGGAAGTAGGGCGTCATGATCGCGAGGCCCGTGCGTGCGCAGGCGACGGCCTGCAGCACGACGAACTCGATCTTCTCCAGGTCCTCATCCGGTCCGCTGTCGATCACGCGCGCCGGTGCGCTGCCTGTGCCCGCAAGATGCGGAAACCATGCGTCACCCTTGAGGTCCTCGTTCGTGGCGAAGGCCCAATCCTGCGCGAAGGCGTCGGTAAGCTGGGCAACGATCGGGCCGGTGACCCGGAAGTGCGTGTCCTGCACCGGGTCCGTCGATCGGATCGCCGTGACGTTCTGGTCTGCGATGTTCATGCCGCCGGTGAAGCCGACCGCGCCGTCCACCACGAGAACTTTCTTGTGGGAGCGCAGGTTGAGGAACGGCATGCGCCAGGGCAGCAGCGAATGCAGGAACCGCACGGCCGGCACTCCCTGGCGACGCAGCCGGTAGTAGGCGCCGGACAGCAGCCAGCCGCCGCCGATGCCGTCGATCAGCACGCGCACGGCCACGCCGCGGCCCTGCGCCTCGGCCAGTGCCTCTATAAAGCGTCCGCCCCACTCGTCGTTGCGGAAGATGTAGGACGACATGCCGACGCTGTGCCGGGCCGCCGCGATCGCCGCCAGCATGGGCGGATAAGCCTCGTCGCCATTCTCATAGATCTGCAGCGCGTTGCCCGGCAGGATGGCGCGGCCGGTGATGCGGCCGACCCCGCGGTCCAGCGGGTCCAGATGGTCGTCCTCGTCGGGCGAGGGCCAGGCAGCATGTCCGCCCGGCCGGTCGCTGGACGAACGCAGCTCGCGGGCACGGCGCTGCACCCGGTTGACGCCGAATACGAAGTAGCTGACCGAGCCGATGATCGGCGCGAGCCAGGCGAGCCCGATCCAGCCGACAGCCGATGCCACCTCACGCTTGTTCAGCAGCACGTGCACGGTCACGAAGGCGGCGAGCAGCAGCCCGACCACGAACACCACGTCCGTGCGGACGTGCAGCCAATTGGTCCAAAGATCGTTCATGCCGCCAGGAGCGATGCCCTTATCGGACGGATGCGGCGCTCAGACCGCACGCCAGCCGGGCTTCGATGGGTCCGTGAGCGCATAATTGACCGGCCCCATGCCGCAAATGGCGATGATCGCCGGGTCGGGATGCCCGCGGATCACGCCGTCATAGTGCGGAGTGCCGGCCACGCGGCGGACGAAGCTGCCGGCCGGCACCGGAACGCAGGCAGCCGGGTCGAAATCCGGTCCGCTGTTGCACCACCACGTGCCGGATACGACGACGCAGAGCCGGTCGGACGTATAGGTATGCGGCGCGCTCATATAGCCCGGCCACCAGCGCACCAGCGTATAGTACATGCCGGCTTGGTTCGTATCGCCGACCAGCGGGCACATATCGACGCTGCGCTCCGGATAGCCCTTGTTGGGAATCCAGCTGTGCTCGGTTGGCAGCCGGATGATCGTCTGGGCTGGATTGAGTGGGCTCGCCGAGGCGGCGGTCGCGAGCGCCATCGGCAGCGCTGCCAGAAGCGGCGCCATCAGCAGGTCGCGGCGGCTTGCCTGCATGGAGTCCATGTCCGATCCTCCCTGGATTGTTCGTTCGGCCGGCGATCCTGGACGCCGGACCCAGACGGCGCAAGATAGCGGCTGGCGGACCCGTCGTCCCGCTTGAGGGTTGGTCTTGCATGGAGGGGGCCACGCCTGCACCGTGGGACATGGACCCGACCTCCGCCGTATCGAGCCTCGACCTCACTCGCCTGCGCGCCGCCTACCACGCCGGCCATGCCACGGCCGAGGCGGTCATGGCGGCGCTGCTGGCGCGGATGACGGACGCGGCGGTCTGGATCAGCCGGGTGCCGGACGAAGCATTGCTGGCCCAGGCGCGAAAAGCGAATCCGTCGTTGCCGCTCGGCGGGGTGCCGTTCGCGGTCAAGGACAATATCGACGTCGCGGGATTGCCGACGACAGCCGGCTGCCCCGCTTTCGCCTATAGCCTGGCGCATATGACGGGGCAGCCGCTGAACCCCGACGTCGTCGCGCGCGGCGAATGGTTCGTGCACGCCTGCCGGGACTGCTAGGCCATGCAGCAGACCATCTGGATCGCCCTCGGCGGCGCGCTCGGCAGCGTGGCCCGCTACTGGATCGCGGTATGGGCGCTGCCCGTCAGCCGCAATCTGCCCTGGGGCACGATCGGCATCAACATTCTGGGGTCGTTCATCATCGGCTTCTTCGGGACGCTCACGCTGGAAAGCGGGCGTCATCCTGCCCCGGAGTGGGCGCGGCTGTTCGTCATGGTCGGCATCTGCGGCGGGTTCACCACCTTCTCGTCCTTTAGCCTGCAGACGCTCGACCTGTTGCGCGGCGACGCTTGGGGCCGGGCACTGGCGAACGTGGGCCTTTCCGTCCTGCTATGCCTGGCCGCGGTCGCCGCCGGGCACGCTGCGGCCGCGCAGCTCAATGGCGGCGCGCGGCAAGTTGCTGAGAACACGATCGAGGAACGGTCGTCGTAACGGGGCATTCACCGATTTGCCCAACCAAGGTCAACATCGCGCCGCAATCAGGGGGTTATATCGCTATCGGCAATGGGCGATTGGCAGCCCGCTGACCAGGAGGCATTTCATGCGTCTAGTTCCGGTTCTTCTCGTCTCGATCGGCGTCTTGGGAGTCGCCGCGGCCCATTCGCCCGCACGGGCGGAATGGGGCGATGACGGCTGGCGTCACCATGAATGGCGCGAGCATGAGTGGCGCGAGCAGCGCTGGCGCGATCACGAGTGGCGCGAGCATGAATGGCGTGAGCGCCAGCGGCAGAGCTATACCCCGCCGCCCGTGATCTACGGAGCGCCGCCGGCCTATTCCTACGCACCTCCGGCCTATTATGCGCCGCCGCCTGCGGCCTATTATGCACCGCTCCCGCAGCCGCCGGTCTATCAGAACCCCGGCGTGTCGATCGGCTTCGGCTTCGGTTTCCGCTGACACAGGCGCTTGCCGGAGGGTGAGGCACGGCGCAAGACCCTGGTGCCGGACGCGGCCCAGCTCCTGCTGAGCCATGATTTGAATGTGGTCCGGCCGCTATGCGTCTGCGTGCCGGTGATGTATCCGGGCCGCGTTGTGGGGTGAGGTCCAGCGCGGGCGGTGTTCGATCAGCCGATGTATCCTCATGGTCGCGATCGTCCGGGAGCCTCCGCCGCTATGCCGCTTTCCGCATGAATGGAAGGCGGCGTGTCACTATGCGGAGGATGCATGACCGATGAATTCGTAGCCGAGGCGGCGCAGATGATGGGCGTCGCACTGCATCCGAAGTGGACGCCGACGTGCGCGCCCATCTGGAGACAATGCTGGCCTTCGACCTGCCGGACGCGGCAGAGCCGGCGCCGACGTTCCAGGCATGACGGGATCGGGCGCAGCGCTTCCGCCGCTGGTATCGCGACGCCGTGCTAGCGCTGTTCGCCAACATCGACGTGATCCTGGCCCGCGCCACCCCATGCACCGCGCCGCTGATTGGGCAGCAGACGATGGAGTTTGCCGGCGAAACGGTGCCGGTGCGTCCGAACCTCGGCCTGTTCACCCAGCCGTTCAGCTTTATCGGGCTGCCGGTTGTGGCGGTGCCGCTGCCCGGCCCTACGCAAGCCAGCCGGGTCCTGCCGATCGGCGTGCAGGTCATCGCGGCGCCTTGGCACGAGGACCTGGCGCTGCGGGTAGCCCGTGCGCTGGAGCAGGCGGGCGTCGCACGCTGCCCGCCGATAGCCGCTTAAAACCGCCTGGGTATTGCCATGGTGTTCCAACACTTCTCGCAGTTCGAGCCGCTGACGGTCGCCGAGAACGTGGCGCGGGGCTGCGCAGCTAGGCTGTTACCGGCGCAGGCGTTTGGCGTTTGCGGTTGCCCTGCTATGCCAAGGTTTCAGGAGGGCCGCAGCCGATACCCCCATCGGCGAGGCCAGCATCACGCCGATCTCCAGGGCCGCCGCGGCCTTCTCGCTCAGCATCTTCTGATATTCCGCCGGGGAGCAGGTGCTCTGTGCCATCAGGAACGTGCGGCGGGCGATGGTCTCCCAAGACGCCCAGGCCAGTTCGGCCAGCATCAGGAAGGCAGGCATCGGCGGAACACTCTGGCGGGATTTCATGGACGAGGGACACTCCGAAAAACTACAGCGTTGTGTGCGGGCATGTCAGTGCCCGCGGTATAAGGGGCCTCCGTCACGGACGTGGCGTAGGCAGGCGTATTATGGGCGTCAAATATTAACGCCGTCGCTACGCCTAAGTTGACGCTGTAAGCGGGTTCAGCCGCACGGCGCCATCAAGGCCCCGTGACCGCTACTTCACGACGACATAGCGCAGCGGGAAGGTGTTGTCCGCCAACTGCTGCAGCTCGACGTTGCTGCGATAGGCCCAAACGACGGTCTGCTGGTGCAGCGGGATGAACGCCGCCTCGTCGTAGATGATCTTGGAGGCGCGCTCGATCTGCTGCTGGCGCTTTGCCGGGTCGGTCTCAACGGCGATCTGGTCGAGCAATTTGTCGAACTCCTTGTTCGACCAGCCGCCGTCGTTGAACACGCCGCGCACCCCGTTGCGCGTGCCGGCGAGGTTGAACAGGCTGTTATGTGCGTCATACGTCGTCGGCGTCCAGCCGAGCATATAGAAGCTTGTATGGTAGTCCGGGTTGGAGATCTGCGAGAAGTACTGCAGCCGGGTCTGCGCGTTGAGCGTGATCTTCATGCCGATGCGGGCCAGCATGTTGGTGACCGCCTGGCAGATCGCCTCGTCGTTGATGTAGCGGTCGTTCGGGCAGTCGAGCGTGACGCCGAAGCCGTTTGGGTAGCCGGCCTCGGCCAGCAGCTTCTTGGCGCCGTCGGGATCGTAGGGATAGCGGACGTCAGCCTCTTCGTTGTAGCCGTTGACGCCGGGTCCATACATCAGGCCGGTTGGGTGGCTCTGGTTGCGCATGACCCGGCTCTGGATCGCCTTGGCGTCCACCGCCATGTTGAACGCCTTGCGGACGCGGACGTCCTGGAACGGATTCTTGCCCTTGACGTCGGATTTCAGCAGCTCCGGCCGCGATTGGTCGAAGCCGAAGAAGATCGTCCGCAGTTCGGGGCTGACGGCGAGCTTCAGCCCCTGGGTGCGGCTGATCCGGTCCATGTCCTGCGGCGGCACGGTGTAGATCATGTCGACGTCGCCCGAGAGCAGCGCGGCGACGCGGGTGTTGGCCGACGAAATGACGTTGAAGGTGACCTCGGTCAGGTTATGCTGCGGCTTGTCCCACCAGGCCGGGTTGTTGCGCAGCGTCGTGCGGCGGTCCGGCTCGCGCGTGCCCAGGATGAACGGGCCGGTGCCGTTGGCGTTGCGGGTGGCGTAGTTCTCCTCCTTGACCTTGGTAAGGTCGGCGGGCTGGGTGGCGTTATGCGCCTCGCACCACGCTTTCGACATCATGACCCATCCGGTGATCTCCTGCAGGAAAATCGGGTCGGGAACCTTGGTGATGAAGTCGACCGTCATGTCGTCGACCTTCTTCACCTCCTTGACGGTCGAGAAATACGCGTTGATCTGACTGCCCGGGCCGAACGCCCGCTGATAGCTGAACACGACGTCGTCGGCGGTGAACGCCTCGCCGCCATGGAACTTGACGTCTGGGCGGAGGTGGAAGCGCCAGGTCAGCGGGTCCGGCTGCTCCCAGCTTACGGCGAGCGCCGGCTCCACCTTGAGGTTGCGGTCGCGACGTACGAGGGGATCGTAGATGTTCTGCGTGAAGGTCAGCAAAAACGTCTCGTTCCGCGTGTAGGGGTCTATCGAGTTTGCGTCGCCGTCGTTTGCCCAACGAAAGGTCGCGGCTGCGGACGGGAAAACCGCGGCAAGACCGAGCGCAAAGACGGACGCGAACAAGGACCGATGCATCAGCAAGTCTCCTAATAGATTGTTTACATTAGGCCAACAGATGCCGCCTATGTCGTACTAAGCAACTCGACCCTATGAGCAGTGACAACATACGGCAAGAGGATTGGAACATCGGACTCGAGGGGGGCCGCTCGCTCCGCTCGGTGTGCTTTGTGGCAAAAATTCCATTGTTAGTCGATTCACTTGGCCTATGATAGCTAAACTTAGTCCAGTAGGATGCACTCATGCAGACGGTCAACATTCATGCAGCCAAGACCCAGCTTTCCCGACTGGTGGAGAAGGCTGCGGCCGGCGACGAGATCATTATCGCCCGCGCGGGCAAGCCGGTGGCCCGGTTAGTGCCGTTGGCCACCCCTCCTGTCGCACAGAAGCGCGTTCTCGGCCGCTTGGCAGGGCGGCTGACTGTGCCCGCGGACTTCGATGCGCCATTGCCGGACGACGTGCTCGATGCCTTCGAAGGGCGTTGATGCGCCTGTTGCTCGACACGCACGTCCTGCTCTGGGCGATCGGCGATCCAGCCCGCCTGGATCATGCGACGCGCGACCTGCTGGAGGATGCAGCCAACGAGGTGCTGTTCAGCGCCGCCAGCATCTGGGAGATCGCCATCAAGGCCAGGCTCAGGCGAGCTGATTTCGCGGCGCGTCCCGAGCAAGTTGCAAAGGAAGCGCGCCTCACAGGCTTTGTGGAGTTGCCCGTCAGCGCCGACGTCGCCGCCCAGGCTGCAGATTTGCCGCCGCACCACTGCGACCCCTTCGACAGGCTATTGGTCGCGCAGGCGATGGCCGAGCCAGCACAGCTCTACACCACCGACGCGCTGCTGCTGCCGTACTCCGAACTGGTGCGGCTGATTGAATGACGGGCGACGCCGCTAAAAGCACCTATAACGATCACAGTGAGCTTCAGCTCCGGCCTTCCTCGACCGCATGGCACGCCACCAGTACGTCGCCGTCCCGCGTGTGCTTCGGCACCTCGGTCCGGCAGCGTCCGTTGGCCAGCGGGCAGCGCGGATGGAAGGTGCAGCCGCTGGGCGGGCTGATCGGGCTTGGCACCTCGCCGCCGATCGGCGCCCGGGCACGGCCGGTCATTCCAAGATCGGGGATCGCGTCGAGCAGCAGCCGCGTATAGGGGTGGCGCGGCATGGAAAAAATGCTCTCGCCGGGTCCGTATTCGACGATGCGGCCCAAGTACATCACGCCCAACTGGTCCGACATGTGACGGACCACGGCCAGGTTGTGGCTGATGAACAGGTAGGTGATCTGCATGCGCGCCTGCAGGTCGCGCATCAGGTTCAGGATCTGCGCCTGCACCGACACGTCGAGCGCGCTGGTCGGCTCGTCGCACACCAGGAACTCCGGCTCGCTCGACAGTGCGCGGGCGATCGAGACGCGCTGGCGCTGGCCGCCGCTGAACTCGTGCGGATACTTCTCGCCGTCCCGCGGTGACAGGCCGACCTGGGTCAGCAGCTCGCCGACCCGGTCCTGGATGTCGCGCCCGCTCAGCAGGCGGAAGGCGCGGATCGGCTCGGCGACGATGTCCGACACGCGCCAGCGCGGGTTCAGCGACGCATACGGGTCCTGGAAGATCATGTTCATGCGCCGCCGCAGCGCCGGCTGGGCGCGGGCCGTCGACAGGCTCTGCCCTTCGAACCGCATCTCGCCGCCGCTCGGCTCATACAGGCCGACGGCCAGGCGCCCGACCGTGCTCTTGCCGCAGCCGCTCTCACCCACCAATGACAGTGTGCGGCCGACCGTGATCGCGAACGACACGGCGTCGACCGCGCGCAGCATCCGCCGCGGCTCATGCGCCAGCGTGCGCTGCAGCCAGGGCCGCGAGACGTCGAAGGTTCGCGTCACCTCGATCGCCTCGAGCACGGTCCGGGAGCCGGTCATATCCAATCGGTCATGCATACAGCCAACATGCGGCCTCGGTCTGCCGCGCCGGCATCAGCTCGGGCCGCTCGGTATGGCAGCGGTCGAACACGCGCGGACAGCGCGGATTGAACGGACAGCCCGGCGGAATGGCGTTCAGCCGCGGCATGGCGCCGTCGATCTGCCGAAGCCGGTCCACCCGCCCGTCGAGCACCGGGATGCTGCCCATGAGGCCCACGGTGTAGGGATGCGACGGGCGCTGCACGACGTCCGCCACCCGGCCAACCTCGATCACCCGGCCCGCATACATGACGGCGATGCGGTCCGCCGCCTCCGCGATCACGCCCATGTCGTGGGTGATCAGCATGACCGACAGGCCGCGCTCCTGGGTTAGGCGGCGCAGCAGCGCGATGACCTGGGCCTGGATCGACACGTCCAGCGCCGTCGTCGGCTCGTCCGCGATCACCAGCTGCGGCTCCGCGCACAGCGCCAGCGCGATCACCACGCGCTGCCGCATCCCGCCGGAGAACTCATGCGGGTAGGCGTCGATACGCTGGGCGGCGGCCGGGATGCCGACGTCTTCCAGCCAGCGTACCGCCCGCAGCCGCGCCTCGTTGCTGGAGAGCGGCAGATGGGTCTGCATCGTCTCGACCAGTTGGCGGCCGATCGAATACAGCGGGTTCAGCGTGGTCAGCGGGTCTTGGAAAATGGCGCCGACCTGCTTGCCGCGGATACGCCGCATCTGTTCGTAGGGAAGATGATCAATGCGGCTGCCCTGCAGCATGATCCTGCCGCCGCCGATGCGGCCCGGCGGTTCCAGCAGGCCGATGATCGCGGCGCCGGTCAGGCTCTTGCCCGCCCCGCTCTCGCCGACGACGCCGAGCACCTCGCCGGAGGCGATCGAGAACGAGACGTGGTCGAGGGCGCGCAGGGTGCCGCGCCGGGTTGGGAACTCGACCGTCAGGTTTTCGACGTCGAGGACGTTCGTCGCAGCCCTGGTCATCGAAGCCCCGCTCATCGCAATTTCGGGTTCAGCGCGTCGCGCAGCCAGTCGCCCAGCAGGTTGATCGACAGCACCAGCAGCACGAGGGTGAGGCCGGGGAAGATCGTCATCCACCACTCGCCGCTGAACAGGAAGTCGTTGCCGATGCGGATGAGCGTGCCAACGGACGGCGACGAGGGCGGCAGGCCGACGCCGAGGAACGACAGCGTCGCCTCGGCGAGCACGTTGGGCAGGATGTGGGTCAGCATGATCCGTGGGGACGAAAGGCCGATCACCCGCGCCGCCATGACATACTCGCGCCCGCGTTCCACGAGGGTGGAGCCGCGCACCGTGCGGGCGAACTGCGGCCAGTAGCTGATGCCGATGGAGAAGATCAGCACCTGCGTCTTGAGCTGCTCGTGCATCTCCTGCGGCAGCGCGGCGGTGACGACGCCGTCGACCAGAAGTGCTATCAGGATAGCGGGAAAGGTGAGCTGGATGTCGGCCACGCGCATCAGCACCGCGTCGAGCGCGCCGCCGGCGTAGCCCGCAATCAGGCCGACCGCGATGCCGACGACGACCGCGAACAGCACCGAGCTGATGCCGATGATGAGGCTGATGCGTACGCCGTACATGATGCCGGACAGGATGTCGCGCCCCTGATCGTCGGTGCCGAGCGGGTAGGTCCACTGCCCCTCCGCGTCCCAGGCCGGCGGGATGCGGCTGTCCATCAGGTTCAACGACGCGAGGTCGAGCGGGTTGTGCGGGGCGATCCAAGGCGCCAGCACGGCGCCGAGCAGGATCGCGAACAGCACGAGCGCCGCAGCGATGGCGACCGGGGAGCGGCGGAAACTGTAGGCGACGTCGCTGTCCGCCCAGCGGGCCAAGGCGTTCAAGCGCCGCCCCCGCTGAAGCCCTCTCCCGTCGGGAGAGGGTTGGGTGAGGGCCGCCCAGCGGACTGATTGCTTGTGCTTACAGCCCAGCGAAATCCTGAAAGGGATTTGTGCGACACCCCGACCCTTTCCCGGAGGGAGAGAAAGAAGGAGACGGTCATCGGGCTACCCGGAGGCGTGGATCGACGGCGTAGTACAGCAGGTCCACCACCAGATTGATCAGCACGAACAGCGTCGAGATCATCACCAAATAGGCCGCCATCACCGGGACGTCCGCGACCTGCACCGACTGCACGAACAGCAGTCCCATGCCGGGCCATTGGAACACGGTTTCGGTCACGATCGAGAAGGCGATGATGCCGCCGATCTGCAGCCCGGCGATGGTGATCACCGGCACCAGCGTGTTCTTCAATGCATGGCCGAAGTTGATCGCGCGGTTGTTCAGCCCGCGGGCACGGGCGAACTTCACGTAGTCACTGCGCAGCACCTCCAGCATCTCGGCGCGCACCAGCCGCATGATCAGCGTCATCTGGAACAGGCCGAGCGTGACCGCCGGCAAAATCAGCGCCCGCAAACCCGCCGCCGTGAGCAGCCCGGTGCTCCAATGCGCGAAACGCACGACCTCGCCGCGGCCGAAGCTCGGCAGCACCTGCAGCCAAACGCTGAACACCAGAATCAGCAGGATGCCGATCAGGAAGGTGGGCAGGGAGACGCCAATCAGGCTGAAGATCATGAACAGGCGCGAGGAGAACGCGGTCCGGTAGATGCCGGTATAGACCCCCATCGGCACGCCGATCGCCAAGGCGAACACGGATGCGGTCAGCGCTAGTTCGAGCGTCGCCGGGATGCGCTCGGCGAGCAGGTCCGTCACCGGCCGGGCCAGGCGGTAGCTGATGCCGAACTGCCCGTGCAGCATGGCCCACATGAACTTGGCGTATTGCACGAAGAACGGCTGGTCGAGGCCGAGCTGCTGGATGAGCGCGATGCGCTGCGCCTCGGTGTAGTCGGTGCCGAGCATGGCGGTGACCGGATTGCCGACGAAGGCGAACATGGCATAGGCGATCAGGCCGACCACGAGCACGACCGGGATGGCTTGCAGGACGCGCGACACGACGAAGGCAAACACCCGTTCAGACCTCGATCCAAGCCGCGCTGGCGGCGGCACTCCCTAGGACGCTATAGGGGCCCGGCCCAGCTTTGACCACTATGGGGAATTGAGGTCCCTGGTCAAAGCCAGCCACGCTCACGGAACGGGTCGAGCGCGGTGCCCGGCGGGGCATACCAGCCGCCGGCCCGGTAGCGCGCGCCGAGCTGCTGGGCCGCTTCCTTGTTGCCGAACGGGATGCGCAACGGCGTTTCGGCCGCAGCCGGGGCAGCGGCAGCCGCTTTTCCGCCGCGGGCCCGCTTCGCCGCAGCCTTCCGGGGGCGTCCGGCAGGGTTAGCCTTACGGCTTTTGCCCTGCCGCGCTCTGGCCGGCGCTGGCCGCGCTTTCAGGTCCCCGATGGGCAGGCCCGCTGCGGCGCCCGCGCCATCCGTTAGCCGGCCGATGATGCGCAGCGCCTGCGCGCACACGGCGTCGATCGCGCCCATCATCTCCGTGCGGCCCACCAGCACCTCGTCGAGCAGCAACTCCAGCTGGGCGGTGACGCCGGGGTCCACCAGCGCCGGGTCTGCGCGTTCGAGCACGCCGAACAGGGCCAGGCCGCGCTCGGTCGGCACGATGTGCTTGCCGTCCGCGACCAGGAACTCCTGCGCCTTGAGGCCGCGTATGACCTCGGCGCGGGTCGCCGGCGTGCCGATCCCCTTGGCCTCGCGCAGGCGGTCCCGCAGCGCCGGGTCCTCGATGAAACGCCAGGCGTTCTGCATCGCCTCGACCAGCGTGCCTTCGTTGTAGCGCGGCGGCGGGCGGGTTTCCTTGTCCTCCACCACGGCGTCGCTCAGCCGGGCGGTCTCGCCATGGCGCAGGGCTGGCAATGGCTGCGCATCCTCGCCCTTTTCCTCGGCCGGGCGCCAGTCCGGGAACGCTGCCCGCCAGCCGAGCTCGGTCGGCTGGCGGCCCACCGCGCGGAAGACGTGGCCGTGCACGTCCAGCGTCACCGTAGTCTGCCGGTAGCGGTGGTCGGGCATCACCGCCGCCAGGTACGAACGGGCGATGACGTCGAACAGCCGCCGCTCGTCGCTCGACAGCCGAGGCCAGACCGTCTTGAGGCTGCCCACCGTATTCGCGTTCGGAATGACGGCGTGGTGGCTGACGCCCGCCAGGCCCTTGTCGTGGAACACGCCGGTGGCGCCCCGGCGCACCACCGGCGGCTCGGGCACAGGTACCGCGTCGAATGCCTGCCCGGCGCGCAAGGCGGCGACGATGCCCGGCACGTCCGCGATCAGGCTCTCGGGCAAATAGCGCGTTTCGGCGCGGGGATAGGTGATCACCTTCTTGCCCTGGCCGTCATACAGCTCCTGCGCCACCTCCAGCGTCTTGGCCGCCGACCAGCCGAAGCGTGAGCCGCAGAGCCGCTGCAGGCTGGGCAGGTCGTGCAGCCGCGGCGGCGCCTGGCGCTTTTCCTCGACCTTGACCGCGAGCGGCCCGGCGAAGCCCTGCGCCAGTGCGGCCACCGCGTCCGCGTCCCTGCGCTTCATCAGGCGCGGCTCGGGCGCGTGCCGCATCTGGAACCGCCCCGCCTCAACCGCGGCCGTTGCGACGACCTCGAAATAGGCCTGCGGAACGAACTGCCGGATTTCCAGCTCGCGCCGGCACACGATCGCCAGGGTCGGCGTCTTCACCCGGCCCACCCCGATCACCGCGCGCGCGTCCTGGGTCCGGGGGGCCAGGGTGACGGTCGCGGTCCGGGTGAGCGAAAGGTTGTAGATCTGGTCCGCCTGACGCCGGGCGACGGCGGCGGCATACAGCCGGGCGTATTCGGCGTTGGGCCGGGCGCAGGCGAAAGCGTCGGCGATGGTCCGGGGGTCCTGCGCGGTGAAGATCACCCGCTGCACCTCGCCGCGGTAGCCGAGGTGCTCCAGGATCTCCTGGCCGATCAGCTGCCCCTCGCGGTCGCAGTCGGTCGCGAGCCAGACGCGCGTGACGGTGCGCAGCGCGTCGCGGATGGCGGCGAGCTTGCTCGCCTTGTTGCCGCCCGATGCGGCCCGCATGCCATACAACCCCTCGGGCCGCAGCAGCGTCGCGGTCCAGCGTTTCCAGTCGGGTGTCACGTCCTCGGGTTCGAGCAGCTCGATCAGGTGGCCCTCGGCGGGCAGGATCTGGCCATAGCGGTTGCCGACGGCCGCACGCACGTCCCGTGCCTGGCTGTTCTTTTCGGTGATGACGAGTTGGGCAGCCGACGTTAGCACCGGCGCTCACCGCTTGTTTTGGCCGGACCCATATTCGATAGCATAGCCGCGCATCCATTCGGTTCCCAGGGCGTTGCACGACCATGGCACAACGTCCGAAAACGCCGAGCACGCCGGCTAAGCGCAGCAAGAACACCGCCGACTCGGATGCCCGCGCCGCAACGGCGGCTAAGATCAAGGCCCAGCGCGGTGGCAGCGTAGCCGAACAGCCGGAGGCGCAAAGTGCTTCCTCCCCCGACACGTCGATGGGGGCGCCGGTGCAGGAGCAAACTTTTGAGTCGCCGCCGGAACTTATCGAGCAGCAGCCCGCCGCGGCGAAGGCCGGCACCGGACGCGAGGAGCGCGCCAGCCGTGCGCTGGACGCGATCAAGACGCTCGGCGAGATGATCGCCGAGGGAATTGGCACGCTCGCAGAAATGCGCGCGGAGATGCGGGCGATGAGCGGCCGGTTGGATCAGCTGTCGGCCAGCAGGCTGGATAGCGCGCATCGGGCAGAGCCGGCCGGCGACGCAGACGATTATCAAACTGGACGCGATCACGATCCTGGCGACGCCGTGCCGCCGGGCGTTGCGGTGATGTCGCCCACGCTGCTGACCGAAACCGACGAGGCCGCGCTGCAGTCGCTTGAGGAACTGCCAAAGCGTGCGGGACGGGGCAAGCGCGGGCCACGCGCGAAGGCCTGAGGTGAACGGGGCGCCCTGACCGATCACATGATCAGGGCGCGGCGTATCAGCTAGCCGGGAACGCGCCTTCGAATGCGCTCTCACCCAGCGGACGGCGGTTATTTGGTTGTTCGCGTGCCCGCACCGCTTCCGGCAGGTTCGCCGGGTCGCCGCGGCGGCCAACCGCAATCATCTGCTCGACCCGGTAGCCGATCGGCACGCCGAGTTCGGCGAAGGCGCGGTTCATGTCAAACCCGACCATGCCGTGCGCCTGGTATCCCATCCGCGTCGCCTGCAGCGCGAAATAGGCCCAGCCGGCGCCGGCGTCGTGGCTATGGCTGTGCGACGGCACCTCGCCCTCTTTGCCAGGTACGGCCATGGTGGACTTCGAGAGCAGCACCAGCAACGCGCCTGCGTCCTTGCTCCAGGCGCGGTTGCCCTCGACCAGCAGGCTCAGGAACTTGTCCCAGTACGGCCCGTCCTTGATGGCATAAAGGAACCGCCAGGGCTGCGAGTTGTAGGACGACGGCGCCCAGCGAGCGGCCTCGATCATGGTCAGCAGGTCCTCACGCGGCACGGGCTGGCCGTCATAGGCGCGGGGGGACCAGCGCTCGAGGAACATCGGGTCGATCGGATGGTCAGCGGTGCGGCTGTTTGCGGTCAGGGGCATGGCTCGCCTTCACAGTTGGACATACGACGGCCACATGCGGAATAGCCGGGTCGCAGCAATTACACTTCGCTCCGGCGCCCGTACCTTTCAATAGAACGCCCTTGCCGTCCGTCGGCAATTCGGCCGGACATGCGTTACACGATCAACCGAGGCGGCGGACGTGCCGCGGCCCGACCCCAATCGGCCGGGTCAACCAGGGGACAACCACGATGCGCATCAATAAACTCGGCCGGACCGGACTGTTCGTCTCGGAACTTTGCCTGGGGACCATGACTTTCGGCGGCGGCGAGGGCATGTGGCAGCAGATCGGCGCGCTGCAGCAGAACGACGCCGAGCGCCTGGTCGGCAAGGCGCTCGATGCCGGCATGAACTTCATCGACACCGCCGACGTTTATGCCGAGGGGCTTTCGGAGCAGATTACCGGCCAGGCGCTGCGCAACCTAAAGGTCGCGCGCGAGAACGTCGTGGTCGCCACTAAGGCGTTCGGACCGACCGGCGCCGGCCCCAACTCCCGCGGCAGCTCGCGCGTGCATATCATCGATGCGGTGAAGGCGAGCCTGAAGCGGCTGCAGCTCGACCACATCGATCTTTACCAGATCCACGGCTTCGACCCGGCCACGCCGATCGAGGAAACGATGCGCGCGCTCGACATCCTCGTGCAGCACGGCCATGTCCGATATGTCGGCGCGTCGAACTGGGCGGCCTGGCAGATCGTGAAGGCGAACGGCATCGCCGAGCGGAACGGCCTCGCGCGGTTCGAGACGCTGCAGGCCTATTACAGCGTGGCCGGGCGCGACCTGGAGCGCGAGATCGTGCCGATGCTGCGGAGCGAAACCGTGGGCCTGATGGTCTGGAGCCCGCTGGCCGGCGGCCTGCTCAGCGGCAAGTACGGCCGCAACCAGGATGGCGAGGCGGGCAGCCGGCGCGCTGCGTTCGACTTCCCGCCGGTCGACCGTGAGCGTGCCTATAACTGCATCGACGCGATGCGGCGCATGGCGGAGGAGCGGTCGGTCTCGGTGGCGCAGATCGCGCTGGCCTGGCTGCTGCACCAGCGCGTGGTTACGAGCGTCATCGTGGGTGCAAAGCGCCTGGAGCAGTTGGAGGACAACATCGCCGCCGCAGCGGTGGAGCTGACGGAACAGGAATTGGACACGCTCGACCAGGTGAGCGCGCTGCCGAAGGAGTATCCCGGCTGGATGTTCGAGCGGCAGGGTGAATATCGCACGAATCAGCTTATCCAGGAGCGTCGCAAGGTGATGCGTTAGGAGGTCAGCTTGCCCGGGTCATAACGAGCCGTCATTGCGAGCCGGCTTCGGCGCGGCAATGCTTCGTCGCAAGCGCCCCTCGCAACGATAAGCGAGTAGGTGTTCGGCTCACCGAAAGCGTGCAGGCCGATCGCGATGCCCGCCGCCGGCCGCCCGGTCGCGGTATCGAGCACATGGGTCGTGAGCGAGCCGTTGACGGCCGGCATGCCCGGTCAAGTGACCCGGTCCGCGATACACAGCCGGGTGATGCGGCCGACCTCCCACAGCGCCGTTTCCAGCTAGGCGCTGGGATCAAGCTTCAACTGGGGATGGAATTCGGCAAGCACGGAGGACCGGGTATGCCGTCGTATGCACAGGATGAATGGGAACCCGAAGCGGCCCCGGTAGGCGGCGCTGTCACACGCCGGGCGTTGTAGCCCCAGCACCGATTGCTCGGCCGTCGAATCGGCGCCGATCGTAACTGCCATCGCGGCGGCGCCTGCGAACTCCGGGTGGCCGCGCAGGAACGACGTGACGCATTCCGGCGAAGCGGTGCGTACGGCGGTCAGCATCGCCGCGTGCGGCACCTCGACAGTGGCGAATGGCCAGGCGGCGGCATGCTCGGCCACCCAGGGCGCGTTCTCGAAGATCGCACCCTGGGCTCCGATGAAGGCTATGGCCGTAGCAGCGTTCAAGGCATCGAGCGTGTGGCCGGTCGCCATGTTATACTCTGTCCACGTGAGAACCCGAAAATCGGCTGGCGAGTCGATCCTTATATGAGCGGCGTTCCGGGGATGCGAAGTTTTCGGGTTCTCACGTGGACGGAGTATATTCGGTCAGCTCCAGCCTCTCGGGCGCTTTCAGGCCCTGCAAGCGACTCGCCGCTGCCGCCGTTTTCCTAACGGGACGCTGCCTCGGTGTTCGGCACGATGTCGCCGGCGCCGCAATGCGGGTGTTGAAAGCCGGTCGGGACCGTTCCGGCGGATGCATAAAGGATATTGTCGGTGCTGTTGGGGCCTACCCCGCCAGGAATTTTGTCCAGCTTGAGCAGTGCGCGAATTTTATAGGAGATCGCGTGGTCGGCGCACGCGGTGTCGCCGCTGACCCCCAGGCCGCCGATCACCTCGCCGCCGTTGCCATACAATGCAACGCCGCCGCCGAACGTGATGACTCCGCCGGGGTTGAAGCCGACGCCGTTGCCGCGCGCCAGCCCAGGACGATTGTCCGTCGTAATCGCATTAAAGAACGGATTGAACGGATTCGAGTTGTTCAGGCCATACAACGATCCGCCGGGCTGCGTCGCGGCATACAGGTTGGCCGTCGAGAGGGCCAGCTTGTTGTTGGAGAAGTCGTTTGCCGTTTCCGCCTTCGCGATGGCGATGGCCCGGCTGCCTGGCCATGCATCACCGACCTTGACCGTGCCGCACAGCACGCCGTTGCGGTCGACTACAGCAGCCCACATCATGTTCGGCGTGAATATGCCGCCATTGGCCTCGGTGACGACCTGGCTGAGCTTCTCCTGCACGGCGCCGATCACGCCGGTTCCAAGATTGCATCCCCGCACTTCGTCATCTGCAAAAGCGGGGACATTGGCGACACATAGAAAGCTCGCGACGAGCAACCAATTTTTCATTGTACCCTCCCAAGATTTTTTCAAGTGGAGGGAAAACAAACAATATTGCTATGATCGGATCAAGGATATTATGTAACCCTGACATTACGATTTATTTACGCTGTTATAATGATAAATTTGGTGTTACGGGCCTAAACCACCCCAAACATCGCCAGCGATGCCGACGATCATGCGGAGCTTGGCCCACTGCTCCTCCTCCGCCAGCGTGTTGCCTTCCTGCGTCGAGGCGAAGCCGCATTGCGGGGAAACGCAGAGCTGGTCGAGCGGCGCGAAACGGCCGGCCTCGTCGATCCGGCGCTTGATATCGTCGGGACGCTCCAGTGCTCCGGTTTTCGACGTCACCAGCCCGAGCACGACGTTTTTGCCCTTTGGCAGATACCGCAAAGGTTCGAAGCCGCCGGCGCGGTCGCTGTCCCACTCCATGAAATAGCCGTCGACCGGCATCGTGTTGAACAGGAGATCGGCGATGGGCTCGTAGCCGCCTGAGGCGATGAAGGTGGAGCGGAAGTTCCCGCGGCACAGGTGCATCGTGACGACAAGGTCCGCTGGCTTGTCCTTGAGGGCCTCGCGCACTATCGCGGCATAAAGCGCGGGCTGCTGCTCGGGATCGTCGCCGCGGGCGCGCAGCATCTCCCGCTGCTCCGGGTCGCAGAGATATGCGAAGGAAATGTCGTCGAGCTGCAGGTAGCGGCAGCCCGCGTCGTAGAAGGCATGGACCGCCTTGTTATAGGCGGCGCCGACGTCCGCATAGAACGCGTCCATATTGGGATAGATACCAAAATTCATCATCTTACGCCCGCCGCGGTAGTGCAGCATGCTCGGCCCAGGGATCGTCATCTTCGGCATCCGGCTGGTATTCTGCGCCAGGAAGCGGAAGTGCTCGATCATCGGATGGCCGGAAAAGCCCACCTTGCCGGTGATGCGCAGCGCCTTGTTGATCCCGACGCCGCCCTTGAAGTTCATGCCGGAGTCGAGATCGACCGCCGTCACTCCATCGAGATGCTCGAGGAAGTCGAAATGCCAATAGGCTCGGCGGAACTCGCCGTCGGTCACAGCCTGCAGGCCCACCTGCTCCTGCTTTCGAATGAGCGCGATGATCTCCCGGTCCTCGACCTCCTTCAGCGCCGCGTCGGTGATCTCCGCCCGTTGGCGCTGCTCGCGCGCGAGCTTGAGCGGCTGGGTGCGCAATAGGCTGCCGACCATGTCGGCGCGGAACGGCGGGTGCGTGCGTTGCATGGGTTCTGGTCCTTTCCGGGGAGACGTTGGCGCGTTCCCCGGCTACAAGACGCGGTGCGCGGCGGCAAGCCGCCCATCGTAGCGACAATCCGGCCCCGATGGCGGGAGGCGTCTTGGAGACCTTCCAAACATGCAATTGCTTCCCGATGACGTCTTGCTCGCGGTCGACGTGCAGCGCGACTTCCTGCCCGGCGGGACCTTGGCGGTATCCGGCGGCGACGCCGTCGTGCCAGTCATTAACCGGCTTGGCGCGCTGTTCGGCCATGTGCTGCTCACCCAGGACTGGCACCCGGCCGATCACGTCTCCTTTGCCGCCAACCATCCGGGCCGCGCGGCATTCGAGGCGATCGAGCTGCCCTATGGCCGACAGGTGCTGTGGCCCACCCACTGCCTGCAGGGTACGGATGGCGCCGAGTTCGCTCCGGGCTTGGAGCTGCCGCGGGCTGAGCTGGTTATACGCAAGGGGTTTCGCCGCTTGGTGGACAGCTATTCCAGTTTTGCCGAGGCGGACCGGCACACGCCAACTGGCCTCGCCGGCTATCTGCGCGAGCGTGGGTTGCGCCGGCTATTCTTGGCTGGGTTGGCCACCGACTTCTGCGTGGCATGGAGCGCGCTGGACGGACGCGCCGCCGGGTTCGAGATTTATGTGATCGAGGACGGCTGTCGCGCGATCGACACACAGGGTTCATTGGACATGGCCTGGCGGGCGATGCATGAGGCAGGCGTGCAGCGGCTCGGCAGCGACGCCTTGCAACCGCCGGGCTAAAAGCTGCAGCGCTAGCGCGTCGGGCTCGCCGTATGCGTTGCCAGCACCGCGTCGGTCGCGGAGTCCACCTCCTGCAGCCGCACTTCGTAGCCCCATAGCAGCGCCAACTGCCGCAGCGTCGCCTCTGCGTCTTTTTTCGCCAGCAACTGCCCCGGCCGGGTGCGGTGCTCCAGCAGCAACCGGCGGTCGCCCGACAGATCGACGTCGACAACCTGCACGTCTGCGTCGCTCAAGCCGGGGTCATAGGACCGCGCCAAGGTGCGGCGAATCTCGCGGTAACCTTCGTCGTCGTGGATCGCGTCGACCAACAGCGTCGGCTCGGACGACTCGTCCAGCAGCCGGAACATGCGGAAGTCGCGGATCACTTTGGGTGACAGGAACTGCAGCACGAAGCTTTCGTCGCGGTAGTTCGCCCAGGCGTGGCGCAAGGTGCCGAGAGCGTTGCCGCTGCCGGCGAGATCGGGGAACCAGGCGCGATCCTCCGCCGTGGGCTCGTCGCAAATGCGGGCGATGTCGGTCATCATGGCGTAACCCAGGGCATAGGGGTTGAACCCCGGACCGCCCGCGGGATGATCGAAGCCCGGCTGCATGATGACGTTGCTGGTCGAGTGGATGACTTCGAGGAAGGCCGCGTCGTCGATCTGCCCGGTCTCGTGCAGCCGGGCCATGATGCGCTGGTGCACCCAGGTGGCGCAGCCCTCGTTCATCAGCTTCACCTGTGGCTGCGGGTAGAAATACTGCGCGATCAGCCGGACGATACGGATGATCTCCCGCTCCCAGGACTGCAGGCTCGGCGAGGATTTCTCGAGAAAGTACAGCAGGTTCTCTTCGGGCAGGCCGAGCCGGCGCCGGCGCTCCGACGCCTTGTCGACGCCCGGTGCCGGCTTCACGTCCGGCAGGGTGCGCCACAGGTCGTCGAACACCCGTTCGTCATATTCCTGGCGTTCACGCTCACGCTTCTGCTCGGCCTTGAGGTTCATCGGCCGGCTGCCGCCATGGCGGTGCACCCCGTGCTGCGACAGGCTATGCGCGGCGTCCAGCACCCGCTCGACCGCGGCGACGCCGTAGCGGTCCTCGCAAGCAGCGACGTAGCTGCGGGCGAACCCCAAGTAGTCGAGGATCGCCGAAGCCTCGGTCCACTGCCGGAACAGATGGTTGTTGCGGAAAAAATGGTTATGGCCGAACGCCGCGTGCGCGATCACCAGCGCCTGCATCGTCGCCGTATTCTCCTCCATCAGGTAAGAGATGCAAGGATTGGAGTTGATCACCACCTCGTAGGCGAGGCTCGTATAGCCGCGCCGGTAGCTGCTCTCGTGCTGTAGGAAGCGCTTGCCGTAGGACCAGTGCCGATAGGTCAGGGGCATGCCGTGCGCGGTGTAAACGTCGAGCATCTGCTCCGAGGTAATCACCTCGATGCGGTTGGCATACAGTTCCAGGCCGAGCTCGTCCGTCGCGATGCGCTCAATCGCGTCGTAGGACCGGCGCAACGTATCAAAGTTCCAGTCCGTGCCGCTGTAGAGCAGGGGCAGATCCGTCATTCAGCCTCCAGGATGTCGTGCTGCATCCCAGTCACGCCAGAGACTTTCGCGCGAACAGGTCGCGAAACACCGGGAAGATGTCCCGCCGCTCTGCGACCCGGCGCATGGCGAGCTTGGGCGCCCGCTGCGACAGTGGGGCGTAGCCGCGCCACAGGTCGGTCTCGCCGCGTATGATCGCCGCCGACATCGACACCTCGATATAAGCGAAGTGCTGCACCACCGGCAGGATGTCCGCTTCCAGCATGCCGACCGCGCGCTGGGTGTCGCTGCCGGAGTTGTCGCCGTCCGAGGCCTGCGCCGCGTAGATATTCCAAGACTCGGCCGAGTAGCGGTCGCGCTGGATGCGGGTAAGCTCGGCGAGCGCCGTGGACACCACGGTGCCGCCGGTGCGCGGGTCGGTGAAGAATACCTCCTCCGTCACCTCCTCGGCAGTCTCGGTATGGCGGATGAATACGAGGTCCACGCGCTTGTAGCGACGCTCCAGGAACACGTGCAGCAGCAGGAAGAACCGCTTCGCCAGGTCCTTCATGCTTTCGGACATGGAGCCGGACACGTCCATCAGGCAGAACATCACCGCACGGGTCGACGGCTTCGGCACCTGGTTATAGCGCCGGTAGCGCAGGTCGATCGGATCGACCCAGGGCACCCGCGCCAGCCGCCGCAGCGCGAGTTCCAGCTCGCCCTGCAGCATACGCAGGCGCTCGGCATCCTCACCGCTCGCTTCCAGCCGGAAGATCTCTTGTTCCAACTCACGGACTTCGGGCGGCTTCGGCCGCCGCAGCCCGATGCGCCGGGCCAGCGATTGGCGCATGGACCGCGACATGTCGATCTGCGACGGGTTGCCGTCCACGCTGATGCCGGCCCGCATCGGCGCCATCGTCTCCGTCGCCACCACCTGGCTTTTGACCAGGTCCGGCAATTCGAGGTCCTCGAAGAACAGGTCGAGGAACTCGTCGCGGGTGAGCACGAAGCGGAAGCCATCCTGCGACTCGCCGCCGCCCTGGCCGGCGCCGGACCCACCGCCGCCGCGTCCGCTCGGTGGCCGTGCCAGGCGGTCTCCGGTCGAGAACTCCTTGTTGCCCGACAGCACGACCTGCCGCTCGCCGCCGGTGAACACGGTGTGGAACGACGGCTCGTGCAGCACGTCGGCGGGGACCGTCACCGTTTCGCCGTGGCCGGTCTCGCGCAGCGTGCCCTGCGTGATCGCCGCCCGGGCCGCCCGGGCAATTTCGCCCCTGGCCCGGGCTAGCACGCGCTGCCGGTTCTCCAGGTTCTTGCCGTGTGGATTGGGCCGCCGGTCGATGATGTCCAAGGGCGCTCGCTTAGGCTGACTGTTTGAACCGCATGTACCACTCGACCAACCGGCGCACCTGGCGCTCGGTGTAGCCGCGCGAGACCATGCGTTCGACGAAGTCGTTGTGCTTCTTCTCTGTTTCCCCGTCCTTTTTGGAACCGAAGCTGATCACCGGCAGCAGGTCCTCGACCTGGGAGAACATCCGCTTCTCGATCACGTCGCGGATCTTCTCGTATGACGTCCACGATGGATTGCGCCCGCCGTTCGCCGCACGGTTGCGTAAGGCAAACTTCACCACCTCGTTACGAAAGTCCTTCGGGTTGGCGATCCCCGCCGGCTTCTCGATCTTGGTCAGCTCCGCATTCAGCAGCTCGCGGTTCAGCATCTGGCCAGTGTCGGGGTCCTTGAAGTCCTGATCCTCGATCCAGGCGTCGGCGTAGTCGAGGTAGCGGTCGAACAGGTTCTGCCCATAGTCGCCGTAGCTTTCCAGATAGGCCTTCTGGATCTCGTTGCCGATGAACTCCGCATAGCGCGAAGCGAGTTCCGACTTGATCGAGGCGAGATAGGCGGCCTCGGTCTCCGGCGGAAACTGCTCGCGGCGGATTGCCTGCTCCAGCACATACATCAGATGCACCGGGTCGGCCGCGACCTCGTTCGACGAATGGTTGAACGTCGCCGACAGCACCTTATAGGCGAACCGGGTGGAGATGCCCTCCATACCCTCGTCGACTCCCGCGGTGTCGCGGTATTCCTGCATGGTGCGGACCTTGGGATCGGTTTCGCGGATGTTCTCGCCGTCATAGACCCGCATCTTGGCGAATGGGCGCGAGTTGGCGTGCGGCTTCAGGCGCGACAGCACCGCGAACCGCGCCAGCATCTCCAGCGTATGTGGTGCGCACGGCGCCTCCGCCAGCGCCGATCCGCTAATGAGCTTGCGGTAGATCAAGCCCTCCTCGGTCACGCGCAGGCAGTACGGCACCTTCACTACCGAAACGCGGTCGAGGAACGCCTCGTTGGTGCGGTTGTTGCGGAAGCTCTGCCACTCCGCTTCGTTGGAGTGGGCCAGCAGGATGCCCTGGAACGGGATCGCGCCGATGTTCTCCGTGCCGAGATAGTTGCCCTCCTGAGTCGCGGTCAGCAGCGGATGCAGCATCTTGATCGGCGCCTTGAACATCTCGACGAACTCGAGGATGCCCTGGTTGGCGCGGTTCAACCCGCCGGAGAAGCCGTAGGCGTCGGGATCGTTCTGGCTGTAGGTCTCGAGCTTGCGGATGTCGACCTTGCCGACCAGGGCGGAGATGTCCTGGTTGTTGTCGTCGCCGGGCTCGGTCTTAGCGACCGCAATCTGCTTGCGCCGCGACGGATACAGCTTGACGACGCGGAACCGCTCGATGTCGCCGTCCCACTCCTCCAGCCGCTTCAGCGCCCAGGGGCTGGCGATCCCGGTCAGCACCCGGTGCGGTATGCCGTATTTATCCTGCAGCGCGTCGGCCATGGTGTCCGGGTCGAACAGGCCGAGCGGGCTCTCGAATACCGGGCTCAGCTCGCTGCCAGCCTTCAGTACATAGATCGGCTCCTGCTCCATCAGCGCCTTGAGCCGCTCGCCAAGCGACGACTTGCCGCCGCCGACGGGTCCCAGCAGATACAGGACCTGCTTGCGCTCCTCGAGCCCCTGCGCCGCGTGGCGGAAGAAGCCGACGATGCGCTCGACCGTCTCCTCCATGCCGTGGAACTCGGAGAACGCCGGATAAACCCGGACGGTGCGGTTCAGGAAGATGCGCCCGAGCCGCGGGGCGCGCGACGTGTCCAGCAGCTCCGGCTCGCCGATCGCCTTCAACATGCGTTCGGCCGGGCTAGCGTAGCAGCTAGGATCGTCGCGGCAGGCGGTGAGATAGTCGGCGAGGCTCATCTCCACCTCGCGATGCTGGTCGCGCAGGGAGGCATGCAGGGAAAATACACTGTTTGCTTGAAGCATCACGAAACTCCCAAAAGGAGCCAGAATGTCGAACGCTCGGCATCCGGTCCGGCAACCAGCAGATTCACGCGAGCATGACGATAGTTGGGTAGCCTTTGCTCCCAGGCAAGCGACTCCGTTACTAGAACGCTGTCCTACGCTACCGCGCCGGGGGCCTCCAACGCACGCTCAACCTGCTCGCCGCACGCATTGCAAATTATATGCCCAGCGATCCGTGGCCGAAGCGTGACAATCTCGCCGGACGCTCACGAAATTGCAATCATTCATCCAGAGTCTTTGAACGAGCCATCTAAGTCGCGTCGCCTGCCGAGGGCACGCATCCGAATCGGAAACGCCGCATTATGGAGCCGGATGCAGCGCCCACGGCATTGTGGGCCTTGCCGCTGGCCAACATTTGATCTGGCCCAGCAAGCCGGCGAGGCTTCCCGTCCGACGGCAGCGATGCGGCGGTTATGCATCGCCGACGCTGCAGGAGTCGATTGGCTTGAAATCGAGCAAACCGCTCCGGAAGCAGATCCTAATTGGGGCAGGACCCCTTGTCGATCGCTGCACACTCAGACAGCGCCAGCTTTCATTAGCTTCTATAGGTCGAGCAGAACAAAAAAGCCCGGCGCAGAGCTTCCACTCGGGGCCGGGCTTCTAGCAGTCCAGGATCGGCTAGATGCGCCGGGTAGTCGCAGCCACCGCCAGCTCGCGGCGCGGGGCGCCCATGCCGCCGCCCAACCAAGCCGCAAGCGCGCCGAGCGCCAGCGCGACGAAGCCGAAGATGCCGGCGCTGGCGACACCCTTGCGGGTTACCTCGGCCGCTTGGGTCGCCTTCTGCTTCGCCGTATCAAGGCTCTGCCGATATTGCTGCTCGGCCTGGCTGAGCCGGGTCCGTGCCTCGTCCGGGCTGATGTTGGCCGTCTTGGCCAGCCCGTCTATCGCCCGCTCACGCGCCGCATCGGCGGCCGGTTTGTCACCGCTGGCGCTAGCCCGAACATAGGCGACCACGCTGTCCTGAGCGCTTTGCGCGTCGTTCGGATTGACCAGGCGACGCACCTGCGCCTGCAACGCGTCCCCGTCCGTGTTCTGAGCGACACCGGTCGCCGCAGACGCCGCCGCCTTGCCCGCGCCGCCCAGCGTGCTGCCGAGCGCATTGAACGTGCCGCCGATGAGGCCGCCCACCGCCGAGGTCAGCAGGTAGAAGATCACCAACGTCGCCACGCACCACGACACGAAGCCATGCCAGCGCGCCGTGTTGGTATCCGACGTGCCGCAGAGCCGCCCGGCGACGATGCCGCCGACCAGCGACGCGATGATGCCGGACAGCGTCCACCAGATACCCGCCGTCATGGAGAAGTTACCAGCGGTCGGATTATCGGCCGTGTTGGCCGCATCGACCGCCGACGCACCGACGCCGACGCCCAGGATGTTGAGCAGCAACTGCACGACGAGCGCCGCCGCGACCCCGGCGAGGATCGCGCCCCATGAAACGCGATTCCGCAAATGGGTGCGCTGGTCGTCAGGCACGACCATGTCAGCGGTGGTGGCAGTGGAGGAAGTGTAGTCCGAGGTGATGGCCATCAGGTGCGCTCCCTAGCGATGCATCAAACGGGCGAGCACGTAGCCAACACCGACCGCTGCCAGCAGCGCGGTCATCGGACGTTCGGACATGAAGCTGTCCAATTCGGCGCTGATCGTGGAAACGCCCTCTCGTGCCTCGTCCTTCATGGAGCCATAGGCATTCTGTGCCTGTCCAGTCACCTGGTCCAGCTTGCCTTCGGTCTTGGTCTGAGTGTCTCCCGTGATGCTGCCGACCGTATCCTTGACCTTGCCGCCGACGTTCCCGGCCGCACCCTTGACTCGATCCTCGTCCATGTCTTTTACCCCGCCAATCCCGGGATCGCCTGGATTGGCGAACCCTATGTAAGAGCGGCTAACGCAATATGTGCGTTTGGTTGCATGAAGCGGGCAACAAAACCGTGTTGGAGGCCGCGACACAAAATGAGACCCAAAGTGCCGCGCCGTCGTGAGTGCCGTGCATCTGACTGTGGTGTGATGTAAGTAACTATTGCATGGCAGCTGGCGACCAGAGCAACGGCCGGGAGCGGTATCACCACGGCAACCTTCGTGAAGCGCTGATCCAAGCAGCGTTGGCGATGATCGCCGAGCGTGGCTTGGCCGGCTTCGCCATCGCCGAGCTGGCTCGGGTCGTCGGCGTCAGCCCGGCTGCCCCATATCGCCATTTCCGCGACCGCAACGCCGTCATCGCCGAGGTGGCGCGGCGGGGTTTCGAGTCGCTTGCGGCCGATCTGACGGCCGCCGCGGTGGGCTGGCGAACCGACCCGCTCGGTGCGCTGGAGCGCGCAGCCCAGGCGCACGTCGCCTTCGCCGGGCGGGAGCCGGCAGTCTATGCGGCCATGTTCGATACTGGCTTTCCATCCAGCGAGCACCCGGAGCTGGTGCGCGCGCGCGACGGTGCCTTCGCCATCTTGCGCCGCGTCGCCGAGGTTGCGTGCGCTATGAGCCGGGCGCCCCGCCGGCCGCCGCCGCTTATGGTAGCACTCCATGTTTGGTCGCTGACCCACGGGATTGCCACGTTGTTCGTAAGCCACGACGGCAGCAACCGCCTGCTGATTCCCATGCCGCCCGAGGCGCTGCTGGAGGCCGGGCTGCTGGTTTACCTGCAATCCCTGGGCATGCCTTCGGGACAGCAGGACTAACCACACGAATACGTGATAGATGGCCTGGATGTTATCGGGCGGCCTCGGTGTAAATGTCTCTCACATAGAAGAAAGGGGCTACTCATGTTGCAAGCCAAATTGGACGAGTGGGGCAAGCCGGCCTGGATATCGCTCGTCGTGCTCGCGTTTATGACGGGATGGCCGTTGGGCCTAGTCGTCCTGGCCTATTTGGCTGGCAGCGGCCGATTGAAGGCGTGGCGTGCCGAGATGCCGGGCACCTGGTTCAATCTTGGTGGAATGCAGCCCGGGCGGGCTTGGCAAGGCCGCAGCGCCAAAAGCGGAAACCGTGCCTTCGACGCCTACCGGGAGGAAACCCTGCGCCGTCTCGAAGAGGAGCAGCAGGAGTTCCAGGCGTATTTAGACCGGCTGCGCCAGGCTCGCGATAAGGCGGAGTTCGATGAGTTCATGGCCGAACGCCGGCGCTGGTCCGACGTTGCCGAGCCGCGAAGCGACGCCTAACCGCATCCTGCAAGAGGCGGGGAGGGCTGACGGCCCTCTCCGGTCTTTGGGTTTATCATTCCTCATCAATCAGGCTGACATGCGCGGCCACGATCTGCCAGCCTTCGGGAAAGCGGATCCAGGTCTGCATCTGGCGGCCCAGCTTCCTAGACGACGTGCTGCGGCGAAATAGGGTCGCCGCCACCGCGGCGTCGCGCCCGTAGGTCGTAATGACCGTGCGCGCCAGGCTCCGCACTAGTCCAACCGGCGAGCGGGTGCCACGAAACGCCGCGATCTCGTCATGGCCATAGAGGTTTTCCGCTACGCCATAGCGGATCGTCTCGGCCCCGTCACGGAACAGCGCGTTCAAGGTTCCGACATCGTTCGCCTGCAGTGGCGCCTCATAGCGGGCGAACGCCGCCTCGACTTCCGCCCGGACGGCGGGGATATCTATATCCAAAATGCACATCGCTCCATTCCGTATGCCGCCGACGCGGAGGCGTTGCTGGGCGAGGCGTCGAGACACGCAGGACCGATCGACACCGCCAAGTCGGCGCGAGTATGGCATTTCCCCAGGCATCGGCTACGATCTTGCTTCGGACCTCGAAGTCAACCGGGGCCGTCGAACGATCGCTGAAGGGGAGTGAACGATGCGAATAACACCGACGCATGCGACCTTGGGCGCCACTGTCGAGGAAATCGAGCTTGCGCAACCGCTCGGTCAGGCCGAGTTCGGCGCGATCCTGCGGGCACTGGGCGAACATGGCGTGCTATGCTTCCCGCGGCAATCACTGGACGCGCACCAACTCAAGGCCTTCTCCGCGCATTTCGGCGAGCTGCAAGCATCGCTGACCGGAACCTATTGCGAGCCGGGCATGCCCGAGGTGATGATCCTGTCGAACGTCATTGAAGACGGCCAACCGCTCGGCTTGGCGGACGCCGGGCAGGACTGGCACACCGACATGTCGTATAACGACCTGATCGGCTTCACCAATGTGCTGTATGGGATCAAGATACCGCGGCGGGACGGCAAGGCGCTTGGCAACACGGTATTTGCCAACATGCACGCGGCCTATGACGGCCTTTCGGATGAACTGAAGCAGCGGCTGCGCGGTATGACCGCGACGCACGACTTCAACAAATTCTGGGAGGAGATGCGCCAGCGCCCCGGCAGCACCCGCCCGCCGCTGACGCCGGAGCAGCGCGCCCAGCGCCCGCCCGCGGTGCACCCGGTGTTCATGACCCACCCGATCACCGGCCGCCAAGTGCTGTACTGCAACCCCGGCTACGTGATCCGCATCAACGAACTCGATGCGGCCGAGAGCGCACGGGTGCTGGCCCACCTGTTCGAGCACCAGCTGCAGCCGGCCTTCCAATATGCGCATCACTGGACGGAGGGCGACGTGCTGATGTGGGACCATATCGGCACCCTGCACAACGCCATCCCGGATTACGGCCCGGAGGAGCACCGCCTGATCAAGCGCTGCCAGGTGATGGCGGACCGCGTGTTCGACCCTGGCTTCGTGCGGCAGGCGCTGCTGCAGGCAGCCGAGTAACCGGATGCGCTGGATCAGGTTCAGTTCCGGGGGGCATACGGCGTATGGTATCCTCGAGGGCAACCGAATTGCCGAGGTGGAAGGCGGGTTGTTCGACGGTCCGCCGGTCCGTACCGGGCGGACGCATTCGTTGCCCGAAGTAAGGATCGAAGTCCCGCTGCTGCCGCGGACGTTCTATGCGGCCGGGCTGAACTACACGGAGCACGTGACCCACGCCGCCCAAATGCTTGGCGGGGCGCCGGACATCCCGCAACGGCCCGACATGGGCTACCGCGCGGTGAATGCCCTGATTGCGCATAACGAGCCCGTGGTGATCCCACGCGACGCGACCAAGGTGCAGTATGAGGCCGAGCTCGCCGTGGTTATCGGCAGGCGGGCCAAGCATCTGAGCGAGGCGGACGCATTGTCCTGCGTGTTCGGCTACACCATCGGCAACGACGTCAGCGAGCGAAGTTGGCAGAAATCTGACCGCACCTTCTGGCGCAGCAAGAACACCGACACGTTCAAGCCGATGGGCCCTTGGATCGAGACGGACGCGGACCTGGAGGCGATGGAGACCGTGGTGCGGCTGAATGGCGCCGAGACGCTGCGTTTCCGCACCAACCAGATGCTGTTCGGCATCGCGCGGTATATCTCCACCATGACGCGGTATCTTACCCTGCACCCTGGCGACGTCATCTGGATGGGCACCGACGGGGCATCGCCCGACCTGCGGCCCGGCGACAGCGTGGAGATCGACATCACAGGGATCGGCACCCTGCGCAACCCGTTCGTGCAGGAGGGAGACGGCTGATGCCCGCGTCCTATGCCGCTCACCGCGCCCAGCTCGAGACGATTCTGGCTGCTTGGGGCATGCCGGCGCATTTTGCCCAGCGGACGGCCGAGGTGATGTCGTGGGCCGACCTGCACGGCATCGACAGCCACGGTATCTCGATGCTCCCGGCCTATTACGAGCGGCACCAGAGCGGCCGGGTCAACATACGGGCACAGCCGCGCATCCTGCGGGAAACGCCGGTTTCCGCCTTGGTGGACGGCGACGGCGGGCTAGGGCACGAGCCGTCGCGCCAGGCGATGGAGACCGCGATCGCCAAGGCCCAGGGCGTCGGCATGGCGGCGGTCTGCGTGCGCAACTCCTCGCACTTCGGCGCTTGCGGCTTCTATGCCAAGATGGCGGCGGATGCGGGCCTGATCGGCATGGTAGCCACCTCCGCCTCCATCGTGCAGGTGGCGCCGACGGGCGGGGCAGAGGCGCGGCTGGGCACCGACCCCTGGGCATTTGCGGCGCCGGGCGGGGACGGCAAGCCGTTCGTGCTGGACATGGCCACGACGACGGTGGCCGCCGGGCGTATCCGCAACAAGGTCAACGAGAACCTGCCGGCGCCGCCGGGCTGGCTGCTGACCCGGGACGGCCTGCCCTCCACCGATCCGCTGGAAGCGGCGCAGCAGGGCGGGTTCCTGACGTCGCTGGGCGGCAGCATGGAGGGCAGCAGCTATAAGGGTTACGGGCTGGCCGTCATGGTGAACATCCTGAGTTCATGCCTGTCGGGCGCGACGCTGGTGACCGATCCCATGCACGCCAAGAAACTTGGGCACGCCAAAAAACCGGGCGGCATGGACATCGGCCACTTCTTCCTGGCGCTCAGCCCGACCTTGTTCCGCGAGGATGGCGCGTTCGAGGCCGATGTCGCGACCCTTTGCGACTCGTTGCGCGCGACCCGGCCGGTCGACCCGGCGCGGCCAGTGATGGTCGCCGGTGATCCCGAACGCAGGACTGCGGCGCTGCGCATGGAGGACGGCATACCGGTCGGGCGAAACCTGCTCGCCAAGATCAAGCAGATTGCCGCGGAGTCCAACGTTCCCTGGCTGTTGGGAGCAGGGTAGGCGCGACCGAGCCTAGCCAGAACATCGCCCGTCATCGCAAGCCGGCTTCGCATGGCGATCCCAGCTATGTAGGGACGTCGCCGGTCAGCATCGCTTCAGCAGCCCGTGGACGCATCGTTGCCGCGGCGGCTGCTCCAGCGCCGGCGCGGCGGCCGAATACTGCACCCGAAGTCAGTCCCGACCCACCGGGATAGCCGTTGAAGAATACGCCGCCAACCAGCTCCCCGCAGGCGAACAGTCCCGGAATGTCGCGGCCATCCTCATGGACCACGCCGCCGACCTCGCTCACCTGCAGGCCGCCATAGGTGAAGGTGATGCCGCCGGTCACCGGGTAGGCCTTGAACGGCGGCGCGTCGATCGTCTGCGCCCAGTTCGACTTCGGCAGACCGAGCCCGCGCGTTCCCTTGCCGTCCTTTACGCTCGGCTCGAAGGCGACGTCCGGCATCACCGCCGCATTATAGGCGTCGATCGTCGCTCGTGCGGCCGACTTGTCGACGCCGTCGAGCTTGCCGACCAACCCATCGAGCGTGTCCGCCTGGACGAAATGCGCGTCGTGGAAGCGATATTCGCCATAAAGCAGGTGGTCCACCTTGCTGTCGAACACTTGCCAGGCCAGATGGCCCGGCTGCTCCATCACCGCCCGGCCAAATTGCGCATAGGTGTAGTTGCGGAAATCCTTGCCCTCATCGACGAAGCGTTCGCCGCGCGCGTTCAGCATGACGCCGAGAAAGTAGCAGATCTTGCGGTAGTTCTTCCGGTCGAGATGCGGGATTTCGAGGTTGCCGTAATCCGGCATGTACAGGTCCATCGGCGTCGCGTGGCAGCCGCCGTAGAGCCCATGCTGCCGGGCGCCTAGCCTGAGCGCCATTTCCAGGCCTTTGCCGGTGTTATGCGGCGTGCCGCGGACCTTTGCCTGATCCCAGCCCGCGCCGATGTAGCGCGTGCGCAGCTCTGCGTTCGCCTCGAAGCCGCCGCACGCCAGCACGACAGCGCCAGCCCGCAGCTCTCCGGCATCGCCGGCCTCATTCACCGTTCGAACGCCCACGACCCGTCCGTCCCGCACGATCAGGTCGTCGGCGGCGCAGTCATAGCGTATCTCGCCGCCCAGCCCGAGGAACACCCGCAGTTCCGCTTCGACCAGACCGACGCCTTCATGCTTGGCCTCCATCGTCAGCCCGCCCCAGAAGATGTATTTCCCATCTTTCTGGAATGACTGCCGCGAGTAGATCGGCTCGAACCGGACCCCGTGGGAGGCGAGCCAGCGCAAGGCGGGATAGCTTTCGGCGATCAGTGCCCGTTGCTCGCTGCTGAGCGGATGTCCGTCGTTGAAGCCTAGCAGATCGGTCCCGAACCTTTCGGCGGTGTAGGAGCCGAACTCCGTGTCCGGCAGTCGCGGGTCCGCCGGGTCCGCCAGCAACGGCAGCAGGTCGGCGTTGCCCGAATAAACGAAGCGCATGGCGCCCGCCGTATATTTCGAGTTGCCGCCCGCAAGCTCGGGCTGCGCCTTCTCGATCATTAGCACGTCACAGCCGTTGTCCTTCGCCGTAATGCCGGCACAGAGCGCTGCGTTGCCCGAGCCGACGACGATGATGTCCCAATCTGTTCGCATTGCTGTCTCCGAAAATTGGCCGCTTTCGACGCTGACAAACGTTTGGCGTCCGTTGCTCAATGGGGTTGGCGATCTAATCCTTTATAAATAATCAACAAACGGTGTGCACATCAAAACTAGAACGTCAGCGTGCAATATAACCGCAAATGAGATTGCGTTCGCTCCAGCGCTGCAGCAGGCGCTCGTTTCGGCATTCATCGCTTGAGGGCGAGAGTGCCAGCACACGGCCGGACTCGGCGGGCGATTGGCCGCGAACCGGTTGTAGGCCGCTGAGCGTCCCTGCGCTGCGACTGACGATCATGGCTTCACTAGGCGGACTGATGATCGGCGGCGCGGCGCCGACGCAGACTGCAAATCAACCTTCGTCAGCGCCGCCCTTCACGACCGAGGATCTGGCGAGGCCTGACGATCCCAGGCTTCCCGTCGATGTACCTGCGAGAATTACAATTCGCTACGCCGCCGACAATGCTGCGGCGCGCCTGCGTGCGACACAGCTTCTACGCGGCCTGAGCCAGCAAGGCTTGGACGTCATCGACGTTCTCGCGTCACCCGAACGCATTGCCGATAATACCGTGAGATATTTCTATGCTGAGGACCAACCCGACGCCGAAATCGCTGCGCGCGGGCTCGGCCCCGAGTGGAGGCCGATCCAGCGTGGCATCGCCCCCCGTGAGCCAGTGCCCCGTCCCGGTTCGCTTGAGCTTGCGGTTGGCGGTCCATGAGGCTTCTGAGTCAAAGGAGAGTTCGGTGAGTAAAGCATTTTCGGCCCGCATCTTGCTCGCAGCACTGTTGCTGCCTGGCATCGCGCATGCCCAGCCGGCGCCAAATGCGCCCGCAAACGGCCCAACGCCGCTCATCGTCTATTTCAATTCCGGCAGCGCAGTCGTGCGGCCCCAAGACGAGGCGGTCCTCGACCAGGCCTCCCGCGCCTTCAATGAGGGTCATCCGATCGTCATGACAATCAGCGGTGCGTCGGATACCGTTGGCGGGGCAGAACCTAACTTGCTGTTGTCGGAACGGCGCACCAATGCGGTGTTGCGCAGCCTGGTCGCACGTGGGATTCCAGCGGACCGCTTCCAGCTGCTCGCCAAGGGTGAGACTGAGCCAGCGGTGAGCACCCCAGCCGGCATAGCGGAGGAGCGCAACCGCCGGGTCGAGATCACTTGGCGCTGACGCTTCGAGCCACCTGTCGAAGACCGATACCGCTGTTATGCGCTGGGCTGCTTGCGGTTGCGCCCTGCGTCGCCCGGGGTGATAACCTGCAAACGCGCGCCGAGCATGGCGATCCCGCCGCTATGTTCCAGCTTGCGACAAGATACGACCTGGGCGAACAGGGTGCGCAGAATCCTAACCTTGCGTTCAGGTGGTATCGGCGAGCCGCGGATTCTGGTCTCCCAGAGGCCGAGTTCAATGTCGCGGTCATGCTCGACAGCGGACGCGGTGCTGCGAAGAACTTGGCCGAGGCCGCAACCTGGTATGGACGGGCAGCAGCGCGTGGCAACCGTCGCGCGCAGTATAATCTTGCGTTGTTATACGACGCCGGCGAAGGGGTGCCGCATAATGCAGCTCTCGCGACATTCTGGCTGCGGCAGGCAACTCCCGCTATTCCGGCAACGGGACGGCGCATCGCCACACTGCGCCCTGAGGATCGGGCGACCACGGTGTCGGCCGCTGTCCCCAGTGTCCCGCGTGAGCAGGTCGCAACCGGGAAAGCACCGCTCGAGTTTGTTTGGACGGCGGCAGCACAGCCCGAACCAGTCCGTTACCTGATCGAGGTCCACATCTTAGGTCACATCGGCTCGACCGAGGTTTACTCTGGGTTTACCGATGGCTCGGCTGTTGTAGCGCCAATACGCGAGAAACCGGGCGAGTATGCCTGGCGTGTCTTCACCCTCGACCGTATTGCCGCACACTACGCAGTAAGCAACTGGGTGCATTTCACGGTGTCACCGTCACCCGCGATTGGGGCGTCGATCGGGACGTTCCCCATCGAATAGACGGGCTTCAGGCCTGTATCCAAGCTACGGGGACCGCGTCGTCCCCGTAACACGGCATCACTGGCTACTGTGGGTTATACTGCTGTTGAATCCGCGCTTTGTCACGGTTCCGCACATACATTCCGGTGGCGCAACCGGCGAGGGCGCCCATCACGCCATGACCTGCGAGATGACCACCCGCGGCGCCAACAGCTCCATAGCGCAGACAGCCGCCACCCGGCTTCGGTATCTCACCGCTCTGCTGCTGCTGATAGGTTTGCGAGTAGCGCTGGTCCCGTGGATTGATTTGGCGCTGATCCGGCATCGGCTGGATTTGGTCGCCCTGGAAGCTGAACGCGTCACCAGACGTGGTCGGGCCGGTACCTTGTCCCTGGTTAGGATTGGGCGACCTGTAGCCCTGCGCTCCTGCCACACTGGCACTTAGGCAAGCAATTGCAGAAAGGGTAGCAAGCATCTTCAACTTCATGGTCTTTTACTCCTGACACTACGGGATAACGGCGTGGCAAACAACGACAGCGATCAAGCTCAATCGAGCGGCTAACGCCTGAGCGCGACGAAGGTTACTGGGGTCGCTTGTCGGATTTGACATGGTGGACCGCGTCGACATGCGGCGAAGCTCGCCGAGTGACGCTAGACTGATCCCAAACCTCTCGGAGGAGGGGCGGAACCAAGGTTCCGGCTCCGGCCCAATACAGCAGCAACGCGACGACCAACGGCTCGAATGGCGATCCGGACTTACAAAGCGGCAACGCCCAGGTCCGGCGTAGCGGCCAGGCGAGCCGTAAGCCGGCAGGTGTCAGAATGTCCGCTGCAAGGTGGGAAATGTAGCCGACCGCCAGGGGGTCCACGACCCACCGCGGCGCGCCGCCGTACATCAGTCCCCAGGCGCATCCAGCCAGCGCGAGCGCCGAATGCGTGACGCCGCGATGGCCGAGTGCGGATGCGATGGTGGATGAAAGCGGGCGCAGCCGCTTGCCAAGCCAGGATTTCGGATGGTCGATATCGGGAAGCAGCGAGCCCAGGATTGCGAGGCCGAGGCAGGCCGGAGCGGCAGCCGGCAGACCCAGATGCTGCGCCGCGACGAGCCAAGCCGCCGCCCCGAGCGCAATATGGGACCCGGCCATCATCAGCTTGATAGTTTCCTTCGCGGACGTCGCCAGAGACTTGCGCCCGCGAGACGCCAGAGGCAACCGTTCGGGGCACGGATCAAGAGCTATCCATTAAGGCTGATAAAAACAACACCATTTTGTAGAGTTCTTAACTATGGAATGCTATCTTAGGTTGGGTCTCAAAATATGGTGAGACTGATGTCGAACGTCGTGGGGCCGTGAATAATTGTGACAGTAAGAAGCTGGAACGGGTCCGATGGCGCCTTTGCGGCTGATGCCAACTGGACGCCGCAGGTCGCTCCGGCTTCAGGCGACACGGCGGTCATCACGGCGGGCACGGTAACGGCAACTGGAGTGCTGCCAGCATCTCTCGTGATTGCACTGACGTCATCGAGTTCATCCAGCCCAGTGCTGATCTTGTCTGGGGCGACACTCACGGCGTCCTCGCAGCTGAACATGAGGGCCGGGGAAACGAACTCTACCCTGCGACTGCGTGGGACGGTCGGCAATGCCGGCACGATCACGGCGGCCGGCGCCAGTTCGGGTGCAGCCTACCTTGCCATCGATGACGCGGAGGGCGGCGGCGCCACAAACTTCGTGAACACGGGCCTGATCCAGGCCATCGACACGAGCCTGCAGATCGTGACTGTCGGCAGCAATGCGGCCGACCAGCTTGAAAACGATGGCGTGATCTCGGTCCGCAGCTCGTTTGGAACGCCGCTGCTGGCCTATGTGTCGGCCAATCTGGTCGGCACGGGAACCGTGGTGCTGGGTCCCTCCGTCACCTTCGAGGCGGCGCGGGCGGTCAGCGCCGGCCAGACCTTTGTCTTCGAGCGCGGCGGCAACACGACGCTGCGGATCGATGGCGGGACGCTGTTCGCCGCCGCGGTCTCCGGCTTCGTATCGTCCGATACCATTCAGCTCAGCAGCAGCCGGTGGGACAAAGCCGAGTATGCGTCGACCAGCGCGAATGGCGGCGTGCTCACCTTGTCACTGGGCGGGACGGTGGCGAAGTCGATCGCGTTCATCGGGACATACACCAACAACAGCTTCCAGTTGCACGAGGCGACTCCGGCCGGCAGCAGCCAATCATCGACGGCCATCACCGTCTATGACCCGCTTTTCGACGAGGCCTACTACCTTTCGCACAATCCCGATGTGGCGGCCGCGAAAGCGGATCCCTATCAGCACTTCATGACCTACGGCTGGAGGGAGGGGCGCAATCCCAATCCCCTGTTCGATACTTCGTACTATACTCCGTCCACGTGAGAACCCGAAAACTTCGCATCCCCGGAACGCCGCTCATATAAGGATCGACTCGCCAGCCGATTTTCGGGTTCTCACGTGGACAGAGTATATCTCAGCCGGAACCCTGACGTAGCAGCTTCAGGCGCGAATCCATTGACGCATTTCGAGCAATACGGATGGCATGAGGGCCGCGATCCGAGCCTGCTGTTCTCGTTGGCGAAATATCTGGCCGCCTACCAGGATGCGAAGGCGACCGGTCTCAACCCGCTGCAGCACTATATCCAGTTTGGCCCTGACGAAGGCCGGACGGCGTTCCTGACCGGCGGCACGGCAGCGGCCGACATACTCGTGGACACGGCATTCTACGATAGGCAGCTTGGCGCGGCGATCATCCCTGCTGACACAGCGGGACAGCAGCAGGCGGCCTGGAGCTACGACGCATCCGGCTGGCAAAAAGGACTTAACCCAGACGCATTGTTTGATAGTAAATACTATTTGGCGCAGAACCCGGACGTGAAAGCATCCGGCCAAAACCCACTAGTACATTTCGAACAGTATGGGTGGAATGAGGGCCGTGATCCGAGCCTGTTGTTCTCCACCGCAAAGTATCTGGCTGCGAACAAAGACGTAAAAGCAGCCGGCGCCGATCCGTTGCTGCACTATGTGCAGTATGGCCGAGGTGAGGGCCGGATGACGTTCCTGCCCGGAGGTTCAGCGGCAGCCGACCCGCTTGTCGACGCCGACTACTACGATAGGCAACTAGGTGCGACGCTCGTTCCGGCGGGGATCGCGGCACAGCAGCAGGCGGCTTGGAGCTACGACGCCTCCGGCTGGCAGCGGGGGCTGAGTCCCGATGCATTTTTCGACACCAAGTACTACCTAAGCCACAATCCTGACGTCGCGGCGGCGCATTATGATCCGGTGAAGCACTACGAACAGTATGGATGGCGTGAGAGTCGCGACCCGTCGGCGCAGTTCAGCACGCACAAATATCTGGCTGCCTACCCTGATGTGCGGGCTGCCGGCGCCGATCCTTTGGACCACTTTTTACGCTACGACCAGGCAGAAGGGCGCGTCGCTGCCGCGGCATAGGCGCTTTCTGCGGTCTTGAAGTCAGCCTTGCTGCAACGCTCCGATCAATAGCCGGGCGACCGCCGCCGGCTGCTCCTGCTGCACCCAATGCCCGGCGCCGTCCAGCAAATGGCACCCCAGCATTCGCGTACAGGCAACGCGCTGCATCTGTTCGAGCGCACCGGGAACTTGGTGGATGCCCCAATCACTGGCGCCGGCGATGAACCAAGATGGAACGTCGATCGTGCGGCCGGAGAACGTCTCGTGTTCGGCGTCGAACGCGGCCAGGGTGCGGCAGCGATACCACTGCAGCCCGCCCTGGAAGCCGGTCCGGCAGTACTCGCCGCTATAGATCGCGAGCTCCGCCTCGGTCAGCCATGCACAGCCGGCGACGGCAGCGTCGGACGGCATCTCGAGGGCCACGGTCTCGGCCATATTCAGGCGAGCGTCCATGACATAGTAGGTGGGCAGCTTGGCCAACTCCGCGGCCGTCCAGGACTGCAGCGGGGCCGGCCGATTGCCGGGCCAATCGGCGCTCTTCATGTGGAAATAGGCGCGCAGGAACTTGTGCACGCCTTGCGGCGCCCGCCACATGTCCTCGTTGGCGGCAGGGGTCGAGTAGTACCATTGGTAGTGCTTCCGAGGCCGGTCCAGCGCCGCAAGCTCGTCGTGGATTGTCCTCGCTGGGATGGGCGCTGACGGATGCGCCTCGGTGTCGAACGGTAGGTGCGGCGGGCCGGTGAAGGGTGCGCTCATCAATATCACTGAGCGGAACACGTCGGGGCGGACCAGCGCGCACCACGCTGCGACGGAGGCGCCGAAATCATGGCCCACGACCGCGGCGACCGACCGGTATCCTAATGCCGACACTAGGCCCAGTGCATCGCGCAATAGGTTCAACATGCGATATTGCCGGAGGTCGCCGTCATAAGCCGGGTCCCATCCCGTGGTCCGGCCATAGCCCCGCTGGTCCGGCGCGATCACGTGGAATCCAGCGTCGGCCAGACGAGGCATGATCTTGCGCCAGCTATAGGCAAGCTCCGGAAAGCCGTGCAGCAACAGCACGCAGGGCCGGCCCGGCGCACCAGCCTCAAGTAGATGCATCCGTAATCCGTTGACATCAGAAACGAAGCGGGAGCGTATCCCGGGCGGTAGGTCTGCAATCGTTGAGACGCCAAGCTCGACCATAGTATCCTTCAAGCCGCAACGATGAGGTGGCCTCCCCGGATGTCGGGCATACCGTTGACCATGCCCCGAATGGCTAGGCGGCCGGTAACCTGTTTCTGCAGCGCAAACTAAACTTTAACGAGTCTTCTCACGGAAGTTGGGGAGCCACCATTTGACTGGCTGGGGCTCTGCAACTTTGGGTTCGCGTGGTGTCCGAGGCGCCTTGCGCGCCATCTTTTTTGCCGGGCCGGAGAGAGCCATAGCAGCAACGGCGAGGGGAGGTGCCGCAGGCTGCTCAACATGGGGCACGAGCTGGGCCTGTAGGCTTTCCTCGGCCTCCCTGCGCGCCCGGCGTTCAGCGGCCAGTGCCTCGCCATGGGCAAACTCGGCATGAGCGAGCCGGGTTTGCAGCGCTTGGGCGCCAGCCTGCGCCTCGTGCAATGCCCGCTTTGTCGCGCCGTGGGCGTTGCGCTCGGCTTCCAGGGCGGCATTCAGCTCGGCAACCCGTGCCTTGAACACCGCGGTGGGGTCGTTATCGCTACGGCTGTTCAGAACCACGACGGGCACGCCGCCATCCTGCACGAAGCGATGGCGGGGACGGGCTTGAGCGGCGCGTTGCTGCGGCGCTGCGCGGGAGGGACCCTGCAAACCCAGGGCACGCCGCATTCGGTTTTCGGTCGATTGACTGTCGTTTGGGGACAGGGGGAGATTTTCGTCTGAGTCGGGCATCCGCTCTCGTATCGCTGTTATATGATAAGGCCGCATTTTCGGCACTGGAAATCCGATCAAACAATCAGTGCGTGTTTCACATCGACGCGCTTTGACCGGCAGTTTCTACGTGAAGGGCGATTCGCCTCGTTCAATACCACTTATGAACCAGTCACCGCATTTTGTCCACTAAACCCGATCCAGGCGAGTTCAACTACTATGCCCCACTACACTCTGCCGATCATGGTTGGGCCAGCGCGGCGTCCAACGCAGCAAGCACGGTCGCCACACGGCTACGATTGACACCAAAGTCATAGTGTCCTTTGAGACTGTAAGAATACAGCACCAAATCGCCCTGACCATCGGCGGTCGGCAGCACCTCTACCAGCACGACATCGGGAAAGCGGAATATGCGGCTGCGAACCACGTAATCGGCCCGCAGGCGGTCGAGGTCCACCGCCAGTGCGGTCGTGCGCGGCTGCGCCATGATCACCTCCCGCACCGTCGCGAACAGCCGGTCGGGCGGCACATCGTAGCGGCGGGTCGGCAAGTCGGGCCCCAAAACAAATCCTGCCGGTCCCGCCAGGTAAGTATTGGGCGAAGCAGGGCGCCGCAGCTCCGAAATATCGCCCGATGCAGGCGCTGCAACCTCATCAACCATGCCACACCCTGCAATTACGAAACACAAAGTCAGCGTCAGCGGAGCCGCAACCCTCAACGCGGTCAGCGTTCTGTCGCCATTACGACGGCGTCGCTTACCGCCACGCTGCCGGACCCGGCTAACTGCAGATAAACACCGAGATCCGCGTGGCCGAACGTATCGCGCAACGCCTTGGGCACGTCAGCGTCCCGCTGTGCCGTGACGGGGTCCACGTTGGTGGCCGGGCAACGCCGAGTGCGCCGCACCACACGGCACGGCACGCTGCCGACCGTCACCTGGGCGTCGAGCCAGCCGAACTCCGCCCAAGCCGGCGGCCCGTCTATATAGATATTGGCGCGAAACCGCAGCGGGTCCAGCCGACGGCCCATCGCCGCTTCCACCGCGCGCAGGCTCGCGAGGTTGATCAGCGACACGCAATCCATGAATGCCGGCACCGGCGCGCCAATATCGGTAAACCGGTGTCCCGGCGCAGACACCAGCCGCGCCCGGCCGCACGCCGCGTCCCCTACGAACGCCGTAAAGAAGTCCTCGATCGCCGCCCTGCCCTGGGGATCGTCGAGCGCCCCCTCGGCCACAACCGATCCAGCCAGCCGAACCACCAGGCGTTGCGTGTCCGGGCTGAATTGCGTTTGCAGCCTCGCCAGTGCCTCGTTCCGCGCCAGCATCAGGAAGTTGGTCTTTGCTAACGGCTGCGGCCTCGCCGGGTCGAACGGCGTGGTCCCTAGGGCGAGTGCGAAGCTGCGGTCGTGCGCCAGCCCCTGTCCCTCGATCAGGTCCAAACGTTCCATCGGCTCGGGGCTCAATCCCTTCACGGGATAGCGGAACAGCCGCACGACGGTTCCGTTCATGCCGGGTTCCAGCGATGCGCCGCGGCCGGATGCGTAGGCGGCAGGCGGTCCCCGGCGCCGAACAGCTTGGCGCGCAACGTTCCAGGCATGTAGGCTTCCTTATAGGCGCCCCGCCGCTGCAGCTCCGGCACGACGAGGTCGATGAAATCGGTGAAGCACTCCGGCGTCACGGTGCGCGACAGGATGAAGCCGTCCACGTCGGCCTCCTCGACCCACGCGATCAGCTCGTCCGCGATCCGGGCCGGCGACCCGACGATCGGCGGCTGCCGGCTGCCCAGCGCCATGCGGTCCAACAGCTTGCGCTTCGTCATCACCGGCGCGCTGCGCGCTACCGCTTCCAGGTTCGACACAATGGCCTGCGTTTCGACCACCCGGATCGGCTCATCCATGGCATAGGCGTCGAGGTCGACTCCCATCGAAGCCGACGCATGCACCAGCGCCGCCTCGCCGGAGGCATACCGGCGGTAGTCCGCGAGCTTTGCTTCGGCCAGCGCATCGGTCTCCGCCACGATGACGGTCGCGCCGACGAAGGCCAGGAGGTCCGCAGCCCGCCGTCCGCGTTCCACGGCGCCCCTCCGGATATCATCCACGATGGCGCGCACGCCGGGTTTGGCTTGTCCGTTCAGGAACACGCACTCTGCGTGGGCAGCGGCGAACTGCTTGCCGCGGCCGGACGACCCGGCCTGATACAGCACCGGCGTGCGCTGCGGGGACGGCTCGCACAGGTGCACAGCGTCCATTCGGTAGTGCGGCCCGGCGTGCTGCATCGCCCGGACCAGGCCAGGGTCGGCGTACACCCCCGTCTTCCGGTCGGCTCGGACGGCGTCGTCGGCCCAATTGCCCTCCCATAATTTATAAACAACCTGCATGTAGTCGTCCGCAACATCATACCGGTCGTCGTGGGCCACCTGGCGCTCGAGGCCCATCGCCCGGGCGGCGCTGTCGAGGTAGCCCGTCACGACATTCCAGCCGATCCGCCCGCGGGTGAGGTGATCGAGCGTGGACATGCGACGGGCAAAGGGGAATGGCGGATCGTAGGTAAGATTGACCGTAACGCCGAAGCCGAGGTGCCTCGTCGCATGGGCCATCGCGGAGATGAGCAGGAGTGGGTCGCCGACCGGAACCTGCACCGCATGGCGGATAGCCGGGCTGGGCGAACCGCCGTGAACGTCATAGATCCCAAGAATATCGGCTAGGAACAGCCCGTCGAACAGGCCGCGTTCCAGTATCTGCGCCAGACCGACCCAGTGGGCCAGCGTGTCATACTCGGTCGAGCGATCACGTGGATGGGTCCACATTCCCTGCTGGATGTGGCCCACACAGTTCATGTCAAAGGCGTTTAGGCGGATTTGCTTCACGTGCTGCCCGGTCTCGGCTGTGTCGCCAGACCGTTGCGGCAGTTGGAGCGCACGTCAAGCAGAGGCGGGGGTCAGGCCGGGGCATCCACCCCGGCCAAGCGCCGCTCCAGCGTGGCTACATCGCCCGCCGGCCAGCCACGGCGTGATAGATCCACAGCACGACGATAGCGCCGATGACCGCGACAATCATGCTGTAGATGTTGAACCCGGTCACCGGGGCGGCGCCGAAGGTCGAGAACAGGAAGCCACCCACGAAGGCGCCGACGATGCCGAGAACGATGTCAAGCACGACGCCCTGACCGCTGCCGGCGTAAAGCTTGCTGGCGATGAAGCCGGCGATGAGTCCGAGGACGAGCCAGGCGATGATAGACATAGGTTGTTTTCCTTATGCAGGCCGTTGGCGATGTAAACCCAGCATACATCGGGTTCGCGCAACAAACGCATGCATCAGCCGACCGTTGCCAGCCAGGGTCAAAATACCCAGGCTGAAGCTTTACGCGCTGCCCTAGTTCATGGTCGGCCCGCGAACCATCATCCATGTCTGCCCTGTCACGTAGTCGCCGTCGTCGGATGCAAGGAACAGCACCACCCGCGCGATTTCGTCCGGCTGTCTAGGCCGGTGCCACGGGATGCTCGCCCTTGAGTTCTCGGCCTTATTGGGATCGTCCAGCGTTTCCTGCGTCGTCGGCTTCGGGATCAGGCCGGGCGCGACGTTGTTCACGTTAATGCGATCCTCCGCAAGCTCCAGGGCCAAGCTGAGGGTCAAGGAGCCGACTCCACCCCTTGCCGCCGTTGGCCCGGCGCAGAACAGCGAACCCATCAGATTAACCCGACTAGGCGTATCGCCCAACCATGCGTACCGGAGGATCGCTCGGGTCGATGGGAGTGGGAGTCGGCGTAGGGCTAGGCGGCTCCTCGACCGGCGCCGGATCGTCTGGGTCGCGCCCCGGCGGAATCGGACCGCCCGGCGGAGGGATTGGCTCGGGAATTGGGCTTGGCTGCTGCATGTGCATGGTTGTAGGCCTCCCTTCCACGTTGCGGCTCACACCCGCAACACGCGTAGGGAGGCCGAGTTGTCGGCCCGCTGGGTTTTCGCCGATTTGTGTCCGACGCTATCTGGGCCTTACGCCCTGGAACCAGGGTGCAGTCCGATATTTAGCGGATCGACTAGATGGATGCGCCGGCGCTGCTTGGCTGCGGGATGGCAAGTCCCGCTCTACGTTGCTTCGCCTCGCCAAGATGCGAGAGGGCTTGTGAGACCTGGCGGGCGGCGAACCGGGTGCCGTAGATGAACCGCATCGATGGCCCGAATGTTGAACCACCCATGAAGCCGACGAAGTGGAGGCCCGGCACGGACGCTTCGAAGCTGCGGTTGAGCACCGGGGCGCCCTTGATCGTCTGGATGTCGCCCAGCATCCGCTCGAGGAACGGCAAGCGGCTGACCTCCGCGCGATAGCCGGTTGCCGCAACAACGTGGTCTGCAACGAGGTCGACCGATCCCTCGGCCGTAGCGACCGACAAATGCACCTCGCTTCCCCGTGCGACGGCGCTGCTCAGGCTGCCGGTATGGATCGGGATTACGCCATCGACGCGATGCTTGATCCAGCCCGACCCGGCGGGCGCGAACAAGCCATAGGCCTTCGTATGGCGCATCTCCTGCGGCAGGAAGCTGAAAGCATACGGCATTTCCGACCAGAACCAGGTGCGCCATCCTGGCCCAAGGCCGAAATTGGGACGCCGGATCCGCTGGTATGCGCTGCGGCGGACATTCGGCCTGTCCTCGTTCTTCGGCTCGTACCATTTCAGCGGCCGACGCGTGAGCATGGTGACCTCGGCGCCGGCCTCGTTAAGCAGCGCCGACATCTCGCACGCCGACTGGCCGGCGCCGATGACCACCACGCGGCGGCCATGAAACTTGGACAGGTCGTGATGGCCCGAGCTATGCGAAAGCATCTCGGGCGGCAGGGTGGCGAGGCTTTCGGGGACATGGCGCAGCGACACCAGCCCGGTGGCGACGACAATTTTCCGCGCCGAAACCTGTTCGCCGCTGTCGAGCGCGAGACGGAACCCGTCGCCGACCCTCGTGACCTCGGTTACGCGCGCCTCATCGATCTCGCCGACATAGCGGCGCTGGAATGCCTTGCCGTATTCGGCAAGCGTATCGGCGCCGACCCGTAACCCAATAGGCGAGTAGTCGGTGCGGCCGCTCTCGTGGTAGAATTGCTTTAACGGAAACTCGTCATCCGGTGACGCGAGATTGCTGGCGAAGGCGTCGGACTTGAGCGTGAGGCCCTTTGGCACATGGTCCGTCCACATCGACATTGGCTTGCCGAACACTCGGAACGGAATGCGCCGGTGACGCAACTGCGCCGCGACGGATAAACCGTAGGGCCCAGCACCAATTACGACAACATCAGCCAACAGAACTCTCCTGGATCTTCATAGTATAAACATTCTAGAAACACATAGTCAGGCGTAGAACTCTGCGATCACCCTCAAACTACTTTGATGCAAGCATGTATCACGTACGGAACCGGACATGAGCCACAAAGCTGTCCTTACAAGAACACCTATCAATGTAGTCACAACGATAATAGTTGCGGCTGGAAAAAGCGAGCCGACACTTTCCCATGACGTTTGCATCCAACAAGACCCAGATATCAAAGCTTCGTTACACCTCGCGCGCCTGGCGCACTTCGACGAGTGGGCCAGGCGCGCTAGGGATACCGCCCGAACAGGCTGATACCGAAACAATAACAACTCGCTTGCAAACGTCTTGGACCAAACGATCCAGGCCGCCACTCGAAATGGACTACGTGCCTCGGAATCCATGACGCGCGTGGCTAATGCGTACGGGCAATCCGCCAAACAGTACCGTTGCCGTCCTCGCTGACCAGCAGCGATCCATCCTGCGCGACTGCAACGCCCACCGGACGGCCCCAGACCGTGTCGCGGCCGGCGCCAAATCCGCTGACGAAGTCCTCATACTCGCCCGTCGGCACGCCGTTGCGCACAGGGATGCGGACCACCTTGTAGCCCGCTCGCGCCGAGCGGTTCCAGGAGCCGTGCAGCGCCACGAACAGATCGCCGCGATACTCCGTCCAGGTGCCGTCGGCCGGATAGACCGTGACGCTCAGCGGCGCCGAATGCGGCTGGATCAGCACGTCGGGCAGCGCGACCCGTGCGGCCAATTCAGGATGCTTGCCGGGATGGCGCGGGTCGGCATGGCCGCCGATGTAGAACCACGGCCAGCCATAGAACCCCGCCGGCTGCACCCGGGTCACGTAGTCCGGCGGCAGATCGTCGCCGAGGCCGTCGCGCTCGTTCACCGCGCACCACGGCGCGCCGTCCGGCTGCGTCGCCAGGCCCACGCAGTTGCGTATGCCGGTCGCGAACGGACGTCCGCCGTGGCCCTCTGGGTCATACTCGCGGACCTCGGCCCGGCCCTCCTCGCCGCGGTCGGACACGTTGGAAGCGGAGCCGATCGAGACGAACATGCGGCGTCCGTCTGGGCTGAATGCCAGATCGCGCGTCCAGTGGCCGCCGGTCGGCAGGCTTTCCACCACGACCTGCGCCGGGCCCGAAGCGCGCAGCTCGCCTGACGTATAGGGATACCGCACGACGCGGGAGGTTTCCGCGACATAAACGTAACGGGGCGCCGGGCCAGGCGGCCAGAAGGCAATGCCGAATGGCGATGACAGCCCCGCCGCGAACACCGAGGCCTGGCCGCCGCGCAGCACGCGGATTTGGCCGGCGCCGCTTTCGGCCAGGAACACGTCGCCGTTCGGGGCGGTTCGCAGTGTACGCGGCTGGTCAAGGCCAGACGCCAACAGGGTCGCCTCGAAACCAGCGGGAACGGCCGGCACGGCGCCAGGCGGGCGGGACACGACGCCCGGCGCCCGGGCCGCCGAGCGGGTCTCATAGGGCAGCGGCAGCGACCCTGCGTCGATTCGGTGACGCTGCCCCGGCGCGTCCCCCGGCGCATCCGCAGATATATCGGCCGCCGCGCCGCACAGCGTCAAAGCCAGCAGCAACAAGGTGCGGCGCATGGTTTTCTCCTGGATGCGGAAGCGCTAGGTATGTTGGATCGCTGGCTGGGAAAGCTAGTCCTGGACTAAAGGGCGTCGCCTGCCGCATGACAACGCCGATGGCTACCTGGGCCGGCGTTCACCAGGCGCTCTGAACCAGCCATGGAGTCCGACCTTGCCCGCACTCGACAACATTCCGGCCGTCCCAGGCTTACCGGCTGCGGCAGACACGCTGACGCCAATCGCAACATTCATCTGGGAGCAGAAGTATCGCCTCCGGCAGGCGGACGGCACGCCGGTCGACCGGGCCATCGCGGACACCTGGCGCCGGGTGGCGAACGCGCTGGCGCAGCCGGAGTCCGACCCGGCGCTCTGGGCCGACCGGTTCATGGCGGCGATGGCGGATTTCCGCTTCATCCCGGCCGGCCGCATCATCGCCGGCGCCGGCAGCGGCCGCCGGGTGACGCTGTTCAACTGCTTCGTCATGGGCGACATCGAGGACGACCTGGGCAGCATCTTCGCCAATCTGCGTGAGGCGGCGCTGACGATGCAGCAGGGCGGCGGCATCGGCTACGACTTCTCCTCGCTGCGGCCCAAGGGCGCGCTGGTGCGCGGCGTCGGCGCCGACGCCTCGGGTCCGCTGTCGTTCATGGACGTGTGGGACGCCATGTGCCGCACCATCATGTCGGCGGGCGCCCGCCGCGGCGCCATGATGGCCACCCTGCGCTGCGACCATCCGGACATCGAGGCCTTCATCGACGCCAAGCGCGAGCCCGGCCGGCTGCGCAGCTTCAACCTTTCGGTGCTGATCACCGACGCCTTCATGGCGGCGGTCGCGGCGGACGCGGACTGGGCGCTGGCCTTCGGCGGGCGAGTGTTCCGCACGGTCAAGGCGCGCGAGTTGTGGGACCGCATCATGCAGGCGACCTTCGCCTATGCCGAGCCCGGCGTGCTGTTCATCGACCGCATCAACGCCCGCAACAACCTAGCCTATTGCGAGACGATCCATTCGACCAACCCGTGCTCCGAGCAGCCGCTGCCGCCCTACGGCGCCTGCCTGCTGGGCTCGGTGAACCTGAGCCGCCTGGTGCTTGACCCGTTCACCGAGGCCGCCCGGCTCGACGAGGCGGCGCTCGACGACCTCGTCGGCACCGCGGTGCGCATGCTGGACAACACGATCGACGTGTCCGGCTTCCCGCTGGAGGAGCAGCGGCAGGAGGCGTATGCCAAGCGGCGGATCGGCCTCGGCGTCACCGGCTTGGCGGACGCGCTCATCATGTGCCGGGAAACCTACGGCTCGGACGCGGCCGTGGCGCTGGCGGACCGCTGGACCGCGCGGGTCAACCGGGCGGCCTACCTGACCTCCGCGGCGCTTGCGGCGGAGAAGGGGGCATTCCCGCTCTATGACCGCGACGCCTATTTGGCCGGCGAGACGGTCCGCGTGCTCGACCCCGCCGTCCGCGAGGCGATCGCGGCGCACGGCATACGCAACGCGCTGCTGACCTCGATCGCGCCGACCGGGACCATCTCGCTGTGGGCGGACAACGTGTCGAGCGGGATCGAGCCGATCTTCGCCCTGGCCTACACGCGCCGGGTCAAGAACCCCGACGGCAGCCTGCGCGAAGAGGAGGTGTCGGACCACGCCGTCCGCCGCTACCGCGCGCTGTTTGGGACCGACGCGGAGCTGCCGCCCTACTTCGTGACGGCCCAAACACTGACCCCCCGCGACCACGTGCGTATGCAGGCGGCGGTGCAGCGCAACGTGGACAGCGCGATCTCGAAGACGGTGAACTGCCCAGAGGACATCAGCTTCGAGGCGTTCAAGCACATCTACCTCGACGCCTATGAGAGCGGCTGCAAGGGCTGCACGACCTACCGGCCGAACGCGATCACCGGGTCGGTGCTGGAGGTGACGCCGCCAGCGCCGAAGGCGAAACCGATCGCGCCGGAACCGATCGCGCCGGTACCTGCCGCGCCAATCCAGGGCCTGTCCGAGCCGCTGCATCGTGAGGAGAAGCTGACCGGCGCGACCTACAAGCTGCGCTGGGCCGACAGCGAGCACGCGCTGTATGTCACGATCAACGACATCGAGCATGACGGGCGCCGCCGTCCGTTCGAGATCTTCATCAACTCGAAGAACATGGACCACTACGCCTGGGTGGTGGCCCTGACCCGGATGATCAGCGCCGTGTTCCGCCGTGGCGGCGATGTCGCCTTCGTGGCGGAGGAGCTAAAGGCGGTGTTCGATCCGCGCGGCGGGCAATGGCAGCACGGCCGCTACGTGCCGTCATTGATCGCGGCGATCGGCGGCATCCTGGAGCGGCATATGGTCGCAACCGGCTTCCTGCCGCCGGCAGGCGGCGAGGCCGGACCCATGCTCCCATTCGCGCCCGAGCTGGACCGCCCGCTCGGCCCGCTCGGCCCGCTCGCCCCGCTCTGCCCGAAATGCAGCCAGCCCGGCCTGTTCAAGGAGGCCGGCTGCCTGAGCTGCCACCATTGCGGCTGGTCGAAGTGCGAGTGATGGCCGTCCCGCACGTAGCGAGCGTGCCGCAGGCCGCGCACCAGCAGACCCAGCAGGAATACGAGCAGGTCGTCTCGTCGGGCGGGATCGGCTACCTGGAGGCCGGTGCGGCCTCCGCGGTCCCGATCGTATTCCTGCACGGGATCGGCGGCGCGGCGCGGATGTTCCGTGCTCAGTTGGACCATTTTGGCGCAGATTACCGCGCAATTGCCTGGGATATGCCGGGCTATGGCGGATCGGTTCCGCTGCCGCTGGTGACGATCGACGCGCTCGCGGCGGCGCTGGGCGGTTTCATCGACGAACTCGGCTTGGACCGCCCGGTGCTGGTCGGCCACAGCCTCGGCGGCATGCTGCTGCAGCGCCTGCTGGCCAAGGCGCCGCACCGTGCCCGCGCCGTGGTGCTGGCGCAGACCAGCGCCGCCTTCGGCAGCCGCGATCCGGCCTGGCAGAACGAGTTCCTGTCGGCGCGGCTCGGTCCGCTGGACGCCGGCCACAGCATGGCGGCGCTGGCAGGGGCGATGGTCGCCGACATGGTCGGGCCCGGCGCCGACCCGGCGGGCGTCGCGCTGGCCCGCGATTGCCTCGCCCATACGCCGGACAGCACGTACCGGGACAGCGTGCTGGCGCTGCGGGCCTTTGACTGCCGCGATGCTCTGGCGCAGATCGCCGTGCCGGCCTTGGTGCTGGCCGGCACGCTGGATACGTCGGCGCCCGCATCCGGCATGGAGCGCATGGCCGCCCGTATCCCCGGCGCGCAGTATATCGCGCTGGAGGGCGCCGGGCACCTTGCGCATCTCGAGCAGCCGCAGCCGTTCAATGCGGCGCTGGAGCGGTTCCTGCGCAATATTCGGAGCGAAGCCTAGACTGCTTTTCGCTGCGCTGAAGCGCATCGGCAATCTAGGTCTTTGTTTGTGCGAGTGCTGCATCCAGCCGGCTGAAGACAGTCGGCCGGAAAGCACTCTAGAGCGTCCGCCTGAATAGCTGTATGTCCGCAAGGTGACGGTGCCACCCACGGCGAGCGGAGAGGCCGAGATGAATATCCACGAGTATCAGGCGAAAGAGCTGCTGCGCGGCTATGGCGTGGCGGTGCTGCAGGGGTTCGTAGCCTGGACGCCAGAGGAGGCGGCGCTCGCGACGGAGAAGCTGCCCGGCCCCGTTT
>JAABUM010000441.1_pt1 | contig 73759 bp, 75 predicted proteins | sample 5559161 | NCBI WGS metagenome assembly JAABUM01 (sample SAMN10711868, study PRJNA513369) | rock metagenome | isolation source: Antarctica rocks | place: Antarctica: Victoria Land, Siegfried Peak nord
CATCGATTGTTCCCACACCATTCTCGTAGGTGGCAACGACGCGCTCACGTAAATCTAAAGAATAGGCTTGCATCTTTCCAAATTACTCTCTTTTGAAGTGTTCATTCAACTGAAAATTACTATAGAACAAGCTTTGGCCGCAGCACTCGAACTTGTGACTCCTGAAGACTGTGAAGGTTGGTTCAGACATTGCGGTTACTAGATTACATCCAATCGCAAGTCGCTATAAAATAATCTTTGCAACACATCCTGCAACGCTGCCCTTTCCGGAGATCATCTTGATCATTACGGTGTCGAGCTTTCCATCTTTGTTCACGTCAATGCGTGCTTGCGTCACAACAATGGGTCTCTGAGCCGGTGCGGTGCTCGCGGCAAGCAAAAGCATGGCGCAAATGGCAGCAAATCATTTCGACATACGTCATCCTCTTCAACCGCCGACAGAGTAAGTGAAGCCGACATCGCTCTCGGCGACTTTCCTTCGGCCTTGCATCTTTATTAGATGACCTTTAAGGACAACTTCATCCACCGCAGGTTGTGTTTGAGAGAAGTTGCCGGGCTTCAGAAAGCGTCCTGTAAATTGATAGCTGATGCCACGCACGCTGATCGTCGTAAAGCTTAAGGCGTCGCCATTTTGCGCCGGACGCATTAACTTGTAAAAGACCTTTTGCTTCGCGTGGATAAACCCGTTGAGAGTTCCATTAGTTTTAGACCCGCGCTGGTCATCAAGCGCAAGTTCGCTGATGTTCTCAAAGCCCTTCGGTGCTTTGCCCGCGATAAAATAGAAGCCGGTGAGATCATTTGAACGGCTCTTCGATAATGAAGAATGCGCCGCGAGATTTGAAACTAGCGTCAATAATGTGGCGGTGATTGCAAAAGAGCGAGAGAGGCGTCTGCTTGTTTGGAATCGCATAATTTTCTCCCTACATCGAAGGTTAAATTTCCGGTGCGACTTATGGCGATAACTCAAAGTCTTGTTCTATAACATTCGTCACGCAGGTGTCGTTTCTGTCTGACATCAACTCACGATTCGGATTAACTTACAAAGACTTTTCGTGACGCGCAAGTTATGTGCGTGCTAAGATGCTTGTAATATGCGCTCCGACATTATTCTTATACGCATTGTCTTTACAGCCATCCTAGTTACCTCCGGCTTCGTGCTGCATCCTGTGGCGGGTCGTCCGCTGGCATCTGCATTGGTTGCGGCATTGATTGCGGGCGCGATCATTTTCTTTGAGCTGCGAATTCGTCGCGCTTCTTTGAAAACATTGATCGGCGCGGCAGTCGGCTCGATCCTCGGCATTATCGGCGCGTTTCTGATCGGCGTGCTTATCAGCCGTCAGGAATCAATGGCTGTCTCGCCGGAAACGAAAACTTTTTTGACGCTTGCATTGACATTCTTTATGTCTTATGTCGGCTTGATGGTCGGCGCGGCGAAAGGCGATTACCTAGACCTTTCGGCGCTCGGCGGCATCTTCAGCGACAAGGCCGCGCGGCGTGATTACAAGATTCTGGATACTTCTGTCATCATCGACGGGCGCATCGCGGACGTCGCGGAAACGGGTTTCTTAGGCGGTTCGATTGTTATTCCGCAATTCATTTTGCGAGAGTTGCAGCAGGTCGCGGATTCGCCGGATTCGTCTAAGCGTCAGCGCGGGCGGCGCGGCCTCGATATGCTTCAGCGCTTGCAGAACAACAACGCGCTCGATATTCAAATCGTCGAAACGGATTTCCCTGCGGTGCGCGAAGTCGATTTGAAACTGATCGAACTCGGCAAACTCCTCGACGCCGTAATCGTTACCAACGATTTCAATTTGAACAAAGTCTCGCAACTGCGCGGCGTCAACGTGCTCAACATCAACGAACTCGCCAACTCATTGAAGCCGGTTGTGTTGCCCGGCGAAGCGATGCGCGTCTTTATCCTGAAAGAAGGCAAGGAATACAATCAGGGCGTCGCGTATCTGGACGATGGCACGATGGTGGTTGTGGACAACGCGCGTCGTTTGATCGGCAAGAATGCGGATGTTGCCGTCACGAGCGTGTTGCAAACAACTGCCGGTAAAATGATTTTCGGGCGCATCTGGGAAGAAGGTGCGGACAACGGCAACGCCAGCAGCCACGCTAATCACAGCAACGGCGAATTACGCACGCCCAACGGCACGCGTCGCCCGCCGTCGCCGCCCACGCGAGACACACGCAACGGCTTTTCCGCTCCGGCGCGCGTCACCGATCAAGACGAATCGGCAGCGGACTAAACGAAAAGCCGTTTACAAAATTACAGCTACCGCTTTTAATTTTCAGCCTCTATGAACGTCGCCATCATCGCCGCCGCAGGGCACGGCACGCGTATGGGCGGGCGCACGGCGAAGCAATTTCTCGAACTCGCGGGCGTGCCCGTCATCATTCATACGCTGAAACGTTTTGAGCAGTGCGACGCGATCCATGAGATTGTCGTTACGCTACCTGAACCGGACGTGGCAAGTTTTAAAACGCTCGCCGGAAAATACGGCTTGCGTAAACTCACGCGTGTTGTGGCGGGCGGAGCGACGCGCGCTGCATCCGTTGCGCACGGGCTGCAAGCTGTCTGCGCCACAACTGCTGAAATCATCGCCGTGCATGACGGCGTGCGTCCCTTCGTCACTCCCGACGAGATTAGCCGGACAGTCGAAGCGGCACGTGCATGCGGCGCGGCCATCCTCGCGGCTCCCGCCACAGACACGATCAAGGAAGTAGAACATAATGTGGTGCAACGCACGCTTGCGCGCAACCATTTACGCCATGCGCTGACGCCGCAATGCTTTCAGTACGAGTTGTTGTGTCGAGCTTACGAACAACTAAATGAAGTAAACGCGGCGGAAGTCACAGACGACTGTTTTCTCGTCGAGCGTTTGGGCGTCCGCGTGAGCGTCGTCGAAGGCTCCGCGCGCAACATCAAAATCACGCGCCCGGAAGATTTAGCGTTCGCCGAAATTCTGTTAAAGCAGATGCCGGATGCTGGATGCTAGATACTGGTTTTCAGCTTCTTCTCACTAACATCTGGTATCCAGCATCCAGTATCTAATTTTATGTTTCGTATCGGTATTGGACATGACACGCACAGATTGATTGACGGACGCCCGTTGATGTTGGGCGGCGTACATGTTGTTGAAAGCCTGCGCGGGGCAGACGGTCATTCGGATGCAGATGCCTTGGCGCACGCATTGACGGATGCGGTGCTCGGCGCGTTGTGCGAGGGCGACATCGGCGTGCATTTCCCGGATCGTGATCCGCAGTGGAAGAACGCGGATAGTATGCAATTGCTGGCGCGCGTAATGTGGCTCGCGAAGGAGCGCGGATTTTATGTGGTCAATGTTGACGCGACCGTGATGCTGGAAAGACCCAAGCTGCGTCCATATGTCACGCAGATGCAATTGAATCTTGCGCAGACGCTCGGTGTAGATTCCGGGTGTGTGAGCGTTAAGGCGAAAACGGGTGAAGGACTCGATGCAGTCGGGCGCGGCGAAGCAGTGACGGTGCAGTGCGTCGTGTTGCTTGCAAGTAGTAATGACAGCGCTTGAGAGTGGAAGGAAAAGTTTGCAACCGCAGGATGTGATACGGAAAAAACGCGACGGCGCGGCGCTCTCCCCGGAAGAGGTCGCCTTTTTTGTGCGCGGTGTGACGAGCGGCGCGTGGGCAGATTATCAAACGTCGGCGCTGTTGATGGCGATCCTGCTTAACGGCATGACCGAAGCGGAGACACACACGCTCACCAAAGAGATGCTTCATTCCGGCGAGGTGCTGGATTTTTCAGACATCGCGGAGGCCAAAGTTGACAAGCATTCGACGGGCGGCGTCGGCGATAAAACTTCATTGATTATCGCGCCGCTTGCCGCCGCGTGTGGCGTGTGCGTGCCGATGATTTCGGGAAGAGGTTTAGGGCACACGGGCGGAACTCTCGATAAACTCGAAGCGATTCCGGGCTACCGCGTGCAGTTATCGCTCGCAGAGTTTCGCAGCGTGTTGAAGCGCGTCGGGTTCGCGATGACGGGGCAGACAAAAGAGATTGCGCCCGCTGATCGCAAACTCTATGCGTTGCGCGATGCGACGGCGACGGTGGAAGCCCTGCCGCTGATCGTCGCGTCCATTATGTCGAAGAAACTGGCGGCGGGACTGGACGCGCTGGTGCTCGACGTGAAGACCGGAAGCGGCGCGTTTATGGCGGATGAAGCGCGCGCGAAAGAATTGGCGCAGGCGCTCGTCAAAACCGGCAATGCGTTTGGTGTCCGCACCGAAGCCTTGATTACAGACATGAATCAACCGCTTGGAATGGCAATCGGCAACGCCGTTGAAGTGCGCGAGTGTCTCGAAATTCTGCGCGGCGAAATGAATGAGGGCGCGCGTCCCGTACACGAGCTTTCCGTTGAATTGACGGCGCGGATGGTGTGGCTCGCAAAGGCCGCTCAGTCGCTTGAAGCGGCGCGCGTGAAAGTGAAGAAGGCGCTCGATTCGGGCGCGGCATTGGAGCGGTTTCGTTTGAACATCGAAGCGCAAGGCGGCGATGCGCGTGTGTGTGATGAACCTGCGCGACTCGCGGATTTGACTTTGCGCGATGTGCATGTAGAATCTGCGCGCACGGGATTTGTGACAGCGATTGACGCGGCGGAGATAGGCCGCGCTGTCGCAAACATAGGCGGCGGGCGGGCGCGCGTCGAAGACTCAATTGATCCAGCCGTAGGCTTTCTGGTAAACGCGAAAATAGGCGACGAACTCTCTTCGTCGGATCGAACGCTCGGCGTGCTTTACTGCCGCACAGAAGCGCAAGCCGAAGAAGCGTCCGCGCGCATTCTCGCCGCTTACCGTATCGCAGACGAACCTGCGGCTTCCACGAACGCACTCATCAAGGAAGTAATCCACGAATGAAATACGCTTCAAGACTGCCGCTTGCTTTCGCCCTGTGCGTGGCGCTCATTGCCGTTGCGATTTTTAATTCGTCGTGCCGTATGAAGGCACGCGCGGCGGATGATAAATCCAAAGTGCATGTCGGGATCGTGTTCGACATTGGCGGCAAAGATGATCGCTCATTCAATGCATCGGCATGGGAAGGCGTCAAACGCGCGGCGAAGGATTTTCCGATTGTGCTGCGCGACGTAGAGCCGGGCGATCCGACTTCAATAGAACCGGCGATGCGCGCCTTTGCCGAAAGAGGTTATGACTTAATCATCGGCGTCGGTTTCGCGCAGACTCCGATCATGGAACAGGTCGCAAAGGATTATCCGAAACTAAACTTTGCGATTATCGACGGCGTCAGCCAACTGCCGAACGTCGCGTCGCTTGTCTTCAAAGAACATCAAGGCTCGTATCTCGTCGGCATGATCGCCGCGAAAAAATCGCAGACCGGCACGCTCGGTTTCATCGGCGGCATGGATATTCCGCTCATACACAAATTTGAAAAAGGCTACGAAGAAGGCGCGCGCTCCGTTAATCCGAACATACGCGTGATTGATAATTACGTCGGCGTGACGGATGCGGCGTGGAACAATCCGGGACAGGGCAAGGAACTCGCCGTCGCGCAAATCGGCAAAGGCGCGGACGTGATTTTCACAGCCGCAGGCAACTCCGGCCTCGGCGCGTTCGATGCTGCGGAGCAATACAAAAAATTCGTCATCGGCGTCGATTCAAATCAGAATTGGGTCAAGCCCGGCTACGTGCTCACCAGCATGGTCAAGCGCGTCGATAACGCCGTCTATCAAATCATCAGTGATCGCGTCGGCAATAAATTTCAAGGCGGCACACACGTCTACGGTTTAGAGAACGACGGCGTCGGCTATGCTCTGGATAAATTCAACGAGCCTTTGATTTCAAAAGAAGTGCTACAACAAACCGAAGCCGCGAAACAGAAAATTATCAGCGGACAAATTCAAGTCACAGACGCAATGGCAAAGTAAACAGACGTTAGGCTCTGCTCTCTGGTGAAACATGGTGAGGCAAATGACTCCTGATGAAGTCTGCGTCAGTTACGCAGACCGCAATGTGAAAGTCACCTGTCGGCTGATGGATGATCTCGTCTTGTTTGAGGGTGATCGGGATGCGCTAGAATTTCTTGGCAACCTTTTTATCGCGCAGGCTAATGATAATCGGAGTTGTAAAACATCTGTCGCGCCGAATAGTGCTGGGAACGCGCTTTTTACTGATGAATCAAGCTTAGGCTTGTACATTCATCGTCTACCTTGCGAGCACGGGAAAATTGAAGAGAAATAAACCCAATTTTCAATGCTTGAACTACGAAACATTACAAAGCGATTCGGCGACGTGCTGGCGAATGATGCGGTGAGCATCACGGTTGCGCCGTGCACTGTTCATGCCATTGTCGGCGAGAACGGCGCGGGCAAATCAACGGCGATGCGTATCGCTTACGGCTTTTACACAGCGGACGCGGGCGAGATTCTGCTGGACGGAAGTGTGCGACGGGTTGCAACGCCGCATGATGCCATCAATCTCGGCATAGGCATGGTGCATCAGCATTTTATGCTGGTCGAGACGATGACCGTTGCGGAAAATATCGTGCTCGGCGCGGAGCCGGGCGGCGCTGTCGCGCTCGATCTCAAACAGGCTGCGGCGCGCATACGCGAATTGTCGGGCGAGTTCGGGTTGGCGATTGATCCGAACGCGACGATTGAAAGTTTGTCCGTCGGACAACAGCAGCGCGTCGAACTGTTGAAGGCTCTTTATCGTGATGCGCGTCTTTTGATTTTGGACGAGCCGACGGCAGTATTGACGCCGCAGGAAGTCGAAGAGTTTTTCGTTATCTTGCGGCGAATGCGCGAGAGCGGCAAGACGATTATTATCATCACGCACAAGCTCGACGAAGTGCTGGCGATTTCCGACGACGTGACGGTGATGCGCGACGGGCGCGTGGTCGGCAATGTGCAGACGAAGAATACGAATGCCGCAGAGTTGGCGCGCTTGATGGTCGGGCGCGATGTCTTGCTTCGTATTGAAAAGCCGCAGGCAAAGACGGGCGCAAAGGTGCTCGCGGTGCGTGAGTTGTCTGTGACGGCGCGCAATCAAACGCGGGCGCTCGACGACGTTTCGTTTGAAGTGCGCGCGGGCGAAATCGTGGGCGTCGCGGGCGTCGAGGGCAACGGGCAAACGGAATTGATCGAAGCGCTGGCAGGGTTGATTGATCCCGCGCTCATCGCGGGCAGCATCGAGTTTGAAGAACGAAACATTACACGCATGTCCGCGCGGGGGCGCAAGGAACTCGGCGTCGCGCACATCCCGGAAGACAGGCACAGGCGCGGCCTGCTGCTCGATTTCGCTTTGACGGAAAACTCTATTCTGGGCGTGCATTATCGTCGTCCGGCTGTATCTGCGCCGATGAACGTGATGCTTGACAACGCGGCGATACGCGAACGGACGCAGCAGATCATCAAAGGCTTCGATGTGCGTCCGGCCAATCCTGATTTGTCCGCGCGTGCCTTGTCGGGCGGCAATCAACAAAAGTTAATCATCGGGCGCGAGTTCGATTTGCAGCCGAAACTTCTGCTTGTCGCGCAGCCGACGCGCGGCGTTGACATCGGCGCAATCGAATTCATTCACCGCAAACTCGTCGCACTGCGCGATGCCGGATGCGCCGTCTTGCTCGTCTCTGCAGAGTTGGAGGAAGTGACTGCGCTCGCGGATCGTTTGTTGATTATGCGCGAAGGCCGCATCGCCGGTGAAGTCGATCCGAAGCAAACGAGCGTCGGCGAAATTGGATTGCTGATGACGGGAGGCGGAAAGCAGGAGACAGAAGTCAGGAGACAGAAGCCGGAATAAAAGCAAGACGAGCGCGCCTTAGTTTGTGCTCGAAATTCTGACTCCTGACTTCTGTCTCCTGACTCCCTCAAATGTTTTATGAAACTTTTACGAGAAATAATGTTTCCCGTGATTGCGGTTATCGCGGCGTTTGTCGTCGGCGGCATCGTTGTGTTGCTGATCGGCGATGATCCAATTGAGACATACGATTTATTGATTCGTAATGCGGTGACGTGGCCGGACGGCATCGGGTACACGCTTTTTTATGCGACGCCGCTAATATTTACGGGGCTGGCGGTGGCGGTGGCCTTTCGTTGCGGGCTTTTGAACATCGGCGCGGAAGGGCAGTTGTACATCGCGGCGTTTGTGACGGCGTGGGTCGGCATTACGTTTGCGAATTTGTCCGGTTGGATTTTGATTCCGCTGGCGTGTCTGGCAGCGATTGCGACGGGCGCTGTATGGGCGGCGATTCCGGGAGTATTGAAGGCGCGGTTCGGTTCGCATGAAGTCATCAACACGATTATGATGAACTTTATCGCGGTGGCGCTCGCAAGTTATTTTACGCAGTATCACTACAAAACACCGGGCGATGCGATTATGCAAACCGTGCCCATCGGCAATCAAGCGCTCGATCCGAAGGGCATCAACGCGCACATCCCGCGCCTCGGACATTTCATACACGGCTTTCCCGAACGCATTCCTTTGAACGTAGCGTTTATCTTAGCGCTCTTGGCGTGCGTGCTCGTTTACATCTTTTTGTGGAAGACAAAGTGGGGCTACGAGATTCGCGCGACGGGGGCGAGTCCTGCGGCGGCGGAGTACGGCGGAATCTCCGTGCGCAAACAGATTGTGCTGGCGATGAGTGTGTCGGGCGGCCTTGCGGGAATGGTTGCGATCAACGAAGTGCTCGGCTATCGCTATCGCTACTATGACGGATTTTCGAGCGGCTACGGATTTACGGGAATCGCCGTCGCGCTTCTCGGGCGCAATCATCCGGCGGGCGTCGTGCTCGCGGCGCTGCTATTCGGCGCACTGACGCGCGGCGGATTGTTCGTAGACATTTTTACAGAGCACGTCTCGAAAGATTTAGTGCTGGTGTTGCAGGCGATGATAATTTTATTCGTCGCCGCCGAAGCTTTGTTTCGCGGGTCGTTCGGCAAATTCGGTTTGCTGAAACGATCCAAGGTTTGAGTTTAGTTCAACGTCTGTAAAATACCATTTACCATAGGAGATTTTATGCTTAATTCCTCGCTAAGAATCGCTCTCGCCGCTGTTGCGACTGTAGTTTCGCTCTTAGTTTTTGGCGATTGTCGGGCGCAATCCCGCCTAGCTCAAAACGAAGCGTCGGCGCAAAAGAAAAGCGCTCCGTCGCAAAAATCTACGGCGAATAAGTTCCCGCACGCGATAGAGAGAGCAGGCGATGCGGGAAGAATTATTTCATTGCTGGCGCTCGTGCCTGACAGCGGCTTGCCGAAGGAGTTAATGGACAAGGCCGAAGCCGTCGGTGTGTTTCCTGAAGTAAAGAAAGAGACAGCGTATTTTACGCACTTTAATCAAGGCTACGGTGTGATTAGCGCGCGGCTGGAAAACGGCTGGACGTTGCCCGCTTTTTATAATTTCGGCGGAAGCGGATACGGAAACCCGTTTACTAGAGGAAAAACCAGCGGCGTGATTTTATTGTTCATGACCAAAGACGCTGTGGCGGCATTCGAGAAGGGCGGCGTTCCGTTGAAGGGCGAAAAGAAAGCGATTGCGGGGCCGGTGGGATCGCTTACGGACGAACAAAAGAAGGAGTTGGCCGGCGCGCAGATTCTGGCCTACTCTTATTATAACGGCAAGCTCAACGGAAACGATTTTGGAAAAGGCTTCTTCAGCAGTTTCGCGCTTAACCCGGATAACAAGATCAACACGCCGCTCTACGGCATGAAAGGCCGCGAAGTATTGGCTGGCAAGAAAGTCGATGCGACATCGCTTCCATCTGGCATCTCCGCTTATCAGGATGCGTTGCAGAAATACTATGGTGCGGCAACAAAGTAACGCTGCCCGGTATGACTTCACGCGTTTATTAGTTCGCGTTTCCACTAAATGTTGATTGCTGAAAACTGATTATCCGTTATGAATGAAATTTTTAGCCTATCAATTATCTTCTCGACGATTCGTCTAGCGACACCGCTTTTGCTTGCGGCGCTCGGCGGGTTGTACTCGGAGCGCGCGGGCATTATCAATATCGCGCTCGAAGGGTTGATGCTGGCGGGCGCGTTTACTGCCGCAGCGGTGACGCATTACGCGGGCAATCCTTGGATCGGACTTGCGGCGGGCATCTGCGCGGGCATGTTTGTCGCGGGGATTCATGCGGTGGCGTGCATTCGTTTCAAGGCCGATCAAGTCGTGACGGGAACGGCGATCAATATTCTTTTCTTGGGCGTGCCTGCTTTGATGAGCGGCGCACTATTTGATTCGACGGGCGCGACGCCGCAGATTCCGCGCGAACAATTGATGCCTTATGCGCCGATTGTTTTAGCGTTCGTGCTTGTGCCGATAACTTGGTACGTGCTGTTTCGCACGCCGTTCGGATTGCGCTTGCGTGCCGTCGGCGAAAACCCGGAAGCGGCGGATACTGCCGGGATCAATGTCGCGCGCATACGTTACACGGCGGTGCTGATTTCCGGCGCGCTGGCGGCCATCGGCGGCGCGTATTTGTCTATCGGGCAATCATCTTTGTTTACGCGCAACATGACGGCGGGACGCGGCTTTATCGCGCTCGCGGCCTTGATCTTCGGCAAGTGGCGACCCGTACAAACGATGCTCGCGTGCTTGTTGTTTGGCTTCGCCTCGGCAGTCTCGATTCAGATGCAGGGCGTCGTAAATATTCCCGTGCAATTTATTCAAATCGTGCCGTATGTTTTGACGATGGTTGTGCTCGCGGGCTTCATCGGCCTTGCTCGCGCGCCGCGTGCGCTCGGATTGCCGTATCAGAAAGAACGCTGACAGTTTGATTCGACCAATCGGAAATAGTCGTCAGAAAACATCTTAAGGAATAGTTTGCGATGTTCCATTTCCCAAGTTTCATACAGTTTCTCGGACTCGAAGAGATTTTTGTAATTCTGGCAATCATTTTGATTCTGTATTTAGCCTTGAAGAGAACGCGCAGGTTGAAGTAAGCATGTCTGAAGAATTGAGCATTGCGACGCTTTATGAGCGCGCCGAACATGCCGCGCGATTGATTCGCTCGCGTTTGAAGGATGAGGCAGCGCCGCGCGTGGCGTTGGTGCTCGGCAGCGGTCTCGGCGCGTTCGCGGACGAGCTTGAAGACGCGGTTGTTGTGCCTTATGAAGAGATACCGGGCTTTGCGCGCTCGACGGTCGAAGGCCATGCCGGACGGCTTGTGATTGGTAAGTGCGGCGGCATTACGGTGGCGGCGATGCAGGGACGCTTTCATTATTATGAAGGCTACTCGCTCGATGAAGTCACGTTTCCGATTCGCACGTTCGGCGCGCTCGGCGTGAAAGCAATTGTGTTGACGAACGCGGCGGGCGGCATCAACGTCGCTTTCAATCAAGGAGCGCTGATGCTGATTAGCGACCATTTGAATTTGATGGGCGCGAGTCCTTTGCGCGGCGCGAACGATGAACGCTTCGGCGTGCGCTTTCCCGATATGTCGGAAGTCTATGCGCGCGATGGTCAGGAAATGGTCATTGAAGAAGCGCGCGGGATGGGAATGGAATTGCGTCGCGGAACTTACGGGGCGCTGTCGGGGCCGAGTTATGAAACGCCCGCCGAGATTCGTATGCTGCGCACGCTCGGCGCGGATGCAGTCGGCATGAGCACCGTGCCGGAAGCAATCGTCGCGCGGCATATGGGCATCAAGGTGGTGGGCATTTCGTGTATTACGAACATGGCGGCGGGCGTGCTGGATCAACCGATTGTTCACGAAGAAGTAATCGAGACGGGCGAGCGCGTGCGTGCAACATTCAGCGAACTGCTGCGGCGCGTCATTCCGAAATTAGTTGTCGGTGGATAGTGAGCAGAGATCAGTCTTCACTTAAAGATTAAGTTCGTTTCACTTCTGATGGGATTTTTACGAATCTACGCTGATTTTAATGGCATTCAACCTTCACCACGCAATCCCGAACGCTTGGGTGTGCCGCTTGATACCTTTGGTTCGCTTCGTGACCTTTCAAACGCCGGTGTGCAACTGAAAGAGAAGACGCAACTAACTATCTTTGACTGGAGCGATGAAGAAGAAAATCTTGAGGGACATTGCGAAGTATATTTCGATTGGCGGGCAAGATTTTGGTGGGCTGAACTTAATGAGTCAGGTATTCTATATGTTCCCAAAGATGAAAGAGTAACCAGTACAGAATTTTTGTGTCTCGGTTGCAGAAGCAACTTAGAAGATTACTTTTCTAAACATGGGCGCAGCGAAGATACTAAATGTTCAACCTGCGGGACATTAATAACGATGGCAATTGCGCCACCCGAAAATAACTCGACCAATTAGCATTAGAAAAACGCTTTCTTATTTAGAAAGTATATTGACTAGGTTGTGAGACATGAGACGAAAATAGTGACTTTCATTCATAAATACTTACGACAACTGACCACTGACTACTGTTTATGGTAATAGGCATTTGCGGCGGCACGGGTTCCGGGAAAACATCTGTGGCGAATCGTCTGCTCAAATCCGTGAAGGCGGGCGATGTCGTTTATCTGCAACAGGACTCTTATTATCGCAACCTGAATGATCTGCCGCTCGATTTTCGCCGCGCGGTGAATTTCGATCATCCCGATGCAGTGGACAACGATCTCCTTGTCGAGCATCTCAAAGCACTCAAGAATGGTCAGCAGGTCGAGCTTCCGGTTTACGATTTCAAGCATCACATGCGTTTGCCGGAGACTCTGCGCGTCGAGCCGACGCCGATTATTATTATCGAAGGCATTTTGATTTTCGCGGACGCGCGCTTGCTAGAAGAAATGGACATCAAAGTTTTTGTCGATACGCCGGATGATCTGCGTTTCATACGCCGCCTGCGCCGCGACATCGCCGAGCGCGGGCGCACCGCCGATTCCGTCATTGAGCAATATCTTTCGACTGTGCGCCCGATGCACATGCAGTTCGTCGAACCGTCGAAGCGTTACGCGGACGTGATTATCCCGGAAGGCGGCCAGAATCTCGTCGGCATAGATTTAATCAGCGGCAAGATACGCGAGCGTTTGTCGAAGACTCTAAGCGCGGGCAACAGTGGCGGAGCCGCCGCATGAACACTGCGCCCGTCGAACTGCAACAACTGATTCGCGTGGCGCAGGAAGCACGCGCACGCGCTGTCGCTCCATACTCGAATTTTCAAGTCGGAGCCGCACTGGAAACCGTTGACGGCCAAATTTACTCCGGCTGCAATATCGAAAATGCGAGCTACGGTTTGACGATGTGCGCCGAACGCGTTGCTATCTTTAAGGCTGTTTCCGAAGGCAAGCGCGAATTTAAGCGCCTCGTTATCGTGGCGGATACGCAGAAAAACGTGACGCCGCCGTGTGGCGCGTGCCGTCAGATAATCTGGGAATTTTGCGGCGACATCGAATTGATTCTCGCCAACGGGCGCGGGCTGGTGAAGGCTCTACGGATGAAAGAATTGCTTCCGCACGCTTTTGACGCGGAATTTCTCGCAGACGAAGCGTGTGGAAAGTAGCGTTCCCTGATGAGTGAACAAAAGGACGAGAGCGGAGTCGGTGAAGGCACAGTTTTCGAGGGTGCTTTTAATCGTTATGTCGGAAACGCGATTCACATGTTTCTTTCGCTGCTCGCCGTCGTAATTCTCGCCGCCGCCGCAGTGACGGCTGTCGATGTACTGATACGCGTCTTTCCGCAACTGTGGCATCCGGCGACAGACGAGCATTTGCTGTTGCAAAAATTGATCGAAGATATTTTGCTGATCGGCATCGCCGCCGAACTCGGTTTGCTATTGCTATTTCATCGCACAAGCGCCGCCATCGAAGTGATTATCTTTGTCGTCGCGCGCAAACTCATCGCGCCCGATGCAATGACGCTCGATCTCTTAATGGGAACGACGGCGCTCGCGTTGCTGCTTGGCGTGCGCTTTTACTTTCTGCCCGGCAGACCCAAATAAATTACGACATATGATGTTAACCGGCATGTTGAAACACTTACGAGCAGCGGCGGTAATTTTGCCGACACTCATCCTTTCGGCTTCGCTCACTTTGGCGGCACAGGCCACGCGCACGCGCGTCGATACGCTAATCAGCGGCGGAATCGTCGTGACGATGGATACGTCGCGGCGCGTGATTGATGACGGCGCAGTTGCCATTCAAAACGGGCGCATCGTGGCAGTCGGCACACGCGCCGAAATCGACTCTAAGTACACGGCGCGCGAAACGATTGACGCACGCGGGCGCGCCGTCGTTCCCGGCCTCATCAATGGACACACGCACATTCCTATGACATTGTTTCGCGGACTCGCGGACGATCTGGATTTGCAGGAGTGGTTGACGAAATACATTTTTCCGGCGGAAGCGAAAAACGTCACAGAGGATTTTGTGCGTGCGGGCACGCGGCTCGGCCTCGCTGAAATGATTCACGGCGGCACAACGACCTACTGCGATATGTATTACTTCGAGGACGCGGTTGCAGACGAAACGGCGAAGGCAGGCGTGCGCGCTCTGCTCGGCGAAACCGTCATTGATTTTCCCGTCCCAGACAACAAAACGAATGCCGAAGCGATGACGTATACGGAACGCTTTATCAATAAATGGCGCGGGCACAAACTCATCACTCCGGCCATCGCGCCGCACGCTCCGTACACGGTTTCCGAAGAACACTTAAAGGCCGTGCGCGCACTTTCGGATCGCACGAATGCGCCCATCGTGATTCACGTGGCGGAGACGCGCAAGGAAGTTGCGGACATCACTAAAGCTCATGGTGCATCGCCCGTCGCGTATCTGGCGCGGATCAATTTTTTGAATGATCGCGTCGTCGCCGCGCACGTTATTTATGCAAGCGCTGATGAAATACAGTTGCTGCAAAAGTTCGGCGTCGGCGTCGTGCATAATCCGCAGTCGAATATGAAGCTCGCTTCGGGCGTTGCGCCTGTGCCGCAGATGCTCGCCGCAGATGTGCGGCTCGGACTCGGCACGGACGGCGCGGCATCGAACAATGATCTTGATATGTGGGAAGAGATGGATACGGCGGCGAAGTTGCACAAAGTCGCGACGCTCGATCCGAAAGTCGTGACGGCGCGCGAAGCCTTCGAGATGGCGACCTTGCGCGGCGCACGCGCGCTGCACATGGAGCGCTTGATCGGCTCACTGGAGGCAGGCAAGCGCGCCGACATCGTCCTTGTCGATTTGAACGCGCTGCACCAAACGCCCGGCTACAACATTTATTCCGAGCTTGTGTATGCGACGAAGGCGGCTGACGTGCGAACCGTGATAATAGATGGACGCGTCGTCATGCGCGACCGTAAACTTTTGACGCTTGATGAGGAAGACGCGAAGCAGCGCGCGCTCGTGTACCGCGAGCGTATTGTCAAAAGCCTCGCCGCGACGGGGACGAAGAATTGAAAACGCTTTGATCCGGCTTGATTGCAAGCGCGCCGGAGGCGGATAATAGTTTCATTGGTCGATCTAGAATAATGTTAGTCATAATTGGGCGGAGCGCGAGCGTCTCTCACACTCGCCTTCGTTGTTCACGGAGTTTGCACAAATGAAGAAGGAAAATATCCTGCACGCCTCTTTGCGAGGCGGTAAATCCGCATTTTTATCGAGCGCTTTTCTCTTAGCATTGGCAGCAAGCATTTGCGCGCAATCTGCTGTTGTTGTGCCGACTGCCGCCGATGCGATGCAGCGTCGCGTTGCGCGTGCGCGTGCGCTGGCCGCCGCACACGATCTGGCTGCCGCCGCGACAGAGCTTGACGCGATCCACAGCGCCGCGACGGATTCATCCATCAGAGATGTCGCGCGCATCATGCTGATGGGCATTTATCTGGAGCAGGGAGATTACACGCGTGCCGGATCGGTGCTCGACGGCACTTACAAGGCGCGCGTTGCGTTGGACGAGAACTCGACGCGCTCTTATTTTGCGCTCGCAGGGCAAACCGTCAACGGCGCGCGCGCGCATCTTGAACGCTACCGCGAGTTCGGCATAAACGTCGCCGATAAGGAATTGCCGCCCGAAGCCGTTAATGATCTTGACCGGCTGCGCCTGCTGCTCGAACGCGTCGCCGATCAAGCCAAAAACATCAGCAGCGAAGACCCTAAAAGCAATGATTCCATGGCGCTGCTCGAAGACGTGGCGAGCGTGCGCGGCTCGCTTGCACGCAACGAACGCGAGCGCTCTCAATGGCAGCGCGAGTTTGCAGAAGCGCGCCAGAAACTTGCTGCCAATGAAACACGCGTCGCTACCTCACGCAGCGCCGTTACAAGCACGTCTTTTGCCACTGCCGCTTCTAATATCAATAACAGAGTGACGGCGAGAGATAACAACGGCAATCGCGCCAACGCCTCTCCAAACTCCAGCGCGCGTTCGTCCGCGAGTCGCTCTAACACGGCGGCTACTAGAACAAAAAATGAAGTCGCCGCCTCGCGCTCCAATGAAACCGCCGCGCCTTCTGCCGCCACCGCCACTGCGCCGTCGAGAGATTCCTCGTCTGCGACAGCAAAGCAGAACACCGTCGCTAATTCTAACGGACAACCGCTTGAAGTCGGATCGCTGATTGATAAGGCAACGCAGAAGGTATCGCCGTCGTATCCGCCGACGGCGAAAAGCGCGCGCATCGCAGGCCTTGTGACGGTTTATTTGGTGGTCGATGAAAAGGGCGCGGTGACGAGCGTGGAGCGCGCCAACGGGCCGCAGCTATTGCGATTGTCTGCGCAGGAAGCCGCTCGCCGCTGGAAATTTCGCCCGACTCTTGTTGACGGTCAACCGACGCGCGTCGCAGGCTTTATCAGTTTCAACTTCGCGCTGTGAGTTTGCTTAGGGCAATTAGAGCTTCCATTCGTGGGGTTTGCTAATAGTCGTTAATACGTCTGTCTTATTTCTTTCAAATCAAGCCGAATCGTCTTTATTTTCAATTGCTTGGAATCTTGACTTAAAAGTAAGGTATCTCTATAATAGCATTCTTGGCTGATTCGTTAAGGCAAGATGAGTGGAAGCAGAAGCCGATGAAAGTCTCTGCACAGGAAGAATACGGTCTGCGTTGTTTGCTGCAACTGGCGCACTTGCGCGATGGCGAATCGCTGTCGCTGGCGCAGATTGCCGAACGCGAAGGTATCTCCGTCGCCAACGCGGGCAAGCTGCTCTGGTTGCTTAACAAAGCAGGGCTTGTGCAGTCGCTCAGAGGCACGCGCGGCGGGTATCGTCTGGCACGTCCGGCTTCGGAAATTCGCTTGAGCGAGATCATCAAAGTGCTGGACGATGATGAAGTGGCAGGGCACTGCGATTCTTACGCGGGCGTGCTCGACACATGCGTGCATAAAGGCGATTGCGGCATACGTTCCGTGATCGTTAATCTACATGAAGTCGTGCAGGCGGCGCTTTACGGCATTACGCTCGCGCAACTCGTCGGCACAGAAGCGAACGTCGGCGCGATGCTTCATCAGATACATAGACCCGCCGCGTCGAATGTTTCACAGCCCGCAGCGAAACGGCTCTGAGTGAAATCGAGAACTTCGAGCGGAGATAGTTTAAGTAAAATTTCAAACGAAGATTTAGCTGAAAAGGAAAGCGCAAAACAGTTATGAGCACCATCGAGGTACTTGCCAATCAGGAATACAAATACGGTTTCGTCACGGACATCGAGTCGGACATGATTCCGCGCGGATTAACCGAAGAAACCGTGCGTTTGATTTCCGCGAAAAAGAACGAACCGGACTGGCTCTTGCAGTTTCGTCTCAAAGCATATCGCCACTGGCTGACGATGGATGAGCCGAACTACTGGGCGAATTTGAAATATCCGAAAGTCGATTATCAGGACATCATTTATTACAGCGCGCCGAAGCAGAAAGAAAAAAAGGCGAGCTTAGACGAAGTCGACCCGGAACTTCTGCGCACCTTCGAGAAGCTCGGCATTCCTTTGAACGAGCAAAAGCAATTGGCGAACGTCGCCGTCGATGCTGTGTTCGACTCTGTGTCCGTCGCCACCACTTACAAGGAAAAACTGCGCAAGCACGGCGTGATTTTTTGCTCGTTCTCGGAAGCGGTGCTTGAGCATCCCGAACTCATCAAGAAGTATCTAGGCTCGGTTGTTCCGGCAAACGATAATTATTTTGCGGCCTTGAACAGCGCTGTCTTCACGGATGGCTCGTTCGTCTTTATCCCTAAAGGCGTGCGCTGCCCGATGGATTTATCAACGTACTTTCGCATCAATAATTCGGAGTCTGGACAGTTCGAGCGCACGCTCATCATCGCCGAAGAAAATTCGCACGTTTCTTATCTCGAAGGCTGCACCGCGCCGAAGTTCGACAAGAATCAATTGCACGCGGCAGTCGTTGAACTCGTCGCGCTCGATGATGCGCAGATCAAATACTCGACGGTGCAGAATTGGTACGCGGGCGACGAAGAAGGCAAAGGCGGCATTTATAATTTCGTTACCAAACGCGGCGCATGTCGCGGACGAAATTCCAAAATTTCGTGGACGCAGGTTGAAACAGGCTCGGCGATTACTTGGAAATATCCTTCGTGCATTTTGCAGGGCGACAATTCCATCGGTGAATTTTATTCCGTCGCTTTGACCAATCATGCGCAGCAGGCCGACACCGGCACGAAGATGATTCACCTCGGCAAGAACACGCGCTCGACGATTGTCTCGAAAGGTATTTCGGCGGGCAAGTCGAACAACTCTTATCGCGGCCTCGTCAAAGTAATGCCGAAGGCGGAAGGCGCGCGCAATTATACGCAGTGCGATTCGATGCTGATCGGCTCGACGTGCGGCGCAAATACGTTTCCGTACATCGAAGTGATGAACAATTCATCGAAGGTCGAACACGAAGCGTCCACGTCGCGCATCAGCGAAGAACAACTGTTTTACTTGATGCAGCGCGGCCTTTCGCACGAAGACGCCGTGTCATTAATCATCAACGGCTTCTGCAAAGAAGTCTTCCGCGAACTGCCGATGGAGTTCGCCGTCGAAGCGCAGCGCCTGCTCGGACTAAAACTCGAAGGCAGCGTCGGATAATCTGTGTTCAGTAGACAGTGAGCAGTGGTCAGTAAAAATTAATTGCACTGACCACTGTCCACTGACACTTTGAATTTGAAGAGGAATCAATGTGTTAGAGATACGCGATTTACATGCGACGGTTGATGGTAATGAGATTTTGAAGGGCATCAGCCTGACGATTAACAGAGGCGAGATACACGCGATCATGGGGCCGAATGGTTCCGGCAAATCTACGCTCGCCAAAATTCTCGCAGGCCATCCGGCTTACGAAGTCACGGGCGGCGAAGTGCTTTTTGAAGGCAAAAATCTGCTCGAACTTTCGCCCGATGAACGCGCGCGCGAAGGAGTCTTTCTCGCTTTTCAATATCCGGTTGAAGTGCCGGGCGTATCGAACGCGCAGTTTATGCGGCTCGCCTACAACGAAAAGCGTAAGCATCTCGGCGAAGAAGAATTAGACCCGCTTGAGTTCAAGGATTTACTCGCGGAGCGCGCGCAGGTTGTAGAAATGGATGCAGGCTTGATGTCACGTTCGGTCAATGAAGGCTTTTCGGGCGGCGAGAAAAAACGCAACGAGATTTTGCAGATGGCCGTGCTGCAACCGAAACTCGCCGTGCTGGACGAAACGGATTCCGGCCTCGACATAGACGCGCTTCGCATCGTCTCCGAAGGAGTTAATAAACTTCGCACGCCGGATAACGCCATTGTGCTTGTGACCCATTATCAACGTCTTTTGAACTACATCGTGCCGGATTATGTGCATGTATTATCAGGCGGGCGCATCGTCAAATCCGGCGGCAAGGAATTGGCCTTAGAGCTGGAAGAAAAGGGTTACGATTGGATCAAGGACACGGGCGCGCATGAAAGCGGAAGCGTTGCGGCAACTGCGGCGCAGCAGGGATAAGCGAGAAGATGTCAACTCAAGTTACGAAGGAAAGTGTTTCTTACATTACGGCGTTTCAGGCGCTTCAGCGGCGTGCGGAAGCGCGCGGCGGCGCGGCATGGATTAATCGTTTACGCGAAAACGCTTTTGATCGTTTCGAACAAACAGGCTTTCCGACAACGCGCGACGAAGAATGGAAATATACGAACGTCGCGCAGATTGCCAAAATGAAGTGTGCGCCGATTGTTTCACGCGATAAAGAATTAAGCTTTGAAAAAAGCGAAAAAAACGCATCGGGCGACACGGCAACAAAACGCGAATCCGTTTTTTACGAAGTTCGCCATGCGAATGTTGCCGGTGCAGAAGCGCGCAAAGAATTTTCTTGCCCGGAAGCGCGCCACAGCCAGATGGTTTTCGTCAACGGAGTCTTTAGCGCTCTGCTTTCTTCGCTCGGCGGTTTGCCGCAAGGCGTCGTCGCAATAAGCCTTGCGGACGCGCTGGAAAACGAAACGCACCAGCTTGTTTTGCGCGAACGACTTGCGCGGCAGGCCGATTACAATGCGAACGCTTTCACCGCCCTCAACACGGCTTTTCTTGAAAACGGCGCGTACTTACGCATCCCGAAAGACGTGCATGTGGATGCGCCGATACATCTTCTTTTTCTCTCTGATCCAGACAGTGATGATGCGCCGCAAGCGTCTTTCCCGCGCGTCGTGATCGTCGCCGAAAAAGGAAGCGCGGCAACCGTCATTGAATCTTACGCAAGCACGCAGGACGGCGTTTATCTGACGGATGCCGTCGTTGAAATTTTCGTTGAAGACAACGCACGTCTCGAACATTACAAAGTGCAGCGCGAGAGCGCGCAAAGCTTTCACGTTGCCACGACCACCGCCGAATTAGGGCGCGACAGCCGCTTCGATTCGACGACGATCACGCTCGGTGCAGAGATTTCCCGGCACGACATAAACATTAAATTTACCGCGGAAGGATCGGAGTGCGCCGTTGATGGATTGTATCTCGTCACCACAGGCCAGCACACGGACACGCATTCTATAATCGACCACCGCGTGCCGCACTGCACCAGCCACCAGCTTTACAAAGGCATTCTCGACGGCAAATCGCGCGCCGTCTTTAATGGCAAAATTTTCGTTCGCGTAGATGCGCAGCAAACCAACGCTTTTCAAACGAATCGCAATTTATTGCTGTCACCGGAAGCGCGAGTCGATACGAAACCGCAACTAGAGATTTACGCCGACGACGTGAAGTGCTCGCACGGCGCGACAGTCGGGCAACTCGAGGAAGAAGAACTTTTTTATCTGCTCAGTCGCGGCCTTCATACAGACCTCGCGAGAAATCTTTTGACGTATGGTTTCGCCGAAGAAGTAATCAATAAAATCAAGATCGAATCCATCAAAGCGCAACTCGATGAAACGGTCTTGCATCGCCTTCATGCGCGTCTGGGAACGACTGAAGAAGCGTTAGCATAAAGTTATGATCGCCACAGAAAAAATACTCGCCGCACAATCCAGCGCAGCCACGCCGCCACCGCCGACAGATAATGGGGCATGGGATGTCGAACGCATCCGGCAGGATTTTCCCGTACTTACGCAGACCGTCAACGGCAAGCCGCTTGTGTATTTGGATAACGCCGCGTCGTCGCAAGTGCCGCAGGTAGTCGTTGAGCGCGGCAGTAAATACTTGCGTGAAGAACACTCGAACATTCATCGCGGCGTGCATTATTTAAGCCAGCGTGCGACGAACGCTTACGAAGGCGCACGCGAAAAAGTAAAGCGCTTCATCAATGCGCCGGATGCGAAGCAGTGTATTTTTGTGCGCGGCTGCACCGAAGGCGTTAATCTGGTGATGCACGGCTACGGGCGCAAGTTCATCAATGAAGGCGACGAAATTATTATCTCCGCGATGGAGCATCACGCCAACATCGTTCCTTGGCAAATGCTCTGCGAAGAAAAAGGCGCGGTGCTTCGCGTTATTCCGATGAACGACGCGGGCGAACTCATTCAAGACGAATACGAAGCGTTATTAAATGAGCGCACTAAACTCGTCGCCGTGACGCATATCTCGAATGCTCTCGGCACAATCAATCCTATTAAAGAAATGATTCAGACGGCGCACAAACACGGCGTGCCTGTTTTGATCGACGGCGCACAGGGCGCGGCGCATCTTTCCATCGACGTGCAGGATTTGGATTGCGATTTTTACATTTTCTCCGGCCATAAAATGTTTGCGCCGACGGGCAGCGGCGTCGTTTACGGCAAAGCGGAATTGCTGGAAAAGATGAATCCTTTTCAAGGCGGCGGCGACATGATTCGCAGCGTCACCTTCGAGAAAACAACTTATGCGGGCTTGCCGAACAAATTTGAAGCGGGCACTCCGGCCATCGCATCGCAGATCGGACTCGGCGCGGCGATTGATTATTTGAACAGTATCGGGCGCGAAGCGGCGGTTGCTTACGAAGCGGAACTTTTGCGCTATGCGACGACGAAGCTTTCCGCTATCGAAGGCGTGCGACTCATCGGCACGGCGCGCAACAAGGCGAGTGTGCTTTCGTTCGTGATAGAGAATGTTCACCCGCACGACATCGGAACCATTTTAGATCAAGACGGCATCGCCATTCGCGCCGGACACCACTGCGCCCAGCCTTTGATGAAGCGCTTGAACGTACCCGCGACAGCGCGTGCTTCGTTCGCTTTCTACAACACGAAGACGGAAGTTGATGCGCTCGCCAGTGCCGTCGAAAAAGTTATCGAAGTATTCAGTTGATAGCATTGCGAAATGACAATATTAAACGGAACAAAACCATGAAGCTTAATCGCTGTCTAACCGGAAAATGTTGTTCTGTTATTTTGGCTATATTAAGCGTTCTCTGTATAGCACAAGTTAGTTGCGGGCAAACTCCGAAACCGCTTCTTGATAAAGCACAAGCATTGAGAGATGTAAAAGTTAAGTCGGTTTACGGTGGTAAAGAAGTGGTTTCGGATGAAGGCCGCTTCAGAATCGTTTTTCCTGACAAATCCGTGGAGATATACGATGAGGTTATATCCCTACATGGCTTTCAACTTAGAATCGGAAAAACGAAATGGTCTATGCTTTACAGCGACTTGGACTATTCAATCAATGACAACACACAGGCTAGAGAAAAGTATCATCGAAGCGTCGAAGCGGTAACGTGGAACGGCTCGAAACTAATCAGGCAGAATGATGTTGTGCTCAATGGAAAATTAGGCGACGAGGTGATTTTTTCTAAAGAACAATCTAAAACCTTCATCAGGTCATTCATCGTCAATAATAGGCTATATTCAGTGTCCGTTGATATTAAGGATAGCGCCGATGAAAGCAGTGAAATCCCTAAAGATATACAACAGTTCTTTGATTCGTTCACTTTCTGGCTATCTTAACATTCATCAAGAGGCTTATATTTACGATGTCGGAACTAAGCGAGTTGTACCAGCAGGTCATTCTCGACCACAACAAAAAGCCGCGCAATTTTCGTAAGCTGGAGACAGCTAATCGCAGCGCCGACGGGCACAATCCTTTATGCGGCGATCAATTGACGGTTTACCTCGAACTCGAAAATGATGTTGTCAAGGACGTGAGCTTCGAGGGTTCGGGCTGCGCTATCTCGAAGGCTGCGGCGAGCATGATGACGCAGAGCGTGAAGGGCAAAACAAGAGAAGAAGCCGAAATGCTTTTTCACGAATTTCACGGCATGGTGACGGGAGAATTAAACGAACAAGAAACGCCGCATCATTTAGGACGATTGACGATCTTCGCGGGCGTGCGTGATTTTCCGGCGCGAGTTAAGTGCGCAAGCCTTTCGTGGCATACGATGAATGCTGCGCTGAAGGGCGAAGAAATAGCCTCTACGGAATAGCTGAGTAAGATTACTGCTTGAGCGCCCCGCCTGCAACAATAAACAGCGCGGCAGGCGTGGCTTCCGTGCCTGCCAACAAACCGATGTTCTTCAATGAAAAGATGTCATCCAGCGCCTGTTGGTTTGAAGCCGTTGCGTACTTCTCCTTGTAAATCTGCTTCACACTCGTCCACCGCTCAGCAGGCGTTTGGTCATGCACCGCGCGTGTCCCAGCTTTTGTTACCTGTTCGGCTAATCCTTTCAGCTTGAGAATCTCTGTCCGCGAACGCGCCTCGACCTGCATCCGGTAAACTCGCACTTGATGTCCAGCGATAATCGCTTCCTGTGGTTTGCCAAGCACCACACTTTGGTGAAGCGGGTCTCCGGCGGCGGCGTAGTGATGCTCGCTCAAGCGCCCGACGACTTCTTCTACCGCCGCCTTGCCCGGCTGCACGCCAGCCTCTTCGAGCACTCGTTTGACGAGCGCGGAGCGTATTTCATAGTCGGTTAATGACGAGCGGTTCGGCGGGACGGGAATGTCTACGGGAAGCGCAGGCGGTTGCTTGACGTTGACCTGTGCCGTGACCTGTGCCGCGGCGGTGTGGAGCGCGACATCGGCTTGCGCCCGCGTCGGCATTCCATTCGTCAATGATGACCATGCATTCCGAACCCAACCGCCGCGCGGCACGGTCTCCGGCGTGCTCCGCGTCGGCGCGGCTTCATTAAACGATGCTGCCGCCGACCTGATGCTGCTTAGTAAACTCATCGACACCCTCCTTACATAGCGCTAGTTTATAATACGCAAACTGAACCTTGCAAATAAGTTATCGGTAGGCTTTCGGGAATGTTGCATGATGCTGGAAACATTCTCACTCTTTCAGTCCGCATGGGTTTGAGCGGCAATCATCTAACATCACTCACGTCGCGGTAATTTCAGCGGCAACATCAAACTGAAACCTCGGTTCGATTCAATTGCCTTAACGCCGTCTTTTTCTTTGGCTGACAAACCTGTCTCGCAAAAGGCATAATGCTTTTTCGTTTTCGAGGCGTGAATTATATGCTTGAGGTATCGAGAGAGACGGCAGCGAGCTTGCTTGAATATGCGAATGGGCGCGTTGCTGAAACATTGATGTTGACGCGCGCATTGGTTGAAACGGAATCGCCGTCAGGAGACGAAGAGGGAAGCCGCGCCGTCGTTTCTTTACTCGCCGATGCTCTACGGACGCTTGATGCACATGTGCGTATCGAGCGCATCCAAAGTCCGGGTTACGGCGAGCATTTGCGCGCGCAGATTTTCGATAAGGGAAACGATGCGCGACACGTTCTACTGCTAGGCCATACGGACACTGTGTATCCGCGCGGCACGCTGCAAGCGCGTCCCTATCGTGAAGAGGCGGATCGCGTATACGCGCCGGGCATCTTCGACATGAAGGCTAATTGCGCGCTTGCCGTCGAAGCCTTGCGCGCGTGTCTGGCGTTGAAGATAATCCCACAACGTCCGGTAGTGTTGTTGTTGACGTGTGATGAAGAAGCAGGAAGCTCTACAGGACGCGCGCTTGTTGAAGAAGAAGCGCGCTGCGCTGAAAGCGTGCTGGTGCTTGAGCCTTCGGCAACGGGAGGACGCGCGAAGACGGCTCGCAAAGGAACAGGGCTTTTCACTTTGACGGCAAATGGCTTGGCTGCCCACGCCGGGCTTGAGCCGGAGAAGGGCGCGAGCGCCGTGTTAGAAATCGCCAGACAGATCGAGCGGCTACATGCGTTGAATGATTTGAGCGAAGGCATCAACGTCAACGTCGGCGTCGTGCGCGGCGGCACAAACGCTAACGTGGTTGCCGCCGAAGCCGTCGCCGAAATCGACGTGCGTTTTAGCACAATGAAGGAAGCACACCTCATTGAAAAGAAAATCTTCGGTTTGCAAGCCTTCGATAAGCGCGTGCGAATCAGCGTCGAAGGCGGCATCAATCGCCCGCCGCTTGAGCGCAACGACAAAGTCTTAGAGCTTTATGAACACGTGCGACGCATCGCCGCGCAACTCGATTTTGAATTAGGTGAAGCGCAGGTCGGCGGCGCGTCCGACGGAAATTTCGCGGCGGCGATGGGTGCAACGGTGCTCGATGGATTGGGCATCGCAGGCGACGGCGCGCACGCCGAGCACGAGCACATCATTGCGAGCGACATTCCGCGCCGCATTGCATTGCTCGCGGGATTAATCAGTTCGATTTAGCATTGTCGATTGGTTCAAGCGATGGATGAAAAACTTTTCTGAATGGAGAAGCTTTGAAGATAGCGACGTGGAATGTTAATTCCGTGCTGGCGCGTTTACCGCTTGTCTTAAAATGGCTCGAAGAGGCACGGCCTGATGTGCTTTGCTTGCAGGAAACGAAGTGCATCGACGCGAAATTTCCGGCGGGTGAGTTTGCCGAACTCGACTATAACGCAGAAATCTTCGGTCAGCCGACGTATAACGGCGTGGCGATTCTTTCGCGTTTTGCAGCGACGAATGTGCAGCGCGGTTTTTCCGAAGACGATGCGGCGGCGCACAAGCGGCTTATTGCTGCGACAATCGAAGGCGTGCGCGTGGTCAATGTCTATATTCCGAACGGGCAAACAGTCGGCTCGGATAAGTATCGTTTCAAGCTCGGATGGATGCAGCGCCTGCGACGTTTCTTTGATGAAGAATGCGACAACAGCAAGCTCGTGCTGTTGTGCGGGGATTTCAATGTCGCGCCGGAAGATGAGGACGTGCATGATCCCGAACTCTGGCGCGGGCGCATTCTTTTCAGCGCGCCGGAACATGCCGCGCTCCAAACAATCAAAACATGGGGATTCGCGGATGCCTTTCGTTTGCACACAAGCGAGGGCGGGCATTTTTCTTGGTGGGATTACCGGCAAGGATCGTTCCGCCGCGATGCAGGAATGCGCATCGACCACATCTGGATTTCGGAGAGGCTGGCGAAGCACTCGATCAGAACATGGATTGATACAACGCCGCGCGCTTGGGAACGCCCGTCGGATCACACGCCGGTTGTCGCGGAGTTCGATTTGAAATCATAGAGTTTGAAAGTTTAAGACGCTGATATTGAAAGAAACAAAGTGCGAGGGGGAAGCGGCACATGAATGAAAAGAATCAAAACGGATTGCTGCTTGCGGCAGCAGGCGTAGGCGCTTTTGTCGCAGGGCGCGCTGTGCTGCGCCGCTGGCGCGAGTATGATCTGCGCGGCCAGACTGTGCTCATCACGGGCGGTTCGCGCGGTTTGGGGCTTGTGATGGCGCGCGAGTTTGCGCGTGAAGGAGCGCGCGTTGCGATTTGCGCGAGAAACAATGCGGAGCTTGAACAGGCACGCGCCGATTTAGCAGCACGCGGCGCGGATGTGCTGGCGGTGCTGTGTGATGTGACGGATAAAGTGCAGGTGGGCAGCTTAGTGGAAACAGTGCGTGATCGCTTTGGAAGAATCGATGTGCTTGTCAATAACGCAGGCGTGATACAGGTCGGGCCGATGGAAGTGATGACCATCGAAGATTACGACGAAGCGATGCGCACGCATTTTTGGGCGCCGCTTTACACAACGCTTGCCGTGCTGCCGGAGATGCGTCGCCGCCGCGATGGGCGCATCGTGAACATTTCTTCCGTCGGCGGCAAAATCAGCGTGCCGCATTTGTTGCCGTACAGTGCCAGCAAATTCGCGCTTGTCGGCTTGAGCGAAGGCTTGCGCGCGGAACTTGCGAAAGACAACATCGCCGTCACGACTGTATGCCCCGGGCTGATTCGCACGGGCAGCCCGCGCAATGCTTTCTTCAAAGGCAAGCACCGCGAGGAATACGCTTGGTTCAGCATCAGCGATAGCTTGCCCGTAACTTCTATGAGCGCAGAGCGAGCCGCGAGGCACATCGTTTCAGCCTGCAAGCGCGCGGACGCAGAAGTGATTCTTTCGATTCAGGCCGAACTCGCCGTGCGCTTTCACGGTTTGTTTCCCGGACTGACAACGAATATTCTCGGCTTCATCAATCGCTTTTTGCCGGAGCCGGGCGGCATCGGCACGCGTCGCGCCCAAGGCAAAGATAGTCGTTCGTCTGCCGCTCCATCATGGCTAACAGGTTTAAGCGACGAGGCCGCACGCGCGAACAATGAATTGGGACGAAGCGTCTTAGCGGGACGCGGGAGATCGAGTCGATGAGCGGAACACAGAAATGGCCGGACGTGTTGTGGACTGTGCGTCACGGCGAGAGCGCGGGCAATGTGGCGCGTGACGCGGCGGAGGCTGCCGGTGTCGCCGTGATTGATATTGCGACGCGCGATGTTGACGTGCCGCTTTCCGCGCTCGGCGAAAGGCAGTCCGCCGCGCTCGGTCGCTGGTATGCACAGATGCCGGATGACTTGCGCCCGAACGTCGTGCTCGTTTCGCCTTACTTGCGCGCGCGGCGAACGGCGGAACTTGCGCTAGCTTCAGCGGGCATTGATCGCGAAGACGTTTCGTTTGTAGTAGACGAACGATTGCGCGAAAAAGAGTTCGGCATTCTGGATCGCTTGACGAATCGCGGGATCGCTGAAACATATCCTGAGCAGGCGGAGTTTCGGCGTCTGCTGGGCAAGTTTTATTATCGCTCGCCGGGAGGCGAAAGCTGGTGCGACGTGATTTTGCGCCTTCGCAGCGTGATTGACACCATCACGCGCGACTATCGCAATGAGCGTGTATTGCTTGTCAGCCATCAAGTCGTCGTTAATTGTTTTCGCTATTTGATCGAGCGATTCACCGAAGACGAAATACTCGCGGTTGATCGCGCCGCAGACGTGCCGAACTGCTCTGTCACTTCTTTTGAATTTGATCGCACGCTCGGCAAACACGGCAAACTCGCTTTACGCCTTGTTCATTTTGTCGCGCCGCTCGAAGTAGCGGGCGAGGAGGTCACGACCAAACCCGATGTCCCAGTCGCTCCGAAATAAAACAAAGCAAACAACGAAACTTACTAACGGCACGCGCCGGAATAATAAAAGCATCGGTGACAAAAATGGTTCAGTGCCAGCGCGCCCGATTCTTTTAACTCCGGCACTGTTGCGCGGCTGGTCGCTGCCGCAACCCGACAAAGGCGGCGACAAGGAAGAGCGCGGGCGCGTGCTGATCGTCGGCGGCGCAACTGAAATGCCCGGCGCAATCATTCTCGCAGCAACCGCCGCGCTTCGCGCAGGAGCAGGCAAACTTCAGATCGCGACGTGCCGAAGCATCGCGCAGCTTGTCGCGGCGGCAGTGCCGGAAGCGCGCGTTTTTCATTTGCCGGAAACAAAGGCCGGAGACATCGCCGCCAGCGCCGCCGCCGTTATTGCCGAGCACGCTAATCAGGTGCAGGCCGTGCTCATCGGCCCCGGCATGGTCGAAGAAACCGCTGTTGTGCGATTGATGCGCGCGTTGTTGCCGCGTCTCATTTCGCCGACATTGATTCTGGATGCGGCATCGCTTGCCTGCGCGAAGGACGATGCACAAAAAGCCTTGCACAAGTTTCACGGCAAAGTGGTGCTGACGCCGCACGCTGGCGAAATGGCGAGCCTGATGGGAATAGATAAGGAACTGATCCTGCAAGACCCGCTGAAAATTGCGCGCCGTGCGGCTTCAGAGTTGCGCGCGGTGATCGCTTTGAAAGGCGCGGAGACTTTTATCGCCGCGCCCCAGACACACGAAACTTACTGCAACCGGACAGGCAATGTCGGACTCGCCACATCGGGTTCCGGCGACACGCTCTCAGGAATTATTACTGGACTCGTCGCACGCGGAGCCGCGCCCGTGCAGGCTGCCGCGTGGGGCGTTTACCTACATGGACGCGCGGGCGATAAATTGGCGCGCCGCATGGGACGCTTAGGATTTCTCGCGCGCGAACTGCTCAGTGAAGTACCCGCATTGATGGCGGAATTCGACGGCCATAAGAACGATCATAAGAAATAAGCGGCAACGCTTTTCCCGAACCGAAATACATTCCACACTTTATCCGAAAGCTTTCAGACGTAGAGCAACGTTATTTCGGCGCGACGTAGGTTTGCAGAAAGCGCAGCATGATGGGTTGCGCAATCTGCGACCCCCAGCCGTTGAAGTTGTAATCGAATCCGTGTTGCGCATACGGAATGAAAATTTCTTTGTGCGGTATATGCGCGCCATCGAGTCTTTGCGCCAGCCTGTACATATTTTCTTCACGCACGAGTTGATCGCGCCCGCCATGAAACATTAACGTCGGCGTCTGCGCACGGACTTGCGCAACGGGCGAAGCAATGTCGAAAGCTTCCGATGCCGCTTGCGGATCGCCGCCGAGAAAACTTCGCAGCGTTGCCGGGCCGTCGATCACTCTTTGATTCGCCGGATGATCGTAAGCCCAGCGCAAATCCGTCGGCGCGTAAAGTGCGATTACCGCGCGCACGCTCGTGTCGGCTGCGTCGCACGATGGCGGCAATCTTTCATCATCCGACGCATAAGCAGCAAGCAACGCGAGATGCCCGCCCGCCGAGCGTCCCATGAGCGCGACGCGTTCGGGATCAACGCCATATTGCGAAGCATTGCGCTTCACCCAACCGACGGCACATTTGATGTCGCCCGTTGCCGTTCTCCAATTCGGCTGCGGCGCAAGCCTGTACTCCACATCGAACACCGCATAACCATGCTCGTTCAACCATCTGTCCCATTGCGGGAAATCGCTTTTGTCGCCGCCATTCCAAGAACCGCCATGCACTACAATAATCGCCGCCCGCCGCGTTACCGCTTCGCCCGCGCCCGCCAAAAGATACGCATCGAGCTTGAGCGCTTGCCCGTCAATCGTCGCATAAGTAATCGTCTGCGCTTCGACTTTGCCATGTGTCTCGCCTGCTCCAAACAAATATCGCCGCAACGATAATTCGACATTATTTGCCCGCGCGATTCTCCACGCTTGCAGCGGCGGAAGCATCCCCAACAACATCGCCGCTATTCCTAAGACCAGCGGCAATACAACTATCGCACGACGGCTGCCCGCCATCAGCGCCACGACGCCGAACGCCGCTCCAAGCAATCCAAGCGCAGCGAACCACAAACTCCATTCGCTTGCGGCGACGGCGACGAGCCACAGTTGATACGCAGGCGCAGGCACGACGATCCATAGAGCAACGAATGTCGCGAAGATGCTACACAGCAACGCAAGTATAATAATGAGGAGGCGTATCTTGGAAGAGTTAGGCACAAATAGTGTGGCGTAGCCTTTAATTACCCGTCATCGTCTCAGGTTGTTTGTTTGATAATTCTCTCCATGTGAGAGGTGCGCTGCCGTCGTCCAATCTCACCATCGAGATGCAGCCGGGCACGGGACACACGAGCGAGCAGAGATTGCAGCCGACGCATTCCGGTTCGTCGACAATCGGATAACGCTTGCCGTCAATTTCGGTGAAGGGGATACATTGATGCGCGCCGTCTTCGCAGGCGATGTGGCAGAGGTTACATTGGATGCAGAGGTTGTGGTCTATGCGCGCGACGGTTTTGTAGTGAAGGTCTAGATTGCCCCAATCCGTGACGCGCGGAACGCTCAAGCCGATAATTTCATTGACGCTCGCGAAGCCCTTGTCGTCCAGATAATTTGAAAGACCGTCAATCATGTCTTCGACGATGCGATAACCGTAGTGCATTACGGCGGTGCAGACTTGCACGGTTGATGCGCCGAGCAGAAGAAATTCCGCAGCGTCGCGCCACGTAGAGATGCCGCCGATGCCGCTGATGGGAATGCCAATCTCCATATCGCGCGCGAGTTCCGAAACCATGTTCAGGGCAATCGGTTTGACCGCAGGGCCGCAGTAGCCGCCGTGCGCCGCCTGTCCTCCGACGTTCGGGTAGGGAATTAAAGAATCGAGATCGACGCCGATTACGGAGTTGATGGTGTTAATGAGCGAGAGCGCGTCGGCACGGCCTTTGACGGCGGCGCGTGCGGGCGGCGTAATGCTCGTCACGTTCGGCGTGAGTTTGACGATCACAGGCAAGCTTGTTGCTTCCTTGACCCATTCCGTGACCATCGAGGTGTATTCAGGAACTTGCCCCATCGCCGCGCCCATTCCGCGCTCGCTCATTCCATGCGGGCAACCGAAATTTAATTCGACGCCGTCCGCGCCCGTGTCTTCAACCTGCTTCGCAATCTCATGCCAAGCCTCTCGTCGTGATTCGACCATCAAGGAAATAATCAGCGCGTGCTTCGGATACTTACGCTTGCACTCTTTGATTTCGCGCAGATTAACTTCGAGCGGGCGATCCGTAATGAGTTCGATATTGTTCAATCCCATCATGCGATTCGCGCCGTTATCTACAGAGGCAAGACGCGAACATACATTGACAATCGGCTCGCCAAGAGTTTTCCACACCGCGCCGCCCCATCCCGCATCAAAAGCGCGCTCGACCATCGAACCCATGTTCGTTGGCGGCGCGGACGCAAGCCAGAAAGGATTCGGTGATTCAATACCTGCGAAATTAATTCTAAGGTCTGCCATACGATTTTACTCCTAAACTTTCTGACGATGCTGCTGGATTATTAGAAGTTACCGGAATCGCTGCTTCCATCTCGCCGTGAATCTTTTCGATAAAAGGTAAACGCGCTCCCGCAAACTCGACATCTTCGCCCGTAACGAACTTATGAATGCCTTGCGCGGCGAGTTTTCCCATCTGCGCGGCATCAACGGCTTCGCGTCCGCCGTTGACGCAATCGCCGCCCGCAAAGTATTTCGGATTGTTTGTTTGCATCGTCGCCTTATCGACAATCACGCGCCCGGCTTCATCAAACTTCACGTCAGGAATTGTTTCGAGAAGCGGGCGCATTTTTTGCTGTCCGAGCGCTTTGATAATCATGTCAACCGGAATATCGAATTCCGAACCGGGCGCGATTGATGTGATGCGTCGGCCTGATGCGTCAGGCTCGCCTAACTCCATACGCACGCAACGAAGTGCTGCGACATGCGAGCCTTTTTCATCGGCGAGTATTTCGACGGGCGCAGTCTGCCACCAGAATTCGACGGCATCCTTCTTCGCAAGTTCGTATTCGTATTCGTAAGCAGGCATTTCGCGTGAAGTTCGACGATAGATCAAAAGCACCCGTTCAGCGCCGAGTCGTTTGGCCTGCGTCACGGCATCAATCGCTGTGTTGCCCGCGCCGATCACTGCGACTGTGCGAGCGATAGGAACGCCTGCCCAATCACGTGTCTTGATGCGTTCGATAAAATCGAGAGCATCATAAACTCCTGTAAGCTCCTCTCCCGGAATGTTCAAGCGCGTGGTTGCGCCTAAACCCACGCCGAGAAAAACGGCATCATGCGCCGCTTCCAATTCATCGAACGAAACATCCAGTCCGATCTCTGTGTTCATCGCAAACTTCACGCCGAGACGTTCGACGCGCGCCGCTTCGTCAATTGAAACTCGTTGCATCATTTTGTATTCGGCCATGCCGTAAGTATCCAAGCCACCGGCAAGCGTTTTCTTATCGTAAATCGTCACAGCATAACCGAGCCTTGCCAAATAAGTTGCGCATGAAAGTCCGGCGGGGCCGGAGCCTATGACGGCGACGGATTTGCCGTTCGATTGTCCGGCTGTGAAGATGTCGCGTTTCTCACGCATCACATAATCCGTCGCATAGCGTTGCAGCCGCCCGATTTCAATCGGCTTCGCCATTAAAGTTTTTTCCACGCACGCGCCTTCGCATAACACATCGACAGGGCACACACGCGCGCACGTCGCGCCAATCGGATTCGCGTCGAAGATAACGCGCGCCGAACCAGTAAGATTTTCGCTCGCAATTTTTTTGATAAAGGCGGGCACGTCTATGTGCGTCGGGCAGGCGCGCGTACACGGCGCGTCGTAGCAATAAACGCAACGGTTGGATTCAAGAATCGCTTCGGCCTTACTTAACGGCGGCGCGATCTCGCGGAAGTTGCGTTCGATTTGCGTGATGTCGAGCGTGGAATCGTGTGTTAATGACATAGTGTTCGATAAGGCTCTGTTGACATTTAGTTTCTCAATTGCCACTAGCTTTAGCTAGTGGATAGAAGCAGTAGCAAACAAGCGGCTTTAGCCGAATCTTTCAGAGAAGTAATTTGCCTTGGTGCTTTAGCTAAAGCTGATGAGGAGACCTTAAATCTTCATTTGGCTAAAGCCAAGAACTTTATTCTTCAATCTCTATCCACTAGCTTTAGCTAGTGGCAATTTATTAGCTGAAGCTAATGGCACTTGATGAAATATCAACATAGCCTAAATTTCGGCGTCTGCTTCGATTTCGACGAGCATTTCAGGATCGATTAGTTTTGAAACTTCGATCATGCTTGTGGCAGGCATGATGTCGGCAAAAAATTCTCCGTGCGCCCGCCCGATTTCCTGCCAGCGCGAAATATCCGTGACGAACATTCTTGTTCGGACGACGTGATGCAATTCCGCGCCCAAAGCCTTGAGAGCTTTTTCGATATTCTTGATCGCTTGAATTGCCTGCGCGTAAACATCATTGATGCCGACGACGTTGCCTTCATCGTTTGTTGCTGTCGTGCCTGTCACGTAGATTCTATTTCCGACACGCACGGCGCGCGAGTAACCGACCATCGTTTCCCATTTTGTGCCGGAAGAGTATCGCTGTCTTTCAATCATAAAGATGTTGGTCAGTCCGCGACGAGCGTATCGTAGGTGTCCGGCCTTCTGTCGCGGAAGAATTGCCATGTGTTGCGTACTTCTCTAATCATATCCAAATCCAAATCCGCGACGACGAGCGCATCTTTATCACGCGGGGCTTCGGCGACGAATTGCCCGCGCGGATCGCAGAAATAACTTTGCCCGTAAAACTCTCCTATGTCCCAGGGCTGTTCGTGGCCGACGCGATTGATTGCGCCGATGAAATATCCGTTGGCGACGGCGTGCGCAGGCTGTTCGATCCGCCATAGATATTCGGAAAGCCCCGCGACGGTTGCCGAAGGATTAAAAACGATTTCCGCGCCGTTCAAGCCTAATATACGCGCGCCTTCGGGAAAGTGGCGGTCATAGCAAATATAAACGCCGATACGCGCGTAAGCCGTCTCGAACGTCGGATAACCGAGATTGCCCGGCTTGAAATAAAACTTTTCCCAGAAGCCCGGCGCGACCTGCGGAATGTGATTCTTGCGATACTTGCCGAGATATTTTCCGTCGGCATCGATCACCGCCGCCGTGTTGTAGTAAATGCCTGAAATCTCTTCTTCGTAGATCGGCACGATGATGACCATGCCGTGCTTCTTCGCAACTTCCTGCATCAAACGAATTGTCGGCCCGTCTGGAATTTTCTCGACGGCTTCATACCAACGAGTTTTTTGTTCGGCGCAAAAGTAAGGCGTCGTGAAAACTTCCTGCATACAAAGAATCTGCACGCTCTGTTTCGCCGCGTCTTCGATCAGCAACAAATGCTTTTCGATGTTGGCGCGCTTGATCTCTTCAATCGGCGCATCCGTCGGCGCGGCATTCGTCGCTTGAATCAATCCGCATTTAACTGTTCGTGACATAAGTTACTCCTCTGTAGGGGCAGCGGCTTGTCCCTGCCCGTGTTAATAACAATCGAGACGGGCAGGGACAAGCCGCTGCCCCTGCATTTTATTTACTTTTGGTTTCCGTTGATTCATTGCTTGGCCTGATTTAATCAGCTTCTTTCGATCTTGTAATCTAAAAACAATTTCAATCTTTTCTTCAAACGAAAGCGCTGCCAGAGAACGCCGGTGCGCCGCCTTGTTCTTGATGATGTCTTTAATGTCGGGATACTTTTTCACGGCTTGAATTTATATTCGTTATCCTTCGACTTCTACATCAAACCGTAACGCCACAAGATAATATTCAGCGAGCGCTTATTCACCGCGTCCTGCTCTAAAAACATATTAATTCGCACGGCGTTTCTTTCATCTATATAACCCAAGTTGCCAGCTATCAAATTTTGATTTTATTGAATTGCCACTAGCTTTAGCTAGTGGGCGAGAGTTTTTAACCTGTCGGCTTTAGCCGAAGAAGTTCGGCTAAAGCCGACTCTCTAGTGCTAACTGCTCCACTAGCTTTAGCTAGTGGCAATTTATAACTGGCAACTTGGGATAGTTATCATGCGCTCTTTACTGTTTGAGCGTCCGCGATTATTGCCGTTTGCGGCGGAGCTAATTTCATCAAGGCCAGATGTGTAAAGAAGGACGCGCCGAAGCCGACGAACCAAGCATAATCATAAAGCGGCCTCAAGCTTGGAACGATCAAACCTATCCATGCGAGCGTACAACCGACGAGTGTTGCCGCCATCGCGCGCCAATTCCAACCGCTCGCGTAAGTGTAAACGCCTTGCGTGCGGTAAAGGTCTGCGAGGACGAGTTGTTTGTTTCGCACGAACCAGTAATCGGCGATCATCACTCCGGCGATTGAACCGAGGCCGCCGGAATATCCGAGCAGCCAATTGAAAATATAGCCCGAAGGGTCTGCTAAAAGTCGCCACGGCTGCATCAAAATCCCGACAATGCCTGTTATCAATCCGCCCGTGCGAAAGGAAATCCACTTCGGAAAAGCGTTGGCGAAATCGTTGGCGGGCGAAACGACATTAGCCGCGATGTTGACGGACAGTGTTGCAACGACGATTGTGAACATCGAAAGCGCCACCACCCACGCTTGACTGAATTGCCCGACGAGTTTCACAGGGTCCCACAATTCGTTCATGCCCATCTGCGGATAAATTACAATCGCGGCGGACGTAATCAAAATGCCCATCGCCGCAAACAAAGTCATCGTCGTCGGAAGCGCCACAACTTGCCCTATCATCTGCTCGCGCTGGCTGCGCCCGAAGCGCGTGAAGTCCGGCATGTTGAGCGAGAGCGTCGCCCAGTATCCGATCATCGCCGTGAGCGAGGGAACAAAGATAGGCAAGAATTCCCGCAAGCTATGAAAGCGTCCCGGCTCATTCAACAGAAAGCCAAGCCCGTGCGCATTCTTGACCGCCCACACGACGAGTGCTGCCGTCATTACCAGCACAAACGGCGCAGCCCAATTCTCCACGTGCCGCAGCAAATCCATGCCGCGATAAATGATAAAGATATTGAGCGCCCAAAATAATAGAAACGACAGCCACTCCGTCGGCGTGTGCCCGCCAATCGCATTTCCTAACAACGTCGGCCAACTTGGAAGAACCGCGCGAAATAAAGTGTGCAGCGCCTGCCCGCCGATCCACGCCTGAATCCCGAACCACCCGCACGCTACCAGCGCGCGCATAAGCGCCGGAAGATTAGAGCCGATTGTTCCATAGCTCGCACGCGCAAGCACCGGAAACGGAATGCCGTACTTCGTGCCCGGATGCGAATTGAGCAGAATCGGCACGAGCACAATCACGTTGCCGAGCAAAATTGTGATGAGCGCCTGCCACCAATTCATTCCCGCGCTAATCAAGCCGGACGAAAGCATATACGTCGGAATACAATGCGCCATGCTCACCCACAACGCCGCGTAGTTATACGTCGTCCAATTCCGCCGCTCAACCGGCACCGGCGCGAGGTCTTCATTGTAAAGCGCGCTCCCCTTTATCGCCGCGTAATCACGCAACTCAACGCGCCCATCCGCATGTTGAATAACTTCCGCGTTGTCATATTGGCTCACTGGAATTTACCTCCACGCCAAAGATGCTCTTATGACTGCCCTAATGCTTTGTCTTAATATGCAAATTGAAGCTAACTAACTGCGATTAACTACGCTCAAATTGAAATCCATATAATCACCGCTCTGGTTTCGGCGCTGGCGTTCGAGCAAATTTCTCCTTTACAGCCTCTACCATAAGTTTTCTTATCCGAGCGATATTCTTTGCACTCGAATACGACTCAAACCATAAGTATCCATTAAGAGCAAACACAAAGACTGTAACCAACGCGAATCCCCATAATGACCACACGTGATAAAGGCAGTTCACCCACAAAAGCCCCAGCCACAAGAAGATTAATGCTGGTATCATTGATAACTCAAACTTCAACCTAACAAGGATTGTGCGCAAGTATCTTTGCCCGATTATTTCATCGTTTGTTTCTAATTTTAGATATTCATCCCATGTTGCATAATGAGATTCATCGTGATTTTTTATTCTCTTGTCCCAGAAACGGCTTTCAATACGTGACCCTAAATTTTCAAGGATGAGACCCGACGCAATTACAGATACAATCAAGATTGCTACAAATCCTGATGAATGCTCATTCCAGAATAACTGCACCTTAGGCACATAATGTCCCGTAACAATCGGATATGGGGCAATAGCGATTGCCCCCGGAACAATTAAGGTTACTAGAGGGCGAAACACTTCGCTCTTAAAAGCATCGAGTATATCCATCTCAATTTACTCAGCAAATTTGAGGCTAAGGCAAAATCCTTTGAGGACTTATACGTTTACGCACGTTCCGCGTTTCAGAAACTTTCCGTCGCCCGCTTTGCCTTTGTACTCGCCGTTTTCAATCACCACGCGCCCGCGTGAAAGAACAACCTCCACAACGCCTTTGATTGTCTTGCCTTCGTAAGCTGAATAGTCCACGTTCATGTGGTGCGTCTGCGCGCTGATAATCTGTACTTTTTCGGGATCGAAGATGACTATGTCCGCGTCAGAGCCGACGGCGATTGTTCCTTTCTTCGGGAACAACCCGAACATCTTGGCGGCGGCGGTTGACGTTAGTTCGACGAAGCGATTAAGCGAGACGCGATTCTCAACGACGCCGCCGTTGTAGATAAGCGGCACGCGGTGTTCGACGCCCGGCGCGCCGTTCGGAATTTTGGAGAAATCGTCGCGTCCTAATTCTTTCTGTTCCTTCATGCAGAACGGGCAGTGATCCGTAGAGATAACTTGCAGATCGTCCGTGCGCAAGCCCTTCCACAATTCCGCTTGATTCGCTTTATCGCGCAGCGGCGGCGTCATCACATACTTCGCGCCGTCCCAACCGTCGCCGTAATCGTCTATCGAAAGAAAAAGATATTGCGGGCACGTTTCGGCAAACGCCGGAAGGCCGCGATCACGCGCCTCGCGAACTTGATGAAGCGCATCGGCGCAGGAGAGATGGACTATGTAAACGGGAGCTTCCGCCATCTCCGCAATCGCAATCGCGCGATGCACGCCTTCGGCTTCAGCAATCGTCGGGCGCGTCAACGCATGATACTTCGGCGCAGTTCGCCCTTCGGCTAACGCGCGTTTGATTATCTCGTTTATCACGACACCGTTTTCCGCGTGCATACAAATGAGTCCGCCGCGCTCGCCCGCCGCACTCATCGCGCGAAAGATCGTCGCATCGTCCACCAGAAAGACGCCCGGATACGCCATGAACATCTTGAAACTCGTGATGCCTTCGTCCATGAGTTTGTGAAGTTCCGGCACGCGCTCGTCTTCTAGCTCCGTCGTGATTAAATGAAACCCGTAATCAATCGCCGTTCTGCCTTCCGCCTTCCTGTGCCAGTTATCAACGGCTTCGGTTAGCGTTTGGCCTTTATACTGCACCGCGAAATCAATGATCGTCGTCGTCCCGCCAAACGCCGCCGCCCGCGTCCCCGTAAAGAAATCATCCGACGCCTCAGTTCCGCCGAACGGCAACTCCATATGCGTATGCGGATCAATCCCGCCCGGAATCACAAGCTTTCCCGAAGCGTCAATTATTTTGTCAGCTTCGATATCGAGCGTTTTCCCGATGACGGAAATTTGTTCGTCTTCGATTAAAATATCGGCGCGATAGTCATCAACCGCCGTGACGATGCGCCCGTTTTTTATCAGTGTTTTCATAAGGCAATTTAATAATTGTCGTCAGCCAATCCAAGTAAAATAGCTTCGTCTCGATCCGACTCATAGTTTGGAGGAGCGATCACAAACTAAGCTGCCAAATCAGTTTTGATTTCCCTTAAAATTTTCGACACTTCTTCTTTCGACTGTAAATGACGCGACAAAACTTCTTCGGTTTTTGCCAGAATATTGCCCGAAAAGAAATTGGCTACGTCCAGTCGCAAACCTTGTCCGATGTAAAATTTGACCACCGCTTCGAGCGGCAAATTACGTTTTTCCGCGATGTTTTCCAAAGAACTCAGTACCCTTTTCGGGATTTCGAGTTTTAACTCGACTGTTTCCTGTTCTCTATAACGAAGCGTATAGCCTTCGGGCGTAACGATAGTTTTATTTTCTTCTTGCATAATTTTCCCTTTCGGTTTCCGTCGTTTCGCGTGCCGAAATTATTCTTGTTCTTTCGCCGCGTTCGATGAAAACCGTAAACAAAAGCTGAAAACCGAACGAAAAGCCGACAACGAATTCGCGCCGTTCATCTTCAACCGAAGCGTCGCCGAATTGACAAAACGGATCGAAGAAAACTTGCGCCGCATCTTCAAATTTTACACCGTGTTTCTCTAAATTCGCCGCGTATTTTTCCGCGTCCCATTCAAACTCGACGCCCTGCAACTGAAACACGATGTCCATTTTTCAACTTGCTGTAAATCGCTTATCAAACTCGATAACCGTTGCGCCTTCGATTGAAATATCGACGCAATAATCATCAACGGCGGTAATGATGCGCCCGTTACGAATAAGTGTTCTCATATCAATCTCTCACTATTCATTATGAATATTGATGCTCCGACCATTCGCAGTTATCACGATTTCGCGGCCTTCAGCCCCGTAGGGGCGTAATGTTTATAGCCACAACGGTAAAATACGATCAAGCCCCGTAGGGGCGACATCTCCTCATTCATCTTCGAGAAACTCAAACAAATATTCGTCCTCGTACCCGACTTGAAATCTCTTCAGCAGCGATAAATATTCTCCCCTGAAAGATTTTCGTCCGTGATGCTGTTCCTGATTCTGTATGTAACGAATAACCGCATCAAGCTGAGAATGGCTATACGAAAAAGCTCCAAATCCTTCCTGCCAGCTAAACTTTCCTCTCACCCAACGATGCTCATTAATGAACTTGGAAGAATTAGCTTTGATGTCACGCACCAAAGAAGAAAGCGCCATCTCCGGTTTCAATCCCAAGAGTAGATGAACGTGATCCGGCATGGAATTAATCGAAATCAACTTCTGTTTCTGATGGTTGACAATGCCTGCAATATATTTGTGCAACTCTTCCTTGTGTTCACGGCTCAACAAAGATTGCCTGCCGCTGACGGCGAAAACAACCTGAAGATAAATCTGGGTGTAGGTGTTCGCCATTTGAAGAATATATGCCGCTCCTAACGGAGCTTGCCGCCGAGCGAGATACGCAAGCTATAAACATGACGCCCCGCTGGGGCTAAAGCAAAGCGGCTACCTTCAGAACTGAGTATGCTGACAAACGAATGTTTACGGTTTCTTAGCTGGTGCTCTTGGATCATTCTCAGGTTTGAGAGCTTCTGTAATAGCTTCCTGCAATTGAGGGAAAACCTCATGCGATTTCCGTAACGCGCCTAATATAATACCTGTACTGCCATCGTATTTATCAGGGTTATCCACACCAACTGTTAGGGTATGTAGATGTTTGTCGTTCTCCCAGAACTCTAATTTCACATCTACTGTTTTACCGTCATCACGGGTGATAATTGGTGATATTTCCATAAGTCTCCTTATTCAAAGTTCAAAGGTTGTTTAGATTCAGTCACATTGGCTCTATGCTACGAGTAATGAGAGGGCTGCATCCAGAGCTTCGATCAATTCGTTGACGTGATCCTTTGTCGAGTTGAGCATCATGCCTGTGCGGATGACGTTGCCGTAGAGTCCGCCTTTGCCGATGAGGACGCCGCGCCGTTTGGTTTCCTCGAAGACTTTGAGCACGGCCTGCGGGTGCGGCTCTTTCGTTTCGCGGTCTTTGACGAGTTCGAGCGCCTGCATAAGTCCAAGCCCGCGCACGTCGCCGATGACCATGTGTTTTGTTTTGAGTTCTTCGAGGCGTTCGTGGAAGTATGCACCGACGACTGCTGCGTTGTGTTTCAAGTCTTCTTCTTCGATGACGCGAATAGTGGCGTTGGCGGCGGCTGCCGAGACGGGATTGCCGCCGAAGGTAGCGAAGGTCAAGCCGGGAAAACTGTCTGCGACTTCGGGCGTGGCGATAGTCAATCCAATGGGTGTGCCGTTCGCCATGCCTTTGGCGGATGTGATGATGTCCGGCTCGACGTTCCAGTGTTCGATGCCGAACCATTTGTCGCCCGTGCGTCCCCAAGCGGTTTGCACTTCGTCGCAGATGAAGAGTCCGCCGTGTTTGCGGGCGATCTCGACGGCGCGCTCGAAGTAGCCCGGCGGCGGAACGATGAAGCCGCCGACGCCCAAGATTGTTTCGGCCATGAACGCGGCAATCTCGCCCGTCGTCGTCGTCATAATCACGTCTTCGATGTCTTCGGCGCAGGCGAGGCCGCATTCCGGGTAAGAGAGTTTGAGAGGGCAGCGATAACAGTAAGGCGCGCGCGCATGAACGATGCCCGCGACTTGCGCTGGCAGTGCGCGCCACGTTGAATGGCCGACGGCGGAAAGCGCGGTGGCGGAGCGTCCCGAATAACTATGGCGTAGGACGACGATTTCGTGGCGGCCTGTGTGGATTTTGGCAGCCATGATCGCGGTGTCGTCGGCTTCCGTGCCGCTGCTGGTAAAGAAAGATTTTTGCAGGCGTCCGGGTGTGATTTGATAAAGCTTTTCCGCAAGGTCTGATTGCGGCTTATTAGCATAGAGCGCGGAGGTGTGCTGCAAAGTTTTCACTTGCTCGACAATCGCTGCAACGACTTTCGGGTTGGCGTGGCCGACGCTGACGGTGAGCACGCCGCCGAAGCAATCAAGGTAACGATTGCCCGCGTCGTCCCAGACGTAAGAGCCTTCGCCGCGCACGAGCGCGAGCGGGTCTTCGTAGTAAGTGGCAACGGCGGGGAAGAGAAACTCTTTGTGCTTGCGGACGATGTCGGATTGCTGCGTGGCTGATTCGATTGCGCTCATTTTAATGCCTCCGGATGAAAATAGCTTACTGCTTGGTTTTGCCTTGTTGAAGTTTTGCTTCCGCTTGCTGAAGGACAGTCGAGTTCGGATAGCTGGCCTTCAGTTGCGCTAACGTCTTTTCTGCTTCGCTAATCTTTTTCTTTTTGATCTGCGCCGTCAGAATTCCGTACAAAGCCGTGTCACCCTGCGTGCCATTCGGCACTTCTTTCAAACACCTTTCAAAAGTCTTTTTAGCTTCATCATAATCTTGCTGCTGCAAGCAACTGATGCCGACAGCGAGCAAAATGCTTTCGCGGGCTTTGAGGTCTGATTCCACTTCTTTGGTTTTCAGTGCGCGTCTGAAATAAGAATTGCTCAAGTCAAGAATTCCGTGTTCACGATAAAACTCGCCCAGCTTAACGAGAGCCATCGAGTTGTTTTTATCTTGCTCAAGCGCTGTGTGCCATTTGCCTGCGGGTGAAAAATCGGCGGGAATGATTTGCATAATCTGTGGTAAAACGGCGGCTGTCGTATTGCCAAAGCCGAATTTATTTGTTAGCACATTGCCCCATGGGTCTGTGAAAATAACCGCCGGGATACGGTCAACTCTGAAGTGGGAAACTTCGGAGCCGTTTTTGTCGAAATTTAGCGAGACACAAACGAACTTTCGTGTGAGCGCAACGATTTGCGGCTGTGGCCAGAAGGTTTTCACCATTTCCTGACAAGGCTTACACCACTCCGCAGAAAAATCAATCAACATCGGCTTGCCGCTTTGCTGAGCCAAAACGCGCGCCGTTTCGTAATCTTTCTGCCACTCAACACCAGCGCCGGTTGCGTCTTGAGCAGAAACGGAACTGCCGACGAATAAGACGAACAACGATACTGCGACGAATCTATACATTGTCAGTTTTTCTCCTCTATGAGCGGGAATGTAAAGTGTACGGTGAGTGAAATGCCGCGATAACTTCCGCGCGGTAAATTATTTGCGCGTAGCTTGCGCTCGCCATCAGCGCTTTAATATAAATTGCCTTCACGCTTTCTTCCCGTATAGTCAACGTAAACGACTTTGAGTTCGGTATAGAAATCGAGCGCGGTTGAGCCTTGTTCGCGGTCGCCGATGCCTGTCGCTTTGATGCCGCCGAAGGGAATGTGCGCTTCGCCGCCGGTGGTTGGCGAGTTGATGTGCGTCATGCCGGTTTCGATTTCGTCAACGAAGCGAAAGATGCGCGCGGCATCGTTGGTGAAGATGGATGACGAAAGGCCGTATTCGCTATCGTTGGCTGTTTGTATCGCTTCGTCGAAATCTTTGACGCGCAGGACGGAAAGCACAGGGCCGAAGATTTCTTCGCGGGCGATGCGCATGTCCGTTGTGACGTGATCGAAGACGGTTGGATGAACGAAGTAGCCTTTGCTCAAGGCGGCGTCGCCTTCCGCGCGCGCGCCGCCTGCGACGAGTTGTGCGCCGTCTTCGCGTCCGATGTCTATGTACTTCAGCACGGTGTTGAATTGATTTTCGTCAACGCTTGGCCCGATGTCTGTGTTCGGGTCTGAGCCTGCGCCGAGCCGCAAGCTTTTCGCGCGGGCGTTCAAGCGTGCGACGAATTCATCGGCGATGCTGTTAACCACGACGGCGCGGCTCGTCGCGGTGCAGCGTTGGCCGCTTGAGCCGAACGCGCCCTGTGCGGTTGATTCAACGGCGAGGTCTAGGTCTGCGTCCTCCATGATAATGACGGGATTTTTACCGCCCATTTCGCATTGAACTTTTGCTCCGCGACGTGACGCTTGTTCGTAGAGCCGCACGCCGATTTCGTTTGAGCCTGTGAAGGAGATGGCGCGCACCGCCGGATGATTGATGATTTCGTCGCCCGCTTCGGAGCCGGAACCGATGATGAGATTAAGCACGCCTTTTGGCAATCCTGCCTCTTCAAAAATTTCTACAAGGCGAACGGCGGTGGCGGGCGTGAGCGTTGCGGGTTTGAAGACAACTGTGTTTCCGGCAACGAGCGCGGGCGCGATTTTCCAGATGGGGATCGCAACGGGAAAGTTCCAAGGCGTGACGCAGGCGACGACGCCGATTGGTTGTTTAATTGTATAAGCGAAGTTAGATGGCAGCTCTGATTGAATCGTTTCGCCGTTCAAGCGTCTTGCTTCGCCCGCGCAAAATTCCGTGACGTTAATGGCGCGTCGCAGCTCGCCGCGCGATTCGCCGATTGTTTTGCCTTCTTCGCGGGTTAAGAGTTGCGCGAGATTTTCTATGTCGTCTTCCATAAGACGCGCGGCGCGGGCGACGATGCGCCCGCGCGTTGGCGCGGGCGTTGTGCGCCACCCGCGAAAAGCCTCGCTCGCTGCTTTCACTGCCCGACGCGCTTCTTCGCGTGTCGCGAGGCGAACAGTGCCGAGCACGTCGTCCGTGTTCGCCGGATTAAGATTCAAGACTGTTTTTGCGGATGCTGATTCAATCCACTCGCCGCCGATAAAGTTGCGGTAAACCAACATAAAGTTGTCTGACCTCCGAAGTTAAAGACATCTTGAGCGGTTGAACGAAACGAACGAGTCGCAGCAAATACAAAAAGTTACCGAACGAGAAGCGCGCATTCTAAAGGTTGCGAGCCGTGTTGCTCGAACCAGCAGATTTGTTGATCGACGAGATCGATTTTGAATCTGTAAGAGCCGGGCGCATTCGGCGCGCGATACTCAAGTGAAAGCGTCATGCTTTCACCGGGCGCGAGCGCATATTCAATCGCGGGTTCGCCGTGAAATTCGTCAATGAGACGATCGTTTGCGTCAAAGACTTTGACGCCGAGCGTGACGGCACCTCTGCGTGTCGCCGTGCCGGTCAGCCAGACGGTGTCGCCCGTATTTTCAATTTTCAACAAAGCTTCGATGAGCGCCGATGTGGATGTTTGTTGAGGCCAGCCTTCGAGCAGTGACAGGCGCGCAGAGAGGACGCCGGGCGCGCGGCTGTCTGGCACAAAGTGGTGCGCCGAATCCTTCGCGGGAGAAACTTTTTTGCAGAGAAGATAATTGACGGCGGGCGGCGCGACGTGTAATTGATTGTCAATCAACGTATCCCGGTCGAAGAAACCGTTGACGCTAATGTAATCGCCGACGATGACGAAGCCCTGATCGCGAAGGAGCGTGCGCAGGTAGTCGCCGCTGAACGGAGATTCGAGTGTTTGAAATTGTCGCATCTCGTTAATCAGTTCCTGCTCTGCGACGGAGCCAGCGCAAGGCTTGTTGCCTTCGAGTATAAAGAGTAGTCCGCCGTCATCGAGCATCGCGGCGAGATGGCGAAGCACAGTCTGTTCGTTTGCGAAGTGATGCAGCGAGTCGTAACACATAATGGCGTCGAAGGTTTCATTGATCGGCGCAGTTTCGATGTCGTGTACGATGAATCGGTAGTCGAGTGTGGTTGCAGGATCGACGGAGTAGGGAACGCGCTGCAATCTTTCGCGCGCGATTTCAATCATCGCCGGACTAATATCAACGCCCGTGACGCGATAGCCGAAGCGCGCGAGGAATTCGCTGAGCCAGCCGGGGCCGCAGCCGACATCCAAAATCCGCTGGCCGCTGCGCAAGCCGAGCGCGGTGACGATGCCCGCGAAATCGCTGAAGAAGCGGCGTGTTTCCGCATCTAGGCCGCGCCCGCTGTGGCGCAAGGTTTTGTTGGCGACATTGACGAAAGGCTTTGTTCGCAGATAATACTGACTGTCTTCGTCAAGCCTGCGCGGATAATCAACGGCTGCCTGTTTATAATCAATGTCTTCGATTGCTTGCGTGCGCTCGCTCTTTGCGACGGCTTCGGGCGTAGCAGCGTTTCGACGCGCGCGTTGCGTTACGGCGTCGCGTAAAGTAGAAAGATATTCTGAAGCTGGTTTCATTGATCCGGCGAAGCAAAACATTTCATGCGTTAGTGCGCCTTTGCTGTGTTCGAGCGAAGATGCGAGAAGATGCGTTTGCAAGTGTGGATGCGTTTTCGATAAGCTCGAAACGTGGGGAACATTTATGAACGCCCGCGCCTCTTATGTAACCCGTGCCAGACCATCAATATACCACAGCGAACGTTTATGAAAAGCCAAAATGATGTCTAAGTTTTCACCGGACGCGGCCTGTAATCTGCGCGAATTGCTGGAAGAACGGGCGCGGCAAACGCCCGGTAAAGTTTTTCTTTTTTCCGAAGCAGACAAGCGCCGCTGGACTTATGCAGAATTCGACAAGGCCGTTAATCGCACGGCGCATCTCCTTGTCGCGCATGGCGTGGCGAAAGGCGACGCGGTAAGTTTGCTGCTCCCTAACAGCGCCGAATACGTCATCGCATATTTCGCTTGCTTCAAACTCGGCGCGCTCGCAAACCCCGTCAATTCGCTGCTCAAAGCGCCGGAAATGGCTTACGTGGTTTCCGATTCGGAAGCGAAGGCGCTGCTCGTTCACACGGAATTTCAAGGGCAGATTGAAGCCTTGCGCGGCGAGTTGCCAAAACTCAGCAGCATCATCGAGTTTGATGATGAAAGAAAGGCCACCGAAGATTTTGCGAAGGCAGGCGACGCATTGCCAAGCGTCGAGCTTAACAAAGACGACGAAGCGATTATCATTTACACGTCGGGCACAACCGGCAAACCGAAAGGCTGTGTGCTGACGCACGGCAATCTGCTGGCGAACGCGCGGCAGATCGTTGCGTGGCTCAATTTCACAGAAGCGGATCGCCTGCTCACCATGATGCCGCTCTTTCACATGAACGCTGTTTCAGTCACCACGATGGCGGCGCTTTATGCCGGAGCCTCGACAGTTGTCGCTACGAAATTCTCCGCATCGCGTTTCTGGCAAACAATCGCCGACTACGAAATTACTTCGTTCGGCTCGGTTGCGACGATGCTGCAAATGCTTCTCGCTACATACCCGCAGGGCGTGCCCGCTGAACTCGACACAAAGAGTTTGCGCTTCGCTATGTGCGGCAGCGCGCCCGTGCCCGCCGCAGTCTTAAAGCGGTTCGAGGAAATTTTTCATTGTCTTGTCATCGAAGGCTACGGGCTTTCTGAATCAACGTGTCGCTCGACCTTTAATCCGCCAAACGAGCGCAGGCGTCCCGGTTCGTGCGGCATGGCGATTGGCAACGAAATGAAAGTCTTTGATGAAGAAGACAGGGAAGTGCCGGAGAACATGCCCGGCGAAATCGTGCTGCGCGGCGAAAATATTCTGAAGGGTTATTACAAAAACGATGCGGCGACAGAACAGGCTTTCCGCAATGGTTGGTTTCACACGGGCGACATCGGCTATCGAGATGCGGACGGCTTCTTCTACATCGTGGATCGCAAATCCGACATGATTATACGCGGCGGCGAAAACATCTACCCGGGCGAAATAGACGAAACGCTTTACGAGCATCCGTCAATCGCACAGGCCGCCGTCATCGGCATTCCCGACAAACTCTACGGCGAAGAAGTCGCTGCCTTCGTCGTGCTGAAAAACGGAATGAGCGCAACCGAAGAAGAGTTAATGGACTTTTGCCGCGCGCGCCTCGCCGATTACAAATGCCCCAAGTCCGTGCGCTTCGTCGCAGACATTCCGAAAGGGCCGACGGGTAAATTGCTGAAGCGTGAATTAGCGAAGCTGTTAAAGTAGATGTTCAGGCATTAGTGCAGCTTACCTACTTTGAAGCAGCGTCGCGTGTCCTTCGTCAATTTTATACTTTAGCGAATGCCCGCTTACAAATTCATCCAGATTACTCTCGCCATCAAAACTCAAGGTAAAACCGTTTACTCTAACAGCGATATTATATGGTTGCTCGTCGCCCAGATAAATCGCATCTTCGCCACTCAAAACAGTGTTAGGCTCATATGCGCCAGAGCCTAATGTTAGAACCGCGTAGCGAATTTGCTGCCAATTCGATGTACACCATGGATTGACATTTGCCGTCACGACAAAAAAGTTGTTGCTATTATCGGGTGGCGAAATAGAATATTGAAATCTGCTGTGCGCGTCGCTTATCTCATCGTAATCATTCGTCTCTTGCCCTAGAACTAATTTCCATTGCGCGCCGTCGTTCTTGAAAATATAGAATGAAGTATCTTCACCGCAGCATATACCCAACGTAGTCGTTGCAACGATCAGATCGGGATGCGTAGCTGGCCGCTCAATAGCAATGTTATAGATGTCACCGTAAACGTAATCGGTCTCGACATAGTTTTCGTCATCTACTGTCTCTTTTGGTTCTTCGACAGTGATGCCGTCGGATTTTAATTCGTTGATAATGCTTGCGCGCAAGCGTCTTGGTTTCTGCTGTTGATTGTTTCGAGCATTGATCGTTTCGGAGATTAAATCGCGCAGTTGATGCTTGAGGCGAGTAAGCAGCGGCTTCGCCGAAAGAGGAATATTCGGATTCATATCATCCGTTTTAATGTCTCTTAATTTACTCACTGTCTGCTTGATTGAATCGTTGGCTTCCTCACTACTTTGCACAGCATTTGTCGAGATATTGTTAGATGAATGAACAACGGGCGAATGCGGGTTTAATCCGACAGAGTATAAATAGCCTGCGCCCGTGCCGACGGTGATTGCGGCGATGAACACAACAGCTTTGAGCATCCAATTTCTACGCAGGATGCCTGCTTGCCATATTTGCATATCCTTATCCCGTTTTATTGCCTGCTGTGATGTTTAGTTGTATTCAAGCGACCAATGCTTACGAGAACCGTTGCGGGTTTTGTTGCCGTAGACTTTTCGCTGCCGCCGCAACTGCCGCAGCCGGTGGCGCATGACGCGTTGTTTTTGTTGGCGCGAAATGAATTGAGACGCGCGAGGCCGCGTCGCGTTGTGTAAGCGAGCGCGGCGAGGATGATGAGCGCGACAATGATGGTTTGCCAATCCATAAGAATTTTAACTGAAGCCGAATAATCGCCCGCACTGATACGTGATGAAGGACGCGAGGTAGGCGAGACCGGTCATGTACACGACCATAAAAATCGGCCAGCGCCATGAGTTTGTTTCGCGTCGCACAATCGCCACCGTTGACATGCACTGCAATGCGAGCACAAAAAAGACCATCATCGAGAGCGCGACGAGCGGCGTCCACGCTTTGCGCCCGTCGGGACGCCGTGCGTTGCGTACAGCATTGACGACTGAATCGGATTCTCTGTCCGAGCCGACATTATAAATGATGCTTAAGGTGGAGACGAGCGTTTCGCGCGCGGCGAAGGATGAAATTAAAGCGACGCCCATTTTCCAATCGAAGCCGAGCGGCGCGATGACGGGTTCGATCAAATGCCCCGCGCGCCCGGCGAAACTCTGGTTGACCTGCGCGCTGCTTTGATTGCTCATGCCCGGCGCGGCTTTGCCTTCCGTCTCCGCTTCGCTCGTTGTAGCGGGCGCTTGTGTTGCGGCTGTCGCAATCGTGGTTGGAGCATTGTTGCGCGTTGTGTCGAGACGCGGGAATGTGACGAGCGCCCAGAGAATAATCGAGATGGCGAGAATCACTGTTCCGGCGCGTTTGACGAAGAGGCCGCCGCGCGAAAGCATCGTGTGCAGAATGTTCAGAAAGTTCGGCACGCGGTACGGCGGCAATTCGAGCACGAGCGGCGGAGTCGGCGCTTTCAAAATCGTATGCTTCAAAATCCACGCGACGACGATGGCGACGACGATGCCGAGCATGTACATCGCTAAAATCAGCAGCGCCCCGATGGAGAGAAAACCGAAAAGCTTTTGCCCGGAGAAAAACGCGGCGATCATCAACGTATAAACGGGCAGCCGCGCCGAGCAACTCATAAACGGCGCGATCATAATCGTCGCCAGCCGATCCTTCGGATTCTCGATTGTCCGCGTCGCCATAATGCCCGGAATCGCGCACGCGAAGCTGCTCAGAAGCGGCATAAACGCTTTGCCGTGCAAGCCCACCACGCGCATTAAATGATCCATCAAAAACGCTGCGCGCGCCATGTAGCCCGTGTCTTCTAAAATCGAAATGAAGAAGAAGAGAAGTAATATCTGCGGTAGAAATACGAGCACGCCGCCGACGCCCGCGATTACGCCGTCAACTAAAAGGTCTGTGAGAAGTCCCGGCGGCAAGCCCGCGCGCAACGCCAGCCCTAGCCAGCCGAACGCGCCGTCGATCAAATCCATCGGCAGCGCCGCCCACGAAAAGATCGTCTGGAACACCAGCAGCATGACGAGAATCAACATTACTGGGCCGAGAAATTTATGCGTCAGTAAAGCGTCGATGCGCTCTGTCGTTGTCGAAGCATCGCTTGCCGTCGCACCGCCGTGCATAGCTTTCGCCGCGACGCGCTCGATCCATTCGTAACGCGCGAGAAGAGGCTCCTGCCACCAATCGGAATTGTTTGCGGCGAGACGCGCGCGCGCATCCTCAACATTCGCGCGACGCTTTTCGTTTGACGGCAATTCGTCTGCGAAGAGATCGGTGATAGCCGCCCGCCGCGAGCCGCTTGTCGTTTCTTTTTCTACAAGAATCGCTACTTCGCGCTCCGTCGCTTCGGATAAACTCCAGCCGGACTGCGCACGCGTTTTGTTCTGCGCTGCTTTGAGAACAGCCTCAGCCAATTGTTCGATGCCGCGCCGCTGCGTCGCCGTGACGGGCACGACGTGTACGCCGAGCACTTTCGATAATGCTTGCGCGTCTATCTCAATGCCGCGACGCTCCGCCAGATCGATCATCGTGAGCGCGATGACGAGCGGGCGTTCGTAATCTAAAAGTTGTGTGACGAGATACAGATTGCGTTCGAGATTAGTCGCATCGACGACAGCCACGATCACATCCGGCGCGGGAAGATTTGCAATGCGTCCGAGGATGACATCGCGCGCAATCTGTTCGTCAATGGAGGCGGCATCGAGGCTGTAGAGGCCGGGCAGATCAATCAAGCGCGCAGAAGAATGCGAAGCGGGAATCAGCGACCACGCGCCTTCTTTGCGTTCGACCGTGACGCCGTGATAGTTTGCGACTTTTTGCCGCAAGCCTGTCAGCGCGTTGAAGAGACTCGTTTTGCCCGCGTTCGGATTGCCGACGAGCGCGATGGTGAGCGAATGGCTCTCAAGGCTCGGTGCGGAAGCGTTTGAATTTCTTACGGGAGAAATGGCAGCGGCGGCGATGGTAGTGCTCATGTTAGACGCCGGAAAAGCGTGCGTGGAAATTGCTTAGCGTTGCACGGTGGAGATGGTGATGGTTTGCGCTTCGTTGCGGCGCAGCGCCAGATTGTAACCGCGCACGCGTATTTCTATCGGATCACCGAGCGGCGCTGATTTAATCACGCGCACGGGCGCGCCCGGCACAACGCCCATCTCCATTAATCGCCGCGCCACAGCCGTATCGCCGCACACCGCGACAACACGCGCTTCGACGCCGAACGGCAATTGATCCAGCGTGCGTGCGCTCGCCGTTTCCTTTGATTGTGAGAGCGCGCCGCTCATTAAGATAGACGCTTCTGCTAATGCCATTTGGACATAACGCTCGCTTTAATTTGCCCGTCGATGTCGATTTGGAAAACTTCAATTCAATTGTTCAGTGCCAGCATAGATGACTATACACAAGTTGAAATTAAATTTCAATTTCAGATTGCTTGCGGGCAAATGCGTGAGTCGGGAAATCTCTTGATCGCTTCTTCTTGTTATTGCCGCGTGACCGGGATAATCGCCAAGTCTGCGCGGACGACGCCGAGTTCCGTCAGGGCTGTCGCGCGCAAAGGCAGGCGGCGGCGATCCGTGCTGATCCACAAACGTAAAGCGAATTTATCACTCTGCGGATCGTCTGTCGTAAGCGACAACTGCACGGCTTCGATGGCTTTGTTGTTGAGTTGAATCGTTTCGCGGCGCTCTGCCTTGACGAAAAAAGTGCGCGGGCGATTATTAACGATAAAGGATACGGCGTTGCGTTTGGGCGGCGTCAAATCAAAAGAGCGCAAGGCGTAAAGCACGGAAAGAATGTCGTGCGTGCCGACGGGAATTTCGATGCGCGTGCCTTTCTCCGTCAAAGCATTGCCACGATCCTGATCGAAGACAATCGTATCGTTGACGCTGCGGCGGCCTTCGCGTAAGGAAAGCTGCGTGCGAAAGGGCAGCAGTGTTGTCGCATCGACGTAGGAACTGATTTGATCGTTGGCGAAGAAGATGCGTTGCGCGGCGGCGTTGGTTCCCGCCTGTCCTGTGAGCAGCACGCCGTCGCGGTTGAAATATTTCTGGCGCGCGCGCACGCGAAACGAAGCAGTGCCGACGGGCGTCGGTGTCGTGCCGAGAAAAACATTGTAGTTGAGTTCTTCGCCGATCTCGAAGGGAAGTCCGGGCGGCAGCGAGCCGGATGAAGCAGTGCTGCCTGCGAGCGCGTTCGACGATGGCTGCGGTCTCGCGGGCGTTGGCATTTGATTCGGCGCGATGTTTGAGCCGGGCGGCGTAATGATGGGCGGCGACTGCGCGACGTTGTTACCGGGCAACACATTCGGAGTATTCGGTGGAGCGGGCGGCAGCTCGGAACTGGCGAGTTCGACGCGAATCTCTCCTGCCGGATGCTGCGCTGTAATCAGCACAGGCACATGACGTTCGTCGCTGCTGAAATAAATTTGCACGCGGTAGTTGTTGGCTTCCGTATTGCGCGGCACACGCAACTGCGTGGCGATGGTGTTGAATGACCCGACGTTTGTTTTGATTAGCTCGGTGCCTGTCACACGCAACTGTGCGTTGTAGCTTTGCTCGCCTTGTTGCGTGATGATGGGATAAACGGCTTGCGGCGCTAAAGGCAAAGCGCGCAGGCGATATATGCCGGAGAGAAAATCATAAGTGAAAGGGAACGCTTCTGCGCCCGCCTGCGCTGGAATGGCCATCGTGCCCGCAGGTAGATTGTAGTTGTCTCTTGAAAGCCCTGTGCGCGATGCGTCGAGCTTGATCTGCTGCGTGCGAAAGGGAATTCCTGTGGCGGGATCAATGTATGTAATGAAGTCGTTATTGATTGCGAAGAGAGCGACGCCGACGACTTCCGTTGTCTCTACGTGCGCGCGCAATTGAATCGCATCGCGGTTGAAGAACTGCCCGCGCGCGGCGACTTGTATCTCGACGTGCGCGGCGCTGTTGAAGTTCGAGAAGGACACGTTGTAAGTAAGGCGCTCGCCGATACGGTACGGCGAAGCATTGAAGCTAAAGGCCGCGAGAGTGGGATTGTTGCTGCCTTTGTTTTGCGCCGCCGCGAAAGACGCGGGCTGTAAGACGACAAAGCTTAAAGTTGCGATGATGATTACCAGCAAACGTGTCAAATGCCTGTTCCTCTCGGTTGTGAAGATAAAAAAGTTCGGGCGTCTTTAAGAATAACGCGCTTTGATTTTACACGCACGCGGCGCGGCATAGTTCCTGAAACCGTCAAGCGCGCTTTAGATGGTATCAAAGTCGAGTGCCTGCTGCATTTCCGTAACGATGAGTTCGGCCGTGCGCGAAGGTTCTTTCGCGCGCAGGATTGCACGCCCGACCACCAGATAATCCGCCCCGGCGCGGACGGCTTCGGCAGGCGTCATGACGCGGCGCTGATCGTCGTTTGAAACACTCGCAGGGCGCACGCCGGGCGTCACGATGACAAAATGTCCGGCTGGAATTTGCGCGCGCACGAAGGCAACTTCATGCGGCGACGCCACGACTCCGTTCATGCCGCAATCGTGCGCGAGTTTCGCAAGCGCCGCGACTTGTGTTTCAATGTTTGCTGCCACGCCTATTTCGGCGAGCGTCGTTGCATCGGAGCTTGTCAGCACTGTGACGGCGAGCAGCACGGGCGGCGGCAAAATCTCTTTTGCTGAAACTTCCGCAACGGCCTGCGCTGTGCGGCGCATCATTTCGCCGCCGCCGGAAGCATGTACGTTGAGCATAGACACGCCGAGACGCGCGGCTTCGACACAGGCGGCGGCAACCGTGTTCGGAATATCGTGAAATTTAAGGTCGAGAAAAACACGCCCGCCTGCTTTCACAATTTCGCGGACAAAGTCCGGCCCGGCAGCGGTGAAAAGTTGCGAGCCGATCTTGAACATTCCGACTGTTTCGCGCAAGGCATGGAAAAGCTCGCGTGCCTCGCGCACTGTTTCAACGTCGAGCGCGACGATCAATTTGTTTTTTGCCAATTTGTTTCGTGACGGTTGGTTATTCAAGAATGTTGTCCTGCCAAAGTTAAATCAATTGTTCGAGTGCGCATGTAACTTTTACGAAGCAGCAAATTTGTCAGCGCGGCAGCCGACGGCTTCATCAAGGGAACGAAAATTTTCGCGCTGCATGATTTCGCCTAATCCGTCGTTGATGCGGCGCACGATGCCGACGCCTTCGTAAACGAGTCCGGTGTAGAGTTGCACGAGGCTCGCTCCGGCGCATATTTTTTCCCACGCGTCCGCCGCCGTAAACACTCCGCCGACGCCGACGATGGGAAGCTTGCCGCTCGTCAGACGATATAGAGTTGCGATCATTTCAGTGGAACGCGCGCGAAGCGGTGCGCCGCTCAATCCTCCCGTGCCACAGGCTTCAACGTCCGGCGCGTTCGTGCGCAAATTCGCGCGGCTCGTCGTCGTGTTCGTCGCAATGATACCGTCAATGTTCACACGCTCTGCGACGCGAACGATCGCTTCGAGTTCAGTCAAAGTTAAATCCGGCGCGAGCTTGACGAGCAGCGGCACAGGCTTGCGTTGCGCTTGAAAGGAGTGTGCTTCATTGCTCGCTTCGTGGTTGCGTTTTTGCAGCGCGTCGAGCAGCGCGGTCAAAGCATCTGCCTGTTGCAGTTCGCGCAGATGCGGAGTGTTCGGCGAACTGACATTGATGACAACGTAATCTGCGTGCTGCCGAACCAACTCGAAGCTCGCCAGATAATCCTCAATCGCATGTTCGACGGCAACCGCGCGGCTCTTGCCTATGTTCACGCCGAGCACGCAGGAAGACGGACGCCGTTGCGCGAGTTGACGGGCGATTGCCGCCGCGCCGTCATTGTTAAAGCCTGCGCGATTAATCAAAGCTCTATCGAGCGGCAGTCGAAAAAGTCGCGGGCGCGGATTGCCCGGCTGCGCTTCGTGCGTGACGGTTCCGACTTCGACAAACCCGAAACCGAGCGCGGCAAACTCTCTGGCGGCGCGCCCGTTTTTGTCGAATCCGGCGGCGAGTCCGATTGGGTTCTTGAACGTGAGACCGAAGCGGCGTAGTTCACCGAAATCAGTGGCGCTCTTAAAATGCCTTGCCGCCTCCTCGCGCGCCCAAGCTGTGGCGAGCGTGAGCGAGAGCGTTCGCAGCGCGAGTTCATGTGCCGCTTCCGGCTCAAGACGAAACAATATCGGGCGCAGCACTGAGCGGTAAAGCATTTGTATTTCGACGCGGGAATCTTCGTTGCGAAAACTAATCGAACAGGATCAGCCATCAATAGTCCGGTGATTAATAAAGACGCTTTTGCGTCCTTGCCGCCGTGAGCCTAGCAGAGCACCGGAAAAAGTGTCAAAGAAGAGCAGGCGAGTTGCACGCGCGCCTGACTTAATATTGGAAACCATAGCTTAGTCAGGCTCAACCTTTCTTCCACGCCGCGCTCTGTGCTAGTATCCGTGCCCGATGGAATTCATAGAGAAAGCACGCATCATGGACGGCGCTCGTATCAATCGCGCGCTGGCACGATTGGCGTCGGAGATTGTCGAAGAAAATCACGGCGTCGGCGATCTTTATCTGGTCGGTATTCAAAGGCGCGGCGTCCCGCTTGCCCATCGCATGGCGGAACGCATCGCCGATCTCGAAGGCGAAAAACCGCCCGTCGGTATTCTCGACATCACACTTTATCGCGACGATCTCACGACCGTCGGCGCAAATCCGGTTATCAATCGCACGGAGCTTCCCGGCGACATAGAAAATTGCAACATAGTGTTAATCGACGATGTGCTCTACACGGGGCGCACCATTCGTGCCGCGCTCGATCAATTGATCGACTTCGGACGCCCGCGCCGCGTGCAACTCGCCGTCCTCGTTGATCGCGGCAAAGAGCATCGCGAGTTGCCCATTCAAGCAGACTACATAGGCAAGATCGTGCCGACGAAGAAAAGCGAGATCATTAAAGTAATGCTCACGGAATTTGACGGCGAAGAAGGCGTCGCCATCGTCGAACGGCCGGCGACAGAGAATCCCTAGAAAAGCGGCCTTGCGTTGAGGCCGCTTTTTTATGCGCACAAAATCGGAAGATTAGCCACAGAGACACGGAGGCACAGAGATGAAGAAACAGTATTCAGTTTTCGGTTATTAGTTTTCAGTAGCTACGGCATTGGCTCTGTGCTACAACTTTTAAACTGAAAACTCAAAACTGCTCGACTCTGTGGCAAAATTGATCGATGAGCGCAACGCCCAAATCATTTTTCACGCGCAAGGATTTGCTCGGCACGCGCGAGCTTTCGCCGGAAGAAATTACGCATGTGCTCGACACTGCGGAATCCTTCCGCGAAATCTCGCGCCGTGAAATCAAGAAGGTTCCGACCTTGCGCGGGCGCACCGTCATCAATCTTTTCTTCGAGCCTTCGACACGCACGCGCACTTCCTTCGAGATTGCCGCCAAGCGCCTTTCCGCCGACACCATCAACGTTTCCGCGCAGACCTCGAGCGTCACAAAAGGTGAAACCCTGCTCGACACCGCGCGCAGCCTCGAAGCGATGTCGCCCGATTTGATTGTCCTACGCCACTCATCAGCCGGAGCCGCGCATCAACTCGCGCGCACGGTTCGCGCAGGCGTCATCAACGCGGGCGACGGCGCGCATGAGCATCCGACGCAGGCGCTGCTCGACGCTTTGACGATCCGCGAACGAAAGGGACGCATTACAAATCTACGAGTTGCGATTATCGGCGACGTGCTTCATTCGCGCGTCGCGCGCTCTAATATTCATCTTCTGACAAAGCTCGGCGCGAACGTCGTTCTGGCCGGGCCGGGAACGATGCTGCCGGAAGCTTTCGGCGAACTTGTGAAAGATAATCTGCGCGTCGAGAAAAGCGTTGACGCGGCGGTTGAGGGAGCCGATGTGCTGATGATTCTGCGCGTGCAGCGCGAGCGGCAAACGAATGCTTTTCTTCCTTCAATGCGCGAGTACGCAGTGCATTATGGATTGCGGCTCGAACACTTAAAGCGCGCCGCGCCGGATGCGATTGTGATGCATCCGGGGCCGATTAATCGCGGCGTGGAAATCAGTTCGGAAGTCGCCGACAGCGCGTCATCGCTGATTCTAGATCAAGTCGCCAACGGCCTCGCTGTGCGCATGGCTGTGCTTTACTTGCTCACGGGCGGAACGCATCTCGCGGCGATTGATGCAAGCGCGGCGACGAATCCGGCGAAGAAAAATTCGGATAAAGAGGTTCACAGCGAAGCATGAAACTGCTGATCGCAAACGGTTATGTGATTGACCCGACGCAGGGACTCAACGCCGGAAAAAATCTGTTGATCGAGAACGGGCGCGTCGTGGGGCTTGTGAATCGCAGCGACGGTGTGCCTGAAGATGCAGAAGTCTTCGATGCGACGGGACTCGTCGTCGCGCCCGGCTTCGTAGACATGCACACGCACTTGCGCGAACCCGGACAGGAGTACAAAGAAACAATTGCGACAGGCGCAGCGGCAGCCGTCGCGGGCGGCTTTACGAGCATTTGCGCGATGCCGAACACAGACCCCGTCAACGACAATCCGGCGGTGACGCGCTTTATCATAGAGCAGGCGGCGCGCGCCAATTTAGCAAATGTTTTTCCAATCGGCGCGATCACGAAAAATTCCGATGGAACAGAACTCGCGGAGATGGGTGAGATGCGGCGCGCAGGGATCGTCGCCGTGACGGACGACGGGCGGCCTGTGCCTTCTGCCGGAGTAATGCGGCGTGCGATGGAGTATGCGCGCGACTTTGATTTAACAGTTGTCGATCACTGCGAAGATAAATCTCTCGCGGCGGGCGGCTCGATGCACGAAGGCCACTGGTCGCTCATGCTCGGTTTGCAAGGGATACCTGCGGCGGCGGAAGAATTGGACGCGGTGCGCGATTGCGCGCTCGCAAAGTTGACAAAAGCGCGCGTACATCTGGCGCACGTTTCGACAAAAGGCGCGCTCATTGCCGTCAGGCGCGCGAAGGAAGAGGGCATTGATGTGACATGCGAAGTCACGCCGCATCACTGGACGCTGGCGGACGCGGCTGTTGAAGGCTACGACACGAACACGAAGATGAATCCGCCGCTACGCAGTCAAGATCACATCGAAGCGATCATCGAAGGTTTGCGCGACGGCACGATTGACGCCATCGCCACGGATCACGCGCCGCATCACGCAGACGAGAAAAGCTTGGAATACGATCACGCGCCATTCGGCATCACGGGACTCGAGACGGCCATCGGATTAGCGCTTGATCGGCTCGTCCACACGGGCATCATCAGTCTTGAGCGTTTAATAGAATTGTGCGCGGTCAACCCTGCGCGAATTTTCAATTTGCAGAATCGCGGCACGCTGCGCAATGGCGCGCATGGCGACGTGACGATTTTCAATCCCGATCTGGGATGGACGTTCGACGCCGGACAATCGAAATCGAAAAGCCGAAATACGCCGTTCGACGGATGGAAATTTCAAGGCGCAATCGTCGCCACCATCGTCGCGGGGCGCGTGCTCTACCGCCGCTCTGAAGCGAATGAATCAAGCCTCGCTTCAACTCGCTGACGCCACGACAAACTTTTTACTTCGCAACTTCGTGCTGCAAACAAACGCTGATGTGTTGTTTCGTAAACGGCAAAAGACCCGCTGCGCTCTCCCCTTCGCAGCGGGTCTCCGGCAACGGTCACTTGCTCATTAAAGTATGTGACCGATCTCGTGAAAATCTTTTGATGCCATGATTAATGGAAAGCCCGCCCGCGCTCTCCCCTTCGCAGGCGAGCCTTCCTTCGTACCGATAACCGAGTAGGCCATCGATCTTTAACATCAAAGCCAATTAGCAAGAGGCGTGCCATCCTTTCGGGTGAGATTGTCGAATTTGGAAATGGTCAAGAAGTTAAGTATAAAGCGGACAATCAATGAAATGTCAGCTAGTCAAAATGACGGAGCGATAAGCACGTGCGCGAAGTGGGTGCGCAACTTGCACGATTTGGTGCGAGAGGATAAGGCTATGTTATCGACAACCTCATCAAGTGCTTTTATTTGAAGAAAGCGAAGCTATCGAACGATTGATTGTTACGACGTGGTTGAAACAATTCCGACGCGAATACTAAGCGGCCACGTAACCATTTTCTTTTCTTCCGGCAAGTCCCACGCGGTGCGTAGATCGTCGGCGAAGTTTATCAACGGATCGACGCCGCGCGCTTCGATGAATCTTTGCGTCGCCGACCAACTGCGCAGGTATCCGAGCAATTCATTCAGCGACCATTTCGCTTCCATCGCCAGCGGCGACGCGTTCAATTCTTTGAAGGGAAAGGGAAGCGAGCGATAGCCATCTTCGATCATGCATCTTTCGGGCGGCCAGTACGCGCCCACCACGTCTTCGTAAAACCGCTGGATCATTTGATCGAGTTCGGGAGATATGTTCAGTAGGTTATAAGACCACACGGCGATTATGCTTTCGGGTCTGGATACGCGCCGCACCTCCTCGTAAAATTTCTTCAGCTCAAACCAGTGAAGCGCCTGTGCGACGGTCACTAAATCAATCGAGCGATCCGCGATATTTGTGTTCAATGCGTCGGCAACGCGGTAGGTAATATTTTCATGCTGCGTCGCGTTGGCAATCTGCGCGTCGCTCGCGTCCGTCGCAATCACGTGTTTGAAGAAGGGCGCAAGGCCGAGCGCCGCCTGACCGTTTCCGGTGGCGCAGTCCCATGCCTGATTGTGTCGGGGTGCGACGGAATGTAGATATTCAAACAGCGCACGTGGGTAAGTAGGACGGTACTTTGCGTAATACGCGGCTTGAGTTGAAAAGTAGTTTTTGAAACTCATACTTCTCTTCGCCGCTTTCTTCATTGAGGAAGTTTGCCTCTCAGTCTCGACCTACGCCGCTGTCGCTGCTTCCTTCGGTTTCCATCGGAGGACGGGTTTGCGCGCGGCGGCGGCTTCGTCGAGGCGTCCGATGCGCGTCGAATGCGGCGCGCCTAAAACTGTTTCCGGGTCTTCGACGGCTTCGCGCGCAATCGAGTGCATCGCCTCGATGAATTGATCCAGTTCCTGCCTGCCGACGGATTCCGTGGGTTCGATGAGCATTGCGCCCTGCACGATCAAAGGGAAATAAATCGTCATCGGATGAAAGCCGTAATCAATCAATCGCTTGGCAATGTCGAGCGTGTGAACGCCCTTTCGTGATTGCCGCTTGTCTGTGAAAACGACTTCGTGCATCGGCGCTGAATCGAACGGCTTGTCATAATCGGAAGCAAGCCCGTGTGCGATATAACGCGCGTTCAGAACTGCGGCTTCGGTGGCTTCGCGCAATCCGTCCGGCCCGTGCGTGTGAATGTAGGCGAGCGCGCGCGCGTGCATTCCGAAATTGCCGTGAAAGGCTTTGACGCGCCCGATGGACTGCGGCTTGTCTAAGTCGAGACGATATTTATCGTTTTCCTTGACGACGCGGGGGACGGGCAAAAACGGTTCGAGTTCTTTTGTGCAGCAACAGGGGCCTGAGCCGGGGCCGCCGCCGCCGTGCGGAGTCGAAAATGTTTTATGCAGATTGAGGTGAATCACGTCCACGCCCATATCGCCGGGACGCGCGACGCCGACAAGCGCATTCATGTTCGCGCCGTCCATATAAACGAGGCCGCCCGCGTCATGAACGATACGGCAGATTTCGGTGATGTTCTTTTCAAAAAGGCCGACGGTGTTTGGATTCGTGAGCATCAGTCCCGCGACGCCGCCCTCGTCGCAGAGCGCGCGCAGATGTTCGAGGTCTGTGAAACCTTCGACGGTTGATTTGATGGTTTTGACTGTGAAGCCGGAGAGATTTGCGGAAGCCGGATTAGTGCCGTGCGCCGAATCAGGGATGAGCATTGTGCGGCGCGATTTGGATGCTTCGCCGTCGCGTGTATCGAGATAGGCGCGCATTATCATTACGCCCGTCATTTCGCCGTGCGCGCCCGCAGCGGGTTGCAGAGAGATGCCGGGAAGCCCCGTGATTTCCGCGAGATGTTCTTGCAGTTCGTGGATTATGGCGAGCGCGCCCTGTGCGTCTTCTTCGGAAGCGAGCGGATGCAGATTGGCGAGGCCGGGAATGCGCGCGACTTTTTCGTTCAAGCGCGAATTGTATTTCATCGTGCATGAGCCGAGCGGGTACATGCCGAGATCAACCGAGTAGTTCCATGTAGAGATGCGCGTGAAGTGGCGCACGACATCCACTTCGCTGACTTCCGGCACGCCTTCGAGGTCGTCTTCGCGGCGAAAATTTACGGGCAGAAAATCGTCGAGCGGCGTTTCTTCGACATCGAGCGGCGGCAGCTTGTAGCCGACTCTGCCCGTTTGCGAGCGCTCGAAAATCAAAGACTCGTTTTGTGTAAGATGCGTGGTGACTTTCGTGATGTTAATTGACTGTGACATAAAGCGAAAGCAATCAATGCTTGGAATTGGTGTTCGTGGATGCGGTGATTTCTTTTAAGCCCGCGATGAGAGCGTCTATTTCTGCGCGCGGATTCGTTTCGGTAACGCAGACGAGAAAATCGTTTGGGCGATCTTTGAAATATCGCGAAAGCGCGAGGCCGCCCGTAATGTTTTTTTCGCTCGCGAGCCGCGCGAGCAGTTCGGTTGCATTCACCGGCGCGCGGACGACGAATTCGTTGAAGTACGGCGCGGACATATAGGGAAGCGAGAAGCCTTCGAGCTTACCGATGCTGCGCGAAGCATAAGATGTTTTTTGCGCGCATTGAAAAGCGACTTCCTGAAGCCCGCGCCGTCCCATCGTCTCCAGATAAATCGTCGCGGCGAGCGCGATCAAGCCTTCGTTCGTGCAAATGTTCGATGTCGCTTTTTCGCGCCGTATGTGCTGCTCGCGGGTGGCGAGCGTCAGAACATAGCCGCGCCTACCTTGCTTATCCGTCGCTTCGCCGACGAGTCGTCCGGGCATCTGTCGCGCATACTTTTCGCGCGTCGCAAAGAGTCCCAAATAAGGGCCGCCGAAGGAAAGCGGCACGCCGAAGGATTGGCCTTCGGCAACGACGATGTCCGCGCCGCTTGCTCCGGGCGAACGCAACATGCCGAGGGAAATCGGTTCCGTAACCATGACGATGAGCAGCGCGCCGACAGCGTGTGCTTTGTCTCCGAGCGCTTGTAAGTCTTCGATTGAGCCGAAGAAGTTCGGCGACTGCACGACGAGCGCCGCCGTTTGGTCATCGAGCATTGACGCGGCCTGTTCAGTTTTAGTTGTGCCGGAAGCTTCGTCGAAATCTAATCGCGCGAGATCAATGCCTGCGTGCTGAACGTAGGTTTGCACGACTTCCAAGTATTCAGGATGCACTGCGGAAGAAACGATGGCCTTTGTGCGGCGTGTGACGCGCTCTGCCATCAGGACTGCTTCGGCAAGCGCCGTCGAGCCGTCGTACATCGAAGCGTTGGCGACTTCCATGCCCGTCAACTGGCACACGAGCGTTTGAAACTCGAAGATGGCTTGCAGCGTGCCCTGCGAAATCTCGGGCTGATACGGCGTGTAGGACGTAAAGAATTCCGAGCGCGAGATGAGCGGGTCAACGATGGTCGGAATGTAATGCGAGTAAGCGCCTGCGCCTAAGAAATTGGGGCGTTTGGCTGCCGCGTTCTGCGCTGCGAGCTGCTCGAAATTTGCGAGCAGTTCTATTTCAGATGCGGCGGCGGGCAGTTGTAAATCTTTATCGAGGCGTATGTCTTCAGGGATTGAGTCGAACAGGTCTACGGCTGACGCGAGACCGACGTGGCGCAGCATTTCTGCTTGTTCTTCGGGCGAGTTTGGAATGTAGCGCAAGTTTTATTCTGTCTCCGCTCTGGTGAAATCTTCGTATTCGGCGGCGGTTAAAAGCGCGTCGGCTCCCGCTTTGTTGGTCATGCGCAGGCGAATCATCCATGCGTCGCCGTAAGCATCGTCGTTGACCTTTTCGGGTTCGTCCTGCAATAGCTCGTTGACATCAGTGACTTCACCGGCGATGGGCGTGAAAATTTCGGACACGGCCTTGACGGATTCGACTGAGCCGAACGATTCGTGCGCCTCGAATTTTTCACCCTTCTTCGGCAGTTCGACGTAAACCACATCGCCGAGCGAGCTTTGCGCGTGATCCGTGATGCCGATGGTCGCAATGTCGCCCTCGACGCGCACCCACTCGTGATCCTTGCTGTAATGTAAATCTTCAGGAATGTTCGCCATTGAATTCTCCGTAAAAGAAATTTCCGATTTATCTTGCCTGTAAACTGTTGCTACTTCGTTGCGGCGCGTTCACGTTTATAAAAAGGCGTCGGCACAATGCGCGCCGCGACGAGTCGCCCGCGCACGTCTATCTGCAACTCCTGCCCTTCGCGCGTGTATTCGACAGGCACATAAGCCATGCCGATGTTTTTCTTCAAGAAAGGTGCGGGACTGCCGCTTGTCACACGCCCGACGCGCTCGCCGTTTATCAGCACGTCTTGATCGTCGCGTGCGATGCCGCGCTCCGTCGTTTCAAAGCCGACGAGACGCCGCTTGACGCCCGCTTCTTTTTGCTTTGCAAGCGCGTCGCGGCCTGTAAATTCCTCTTTGTTCAATTTGCAAATCCAGCCCAAGTTCGCTTCGAGCAAAGTAGTTTCATCGTTTATTTCATGGCCGTAGAGTGCGAGCGCCGCTTCGAGCCGGAGCGTGTTGCGCGCGGCCAGACCGCAGGGCGCGACGCCATCCGTCGCGCCGTAGTTTCCCGCGTCGAGCATCTTGTTCCACAATTGTTCGGCTTTGTCGGGCGCGGCGTAAATTTCAAATCCATCCTCGCCCGTGTAACCCGTGCGCGAAATGATTGCAGGCACATCGTCCACGACGCCTTCGCGGAAATGGTAATACTTGATTTCCTGAAGCGGCGTCCCGGTCAATGTTTGCATGATGCGCAATGCGTCCGGCCCTTGCAAAGCAATCTGGCAATAGTCTGCGCTGACGTTGCGCAGTTCAATTTGCTCGTCTTTTTTGTGTGACGTAATCCATTCCCAATCCTTGTCTGTTGTCGAAGCATTGACGACAAGCAAAAGATGGTCTGCCGCAAAGCGATAAACGAGCAAGTCGTCAACGACAGTTCCGGCGGGCGTCGTGAGCGCGGAGTATTGCGCCTGACCGTCGATTAACTTCGCGACATCGTTGGACACAAGGCCATTAACGAAGGAGATTGCATCCCGCCCCCGCACATCGAATTCGCCCATGTGCGAGACATCGAAAAGGCCAGCGCGTGTGCGTGTGCGTAAGTGTTCTTCGACGGTGCCAATCGGATATTGAACGGGCATGTCCCAGCCGCCGAAATCGACCATGCGTGCGCCGAGTCGTCTGTGCGCGGCATTGAGCGGAGTTTGTTTAAGCGCGGGAGCAGAAGTGGAAGTTGCTGTTGTGTTGGTCGTGCTCAAATGTGTTTCCTTGACGCGCCCATGTGCAAGAAAAACGGGGCTGAAAAATTTGTGTGAATTTATGTGCTTGCGAAAAGCAAAGCTAGCACGCCGTGTGCGGTGCGTCAAGCAGACCTTTGTGGAAGATAAGAGAAGAATGCCGTGAGTTGTTTTCCGGTGGAATCGCAGAGCCGTAGGAGCCTGCGCGCGAGCGTTGAAAAGCTTGAGCTTGCTATCTGGAGATGTCTATTTTTTGCATGATGAAGACGACGCGCATCGTTTCGGGTCGGCGATCCATTGAGGCCGGAACAAAGGCCGGATTCTTTCGCAAGGCATTTTGAAAATCATCCAACATACGTTTGTCGCGCGGCGCTTGCACTACGTCAGCGAGCGAAGCGCTGCCGTTGCTGTACACATCCGTGACGACAATCATTTCTTCATCGCTGGCACGCCCGCGCGCCGGTGCCCATGTCAGTGCGGCGAGCGCACCGTGCGGATCGAGGCTCGGCGACTGTTCTGTGAACGGAGCGCGCCGCGCCGCGTAGCCTTCGGGCGTAATCGGTTTGGTTATATCGTAAGTTGTCTGATCGTCAGCGATAAACGGGCTGTACGGCGCGGCTTCAGCCTCATGCCGTGCAGTTTCCCAATCGCGCAGAGCTATAAGATGCGGGCGCAATCCGACGAGCATCGCCGTGAAAAGTATAATCGAGGCGAAGGCACCGATGGTATAGGGCATCAGGCGCGGCTCGATCCACAACCAAACGTTTTTCCATGACGCGTCGGACACAGGATGCGAGGCAACGGCGGCGGCTTCGATAATGAGGGCGCGCTTTATCGTTGCGGCGAGGTCTGGCGGAGCCGTCGGGCGTGAGAGCGTGGCGAGACCGCGCACGATGCCTCGCATCTCTGCGGCTTCCACGCGGCACACGGGGCAATCGTTCAGGTGCGCATCAAAGGACGCACGGGCGCGTTCGGTCAACTTGTCGTCAACGTAAAGCGAAAGCCATTCCTGTGTCTCTGCACACGACATCGTTTTTGTCGAAACTTCAATGCAAGCGAATAACTGGCCGACCCCGGCTGCCTTCCTTTTCAAGAAGGCAACTTGTTTCTTCTTCAGCCACGGAAACAAAACTTCTCTTTTGCTGTCGAGCGCGATTATCCATACGGTTGTTGCTGGCCGCATTGTCAATCTCGCGCCCGCGAGCGTGAACGAGCATGTTTCAAATCCGAACCGAAAAAGCCTCTTCGTCACTTAGACCCAATTGGCACCGAGTTGTTGGTGAAGCCGGGGCGGGTCAATTATTCGCTTGAGAAAGAACTTTTAAGAACAGTTATCAGTTTAGAGTTTTAAGTTTTCAGAAACTGCTTTTGCTCAAAACTGATAACTGTTTCACACTGCGCCGTCGAGTTTGCGCCGTAGTTCGATGCGCCCGCGAGATAATCTTGATTTGACGGTGCCGACGCTGATCGAAAGCGCTGTGGCACAATCTTCGTAACTCAAGCCTTCCACGTCGCGCAGGATGACGACTTCGCGGTGCGTGTCCTTGAGCGCGCGTAAGGCTCTGCGTAAAGCCGCTTCGCGTTCGTTAAGCAGCGTCTGTTGCTCCGGGTCAATCGCATCGTTCGCGGAAAGATTTGCGCCGAAGCTTTCCTCCGTTTGATTGTTCAAAGGCGCGTCAAGGGAAACTGTTCGTTCACGGCGGCGTCTGCGCCACCAGCGCCAGCGATTGCGCGCTTGATTAAGAGCGATGCGGTAAAGCCATGTCCGCAAATCCGCGTCGCCGCGAAATTGTGCGATGGCTTGAAAGGCGCGTAAAAAAGTTTCCTGCGTCAGATCGCGCGCTTCTTCCGGGTCTTCTGTCAGGCGAAAAAGCAGCGCGTAAACTTCGCCGGAACGCTCCGTCACAAGGCAATCAAAAGCCGCCGCTTCGCCCGCGCGTAATCTGTCAATGAACTGCGCTTCGGCGCTGCTGCGACGTGCGTCATCTTTGGTCGCCGCAAAGTCTGCAACCCCGTCCACTTGTGCCCGCGCGCGGAGGGCGATTGGCTCTCCGAAGCTCACCGGTCTCCCCCTGCGGCGGGAAGCTTTCCATCAAAGAACAAGCGCTTCCCACAGACTCGTACCCTTAGACACCGCTTGTTCCGGTTTTGTTCCCGGAAATTTTTCACAGCTTTTATCCGAACCGTCAATCGCCCGAACGTCGGGTTATGGCGTGGCTGCTTTGGAAATCTTGCGGCGGCACTATCTTACTTTAGACTTTGAAATTGCCTATAGCGATTTGCGTTGAATTTATCTTTCGCGTTTGTCGCACGGCAATCAAAAAGTTTTCGTGAGTCGGTGCGCTGCAAATGCGCGGGAACGCCGTTTGGCCTTTGCTTGACAAGCTCTTGAAATCATCGCTAGAGTGAATTTTTCCGAAGACTCTACTCCATCCGCAATAAAGAACGCACGTCAACGCTTGTTGATGCGCAAAAGGAAAACTTAAATGGCAAGATACCAGAGAAAACGCGCGCGCGAATTAAAGCATGACCGCTTCCGCGATACTACGTTGACCTTCCTTGACCGGCTCGGCGACCAACTCGCAGGCAAAGGCCGCGCGATTCTCTATGGCATCGTCGGCATTATCGCGCTCGCCATTCTCTTCAGTGTGTTCTCCGCGTACCGCGAACGTAAAGCAAACGAAGCACGCCGCGCACTCGGACGCGCCATCGAAATCGCCGGAGCGCCCGTCGGCGCAGACGCCGCCACCGCCGCTGCAAATCCCACAGGCCTGAGCTTTCCTTCTGAACGCGAACGCGCGCAAAAGGCCGTCGAAGAATTCCAGAAGGTAGCGAACACTTATCCCGACCCATACCGCGAAAACGCGCGCTACTTTGCCGCAAATAATCTGCTCACGCTGGATCGCAATAAAGGCATCAATGAGTTGCAATCTTTAACGAAAAGCGGCGACGTGGAAATCTCTACGCTCGCCAAATTTGCGCTCGCGCAGGCCTACGAATCCGACGCCAAATACAACGAAGCCGCCGGGCTTTACAGTGAGCTAGCCAAAGCCGCCAACGCTTCCATTCCCGCCGACACAGCCAACTTGCGCTTAGCATCTGTCTACGAAAAACTCGATAAGAAAAAAGACGCGGCAGACATTCTCTTCAACATCGTCAACAACTCGCGCAAAGCCAAAGGCACGGACGGCAAACCCTTGCCGCAAACCGCCGCCGCCCGCGAAGCCGCGCAAAAACTCGAAACACTCGACCCAACGCGCGCCGCCCAACTCCCACCCGCGCCCGCCGCCAGCGATTTCGGTTTCTAAAAACAGATGCCGTATATTTGATGTTAGGCCTTCTACTGAGGTCATTGCTATGACAGAAAAGAAAGTCAGAAGAATCGACGTTTTTTTTCTATGGACTGTTCATGGACGATGCTCTCTTGCGAGAAAAAGGCATGAATCCCGTGGGTCGCCGGATGGCATCTGTTGAGAACTTCTCCCTAGTCATCGCAGCGCGCGCAACCCTAGTCCCGTGCATAGGGCGAACGGTGCATGGTGTACTCTTCTCGTTGACCCACTCAGAAGTTGATGCTCTATATTCGGAAGCTTCGGTTAGTGTTTACCGTCCGGAAGCCGTGTTCGCACAACTAGCCGATGGGAGCATCACACCGGCTCTGTGTTTCAATCTTCCCGTGCCGCCTTCGGCGGACGAGCGAAATCCTCAGTACGTATCAAAACTAAGAGAACTCGCTGCTCGAATCGGTCTGCCACCGAGCTATGTGTCTTCCATCCAGTAGCGGACGAAGGCCTAACAACACGTTCGACCGGAGCGGCGGTAGCGTGTTTCTCAAGTTACTTTGTCCGGCTAAGGTTTTCGTGATCGCGCCGCCCGGTCAACGTGGGCGTTCGACAGCTTCCTTTGATGTGGCGTTGCAAGCGTGCGGCTGAAGCGTAGTATAATTTTACGCTAATGATTGATGAGATTCGCGCCAAAATTGCCGCCGGACTTTTCGAGTTTTCCAGACACGCGGTTGACCAGAGCCTTTTGCGTCGCATTAGTGTTCGAGAGTTGCGCGAAGCAGTTGACGCAGGCGAAATCATCGAAGATTATCCAAACGACAAATATCGTCCGAGTTGTTTGGTTTTCGGCTTGACGACGGCAGCCAGACCTTTGCATGTTCAGTGCAGTTATCCGTCGCGCCCGTTGCTGAAAATCATTACGCTTTACGAGCCGGACGCCGATTTGTGGATCGCTTTCAAAGTGAGGAAACCGCCAGATGCAAGCTGAAACGTGGAACGAAACAATGCGAGAAACTAAAGTAACTTACACGCTCTTAATGGACGGCAAATTTTTTATAATCGAGAATGTCCCGGCGCGCGTGTGCGTTGAAACCGGCGAACAATTTTTCTCGCCGGAAACAGTCGAGCAATTACAGCAAACAATGTGGGGACGCGAGAAGCCCAAGAAAACCATCGAAACGCCCGTTTATGAGTTTGCCGCCTAACCCGCCGCCAGCGACTTCGGTTTCTAAAAATGGATGTTGGATACTAGCTGTTAGACAACTTAGATGGATGAAGTAATAAATGATACTCAAGGTAGAATCGAAGATGAATAGATTGGTAGTTACATTGTTCTCATGCTTACTCCTAGCTATTCCGGCTTATGCTCAAAGTCAGAAGTCCGACATAGAGGACGAAGGGCTAAAGGGAAGGGTTAAGTCTATACTGGCAGAGGACGCAAAGTTGGCGAATGAGTCCGGTAAACGCGTCGAGGCTAAGCGTGTTTCTTCATCAACAGCAGCTTATGATGAGAAAGGTAATCTCACTCAAAGGGTATTTCATAGATCAGACGGGAGTGTTCATTTTACGATTAAGTATCGTTTTATTGACGGGGACAAGACATCTACAATCAAGTATGAAGAGGATTCCTCAAGCCCGCCTCCTCCTCCTGCGCCTGCACTATCCTCCAGCCATGTGGATGCGCGCCTAAGTGATCCTAGATTTGATAGCAAGTATCAATACAAATATGATTCTCATGGTAATAGAGTCGAACAGGCGACGTATAGAAGCGACGGCGCTCTGTCTATATAAAGACATGAGAAAATTTGATTCAAAAGGCAATCAGATTGAGTGGGCGAGATATACGGCAGACGGCAAGCTCAATTTCGGAAAAACCATTGTTTATGACGATCAAGGACAAGAGGCGAAAGTTACATACTTTAATGCTAATGGCTCAATAAGCGAGAAATATTCTTATAGTGATTATGAACTTGACTCGAATGGTAATTGGATAAAGCGAGTTACCGCTAAGTGGGTTACTAAAAACGATAAGTCATACTTTGAGCCGTATCAAGTGACTTACCGCAAAATAATCTATTACCAAAGTAGTGTCGTCAAAGGCGCTGTCTAACAACTCATTCAACTCAGCCGCTCTCAACTTGCCCTTCGCTCGGTTGCCAACTTTTATCTTGAATGGATAATTTGACGCACTCGTTGGTCGGCCTCGTCATTGCCAAAGCGGGGCTGGAGCGTGCGTCGCCAGCCGCCACAATTGTCTGCATCATCGCCGCCAACGCGCCCGACGCGGACATCCTGACAGCCTTTCGAGGCTCGTGGACATACCTGCATAATCATCGTGGCCTGACGCACTCAATCGTCGGCACGCTCATGCTCGCATTGCTCATTCCGTTGGTGTTTTGGGCGGGCGACAGATTGCTTGCATCCATTCAACATAAACCGCCGCGCGTGATTTTTCGCGGAGTGCTGCTTGCTTCGCTCGTGGCGAGTGCGACGCATCCGCTGCTCGATTGGACAAATAATTACGGCGTGCGCCCACTCATGCCTTGGAGCAATGAGTGGTTCTACGGCGATCTGGTTTTTATCGCCGATCCTTGGCTATGGTTGAGCCTCGGCGGTGCGGCGTTTCTGTTGACGGCAAACACGAAGTGGCGCGTCGCGGCATGGGCGGCGCTCGCAATGATTATCACGGCGGCGATGTACGCTTTGCCCACGCGCTCTGAAACAGCATACCCGTTTGTTTCGCGCGTGCTCTGGCTCGCGGGAATTGCCGGACTCGTCTTTGCTCACCGCGCGAATCTAGCGCGCCGTTATGGAGCATCCATCGCCGCCATCGCGCTCGCGCTGATAGTAGTTTACTGGGGCGCGCTGTCTGTTTTGCATCGACACGCGCTCACGCAAGCGGGAATCGTTGCGGCGCGCATCGCGGAACAAAACAACGAAACGATCTGGCGGCTGGCGGCGATGCCCACACTCGCCAATCCCTTGCACTGGCGTTGTGTCGTGGAAACAGATCGGGCGACGTTTCGCTTCGAGTTGACGCTTGGCGAAACGAACGCGAATGATGTTGCGCGCGAAGTCCTGCGTTATGAAAAGCCGCGTGGCGATGATGCGGTGCTTGTCAGTCATGCGTCAGAGCATAAACGCGCAGCGATTCTGCTCGATTTCGCGCGCTTCCCGGTGGCACGCGTCGAAGGCGATTGCCGGAGTGGAGCGTTCGTGCAATTCGCTGACTTACGCTACACTGAACCGGGCACGGGCGGGCGCGGAAATTTCTCTTTGCAGATTCCCGTTTCATGCGCGCCGTAAGATTTTGAAAGAGGCAGCGAATGAACGAAACCACGCGCATCGAGAAGGAAGGCAAGGAAAGCGACGCGTCGAAGAACGGCATGCCTTCGCTCGCCGTTGAACAATCGCTTGTTCCCACACGCGGCAAACGGCAAACGCGCGCCAGCGCGCGCGTCTCGTTCGGCGGTTATCTGTCCGCCGCATTTGTTTTAACCTTCGTCGCATTCATACTGATTCAAGCCGAAAGAGACACGGCGGCGCTCGCGCTGTTGTGCTGCGCATGGCTTATCCTTCCCGTCTTCGCTTCCCTTGAGCGCATAAAGTTCGACGGTCAGATTTTATTTCGCAGCGGCCTCATCGCGCTCATTCATAAGCGACTCAAAAAACAAGCGCTCGAACTTAAAATTGATGACATCGAGCGGATCGAGACAAACGCGGTGCGTACTTTGCGGCGCGGCGGGCGCGTGCGTTATCGCTATCGCAGCGAAGTGTCGGGTAATGATTTGCGATTTGCGTTTGCTTCCGGCGGAAAGCAGTACAGGCTGATGGCGCGTCATCTTTTTTCGCTCGTCGGCGACGACAAACTCGACGCGCGCACGACTGAACTACGCGATTATCTCGTTGACAAAAAAACGCTGAATGAAGCGCATGGTGCTTTGCGTGTGGCGACGGATGAAGTGCTTGAAAACGCCGTCGAAGATTTCACACATACGGGTAAAAATTCTGCGCAGCAACGCCGTCGCCTAGTTGCGCAAGAAAACACTTCGCCGGATGCCGTCGAGCGCGGGCGTCTTTTGCGTCGTGCCGGAAACGAACTGCGCATCGCGGGACGCTTGCGCGAAGCCGCCGAAGCTTTTCGCCGCGCGCTGCTGGTCGATTCGCGCGATGCTTCCCTGATTTACGAATGGGCGCGGCTACTTCGTTCGCAGGCGAGTGCCAAACGCGACGCACGTCTTCTGTCTCGCGCGCGCGCAGGCTTGTGGCTTGCCGCCAAGCGCTCTGGAAACGATGCCGCGCTTTTGTCGCGCATCGGCGAAAGCTTTCTCGAAGCGGGAGACATCAGGCGCGCAACACACGTGTTTCGTCGTGCGCTGCAAAACGAAGACGCGCATATTTACCGCGCCGAGTTAGGCCTCGCGGACATCGCCCTACGCACAGGAAAGTTGGCGCATGTCGTGCATCACTACGGCGGCGCATCGCGTGTGGCGAAAGACCGGGCGGCGGAGCGCTTCGCCCTGCGCGAAGCGGCTTACTACGCGCGGCTCAACAGCGACGATCATTATCTCGCGCTCGAACTGCGCCGCATCAATTGGCTGCAGCATCTGCAACGTGCGCGCAGCATCGCCGTGCGCCTGACCTTCACAGGCATCAGCCTCGCCGTCATCGGCGCATCCATAGACGAATCCATACGTGTCATTGGCTGGTCGCTCGCATCCTCCGCACTCCTCGCGTGGCTCTGCGCCATCTTCGCCGAAAAGTTTTTCACACACAGACGCGAAGCACGCCACGTCGAATAACATTTTGGTGAACATCTGTTGAAAATATGTCAAAGCTGATTGATTGGATAATACAAAATCCGCCAGCTACTATTACTCTCTCAGCCGCTCTTATAAGTGCAGCCGTCGCTTTAATTGTTACTGCGATTTCACAGTGGGCTTTATCACGCAGGGCAAAGCGCGAACTCCTGACGAAGAAGCTTGAAGAATCATATCTTGTGCTTAATGATGCTGCTTCTGATTGTGTGAACAGATATAGAGAGGCTCGTAGATGTTTTTATGAGCCTGAATATATGGCAACAGATGGTTTTTATAATCAACAAATTTATAATCTTGACGTTCAAAAAAAGCTTGTTATGTATGTCAAACTTTACTTTCCTAAATTGTCGCATACATATAACCTCGTATTTGTAGCGCAGAGCAGGCTAAACGAATTGGTCAACAAACTTATGAGTGATACTCCTCTGAAGGTTGAAGATTTAGAAGAAGTGTTTACACATCATGGGAAATGTTTAGGAATATAGCGGATTGCAATTGCGTGCATCCGGCGAGTAAGCGGCAGTCAGGCAAGCCTATTCTTTAGCTTTACGCCGGCGAGTCGTCCATGCTGATGAGCACGGACACGGCTGGATTACCGGGATTGCCG
>JAABUM010000442.1_pt1 | contig 73643 bp, 58 predicted proteins | sample 5559161 | NCBI WGS metagenome assembly JAABUM01 (sample SAMN10711868, study PRJNA513369) | rock metagenome | isolation source: Antarctica rocks | place: Antarctica: Victoria Land, Siegfried Peak nord
TCGCCTACGGGATCATCGCCTACATCCAGGGACAGGTCGGCGTCGTCACCTTCTGCTTCACGATGGTCGGGGCGTTGCTCGGCTTCCTCTGGCACAACGCCCACCCGGCGCAGGTCATCATGGGCGATACCGGGTCGCTGGCGATCGGCGCGGCGCTGGCGACGGTCGGCTTCATGACCGGGCAATGGCTCCTGCTACCGGTGGTCGGGCTCGTCTTCGTCGCCGAGGTCGTCTCGGTGATCCTGCAAGTCGGCTACTTCAAGCGCACCGGCGGGAAGCGCCTCTTCAAGATGACCCCGGTCCATATCCACTTCGAGCTGCTCGGCTGGTCCGAGACGCAAGTCACGCTCCGCTTCTGGCTCGTCGCGATCTTCGCCGGGCTGATGGGCGTGGCGCTGTCGCTACTCTAGCGCACGTATCGCACAAATAACACGCGACAAAGTCGGCGAGAAACAGCATGAATATCGAGCGCTACACCTTCGGCGACGAGGCTATTCCGTATATTCGCAGTCAGCTTGGAATGCTTACTTTCAGCAGATTTTTGCGCGATCTCTCATTGGTGGACGGATCTGGACTCCGATATAGGCCGGGTACTTATTTCCCGGCCACCGCCTTGAAAAACGTGTAGCAGAAGACCCCATCCGCCTCGGCGGTGCGGCAGAGATCACGGATGCCCTGGTCGAACGTGGCGGCGTCGGTGAGGCCCGCCGCGAGTGCCGGTTCGCGGACACCTTCGATCATCGCGGTGAAGGTCCGCCTGGTGAAGCCTTCGATCAGGTCCGGCCTGCTACCATCGACGTAGACCATGCGCGGCGAGACGTGCGGCGCGCTGTACCCGGCGGCGGTCAGCAGCGGATAGAGCGCCCGCCCGATCATCGCGTCGCCACCGGCCCGGCGTTGCAACTCGACCTGGCAGCCGATCGCCGCGCGTGCGGCGTCGCTATCGGGGGAGAAGTAGGCCGAGCCGTGGTCCCCCTCGATCACCGTGATCGTCCCGCCCGGTCGCAGATACCCGCGCAGCGCGCGCAACGCCTCGACCGGTTGTGGCAGGTGTTCGAGCACGAAGCAGACGAAGAGGTGATCGAACGATTCCGGCGCATACGGCAGGTCGAAGATATTTGCCTGGGCGAACCGCACGTTGGTGAAGCCCGCCCCCGTCACCGCCCGCTCGGCCTCGGCGACCGACGCGGCGGAGATGTCGATAGACGTGATCGCGGCATGGGGGCTGTTCGCGGCGAGGGTCAGCGTCTGCGCGCCGACCCCGCACCCGACCTCCAGTACGCTGCTCCCCGCCGGATAGGCGGTGTCGCCGTGCAGCAATTCGACCAGCGTCGTGGCTTGATCCTGGAGGCGCTCATTCTCTCGTTGGTCGTAGCCGTGTACATACCGCGCATCCATGTTGTCCTCACCTCTGTCGAATCGATCCGGTCTTCCCTCGCCCCGACATTCCACATTCTTTCGCATTGTACCGTAGCTGCTGGTCGCCGCTGATCATCCCCGATCGAGTGTTACAGGTACCTGTTGTCTTTCAGGCCACTGGCAGCCAGGGGACAATAGGGATCGGACGGAGGTGGCAGCAGCAAAGCACCGAAACTTGTCTGGGGATAACACCTACTGCACGGGCTGGGACGGTAGTCCCAACGCCGCAGCGTCACGCAGCAAGCTCCTCTCCCAGATTGGGAGAGGGGTGCCGAGCCGGGTGCCCTCTGGGCGGCGCGCCGGGGTGAGGGCTTCACCAGCGTGGGCGATGACGCCCATCCATGAGTAGCCGTCGAGCGTGGTATTGCCGTTGGGCTAAAGCCCCGGCTGAATGGCCTCCGGCCCCAAAGTCCGCCTCCTCGGATTGGAGCAGTGCAAACGCGCAAAGCTGCTGCAAGCGTTAGCAACGCCTTTCCCCCGCTCCTCGGATGGGGAGCGGGGGTGGCGAGTCCGTGAGGACGAGCCGGGGGTGAGGGTAGTCGCAGTGCCATTGCGCGAGTGATCAGGGGTGGCCCCCACGGCCAGTCGGGATAAAGGAACAAGATTCACGGTCACCATAGTCAACATCGATGCTCGCAAATCGCACACGCGCTCCCGCCTCTACTCTATCCGACTCCTGACCACTGACTCCCGCACACTTCGCCACTATACTTGGATGAAACTGTGGCATTACCTGTGCAAGGCATGGGGTATGCCCAGGATGGTCCCGTGGATCGGGGACGCAGACCACACCGGCTGAGAGATTCGCGGCATGATCGCGCGGCAGCGTCGCCGCGCGAAGGGGACAAGGGGACGATGTCATTTCTGCGCCTCGGACACTGGCTCTTCCGGCACCGCAAGCTCGTCGTCGGCATCTGGGCGCTGATCGTGCTGATCAGCCTGCCGCTCGCCCCGCGCGTGGCGGGCGTCCTCAAGGTCGGTGGCTTCGCCAACGACAACGCCGAATCGTCGCGGGCGCTGGTGACGCTCGAACAGGATCTCGGCTTCCGCCCGACCAGCCTTTCGGTCATCTTCAGCTCAGGGGCGTGGACCGTGGACGACCCCCGCTTCCTGGCCGGGGTGCAGGATTCGCTGCGCGACGTGCAGCAGGTGCCGGAGGTGGCCGAGGTCGCCTCGTTCACCACCAACCCGCGCCAGGTCGCCACCGACCGCCACACCGCCTACGTCCTGCTGAACCTCTCCACCCCGCCGGAAGGGTCGCAGCAGATCCTCCCGACGATCGAGGGGAAGATTCGCCCGGTCCCGGCGGAGATGCAGCGAATCGTCGCGGGGGGGCCGGTCGTCTACGCCGACATCGAGACGACGAGTTCCAAGGACTTGCAGCGTGGCGAGATCATCGCCTTCCCGCTGGCGCTGATCGCGCTGGCGCTCGTTTTCGGCTCGCTCGCCGCCGCCGTGACGCCGATGGTGGTCGGTGGTTTCAGCGTGATCGCGATCCTGGCGAGCATCTACATCCTCGGCAACGTCACCGACCTCTCGATCTTCGTCCTCAACCTCGCCACGATGCTCGGCCTGGGGTTAGCGGTCGACTACGCCCTCTTCATCACCTCCCGCTTCCGCGAGGAGTTGGCGCAGCGCCCGCTCGAAGACGCCGTGGCGATCACCGTCGCCACGGCCGGGCGCGCGATCTTCTTCTCCGGGCTGACGGTGCTGATCGGCCTCTCCGGCCTGATCATCTTCCCGTTCATGTTCCTCCGCTCGGTCGGCTTCGCCGGGGTGATCGTCGTCTTCTTCTCGGTGCTGGCCGCGCTGACCCTGCTCCCCGCGATCCTCGGCCTCCTCGGCGAGCGAATCAATGCGCTGACGATCATCCGCTACCGCTCGCAGCGCCCGGATGAGCACGGCGGCGCGTGGCACCGCCTGGCGCTGGCGGTGATGGCGCGCCCCTGGCGCTTCTTCATCCCCACCCTGGCGCTGCTCCTGCTGATCGGCTCGCCCTTCCTCAACGTCCGCCTCTCCTCGCCGGACGCCTCGATCCTCCCGCAGAACGTCCCCTCGCGGCAGGGCTACGACCTGCTGGTGGCGAAGTTCGGCGCGGCGGAGCTGGAACCGCTCGCGCTGGCGATCAAGACGCCGAACGGCACCTCGATCTACGACCCGGCCAATATCGATGCCCTCTACGATCTCACCCACGCCCTCCAGAACGACCCGCGCGTCGCCCGCGTGGACTCGCTGACCACGCTCGATACCCAGCTCGGGCGCGCGCAATACGAGCTGATCTACAGCAATCCCGACCGGATCATCGACCCCTACGCGGCGCTGCTCGCCCCGCAACTCGCGCGCGGCAACACCACCCTCGTCAGCGTCGTGCTCAAGAACTCGTCGGTCTCCAACGAGTCGAAGTCGCTCGTCACCGATCTGCGCGCCACGACGCCGCCCGGTGGCCTGACCTATCAGGTCACCGGCACGACCGCCGGGGTGGTGGATGTGGTGGACACGATGTACGCCGATTTCCCGAAGGCGCTCCTTGGCGTCGTCCTCGCCACCTACGTGATCCTGCTGATCCTGCTGCGCTCGGTCGTGTTGCCGCTGAAGGCGATCCTGATGAACGCGCTGTCGCTCGTCGCCTCCTACGGTGCGCTCGTCTGGGTCTTCCAGGAAGGGCACCTGTCGCGCTTCCTCAACTTCACGCCGCTCGGCTTCGTGGAGGCGACCCTGCCGATCATCATGTTCTGCACCCTCTTCGGCGTCAGCATGGATTATGAGGTCTTCCTGCTGACCCGCATCCGCGAGGCGTGGACCGAGACCGGCGACAACACCCGCGCGGTGGCGACCGGCCTGGAGCGGAGCGGGCGGATCATCACCAGCGCCGCGCTGATCGTCGTGGTCGTCGCAGGGTCGTTCGTCAGCGCCGACATCGTGCTGATCAAGGCGTTCGGCCTCGGCGTCGCGCTCGCCGTCTTCCTCGATGCCACGATCGTTCGCGCGCTGCTCGTCCCGGCCACGATGCGCCTCCTCGGCCATTGGAACTGGTATATCCCCGCGTGGCTGGACCGCTGGTTGCCCCACACCGAGGAGCATACGAACTACGCATTACTGCGTACGGACGGGAGTGCGGACAGCGACGCACCGTTCACCGCAACAGCGCACGCGAACAGCGCGAACGGCACAAACGGCGCGCTGACAGGGGCGTATGGACACGCCGATCTGACCGTCACACCGATCGCAACGGGAGAGGAAATACGCCGATGACACTGACCCGTCGCCAATTCGTCCTGCGTACCTCGGCGCTGGCGCTGCCCGCCCTCCTGCTCGCGGCCTGTGGCCAGCCCGTCGCGGGGAGCAGCGGCGGCAAGGCCCCCTGGCCCGGCCCGTTCATCCCGGCCAGCAGCGCCACGCCGATCCCCGCGCCGGTCACCTTCCCGCGCGACGAGGCGCCGCACCCGTCGCTGACCGAGTGGTGGTACTACACCGGCCACCTCGCCGCCGACGACGGCACGAAGTACGGCTTCGAGTCGGTGATCTTCCAGTCGCTCCGCAACAATATCCCGGCCTACTACGCCGCCCACGCGGCGATCACCGACCATCAGCGCGGCATCTTCCGCTACGATCAGCGGACGCAGCAGAGCGCCGCCGATCAGCTCGCGGGCGCGACCGACAAGGGCTTCGACCTGAAGATGGGCGATTGGGCGTGGCGTGGCCTGAATGGCACCGATCACGTCGAGACGACCGCGCCCGGCTACGCGCTCGCGCTCGACCTGCGCGCGACGAAAGGCCCGGCCCTGCACCGGGGCGGCTTCATCGATTATGGCCCCGCCGGGAGCACCTACTACTATTCGCGCACGCGGATGGACGTGACCGGCACGATCGAGGATAACGGCGCGCGGAAGAACGTGGTCGGCGAGGCGTGGTTCGACCACCAGTGGGGTAACTTCCTCACTGTTACCGACGGTGGCTGGGACTGGTTCAGCGCCAACCTCGCGGACGGCAGCGACTTCACCGTCTATCTGATTCGCGGCGCGGGGCAGCGGGTGCTCGGCTCGCTCGGAACCTTCGTCGCGGCGGACGGCACCGTGACCGACATCCCCTTCGACCAGATCGAGGTTGCCGCGCTCGACCGTTGGACCAGCCCGCGCACCGGCGTCGTCTACCCCGCGCGCTGGCAGGTCAAGCTCCCCGGCTACGGCCTCGACCTCACCTGGACGCCGGTTATCAACGATCAGGAACTCGACACCCGCCAATCTACCACCAACATCTACTGGGAGGGCGAGGTCGCGATCGTCGGCACCCGCAACGGCGCGCCGATTACCGGTGAGGGTTACGTGGAGCTGACCGGTTACGACCAGAAGTAGCCCCGGTTAGCAGAGCGCACGGGCGGGGCGACAGGGCGATCTGCCACCCCGCTCTCGTATCGCGCGGACGAACGTCCCGCGACGATGCCGACAGATTGGCGATACCGTGCCACCTCGCGCTACGATATCCCGAGTACATCGCCGTGAAGATGCGGCGGGCGAGGAGGAGTCAACATGCAGATGACGATCGAACTGCCCGACGATTTGGAAGCGCCACTCCAGCGCGCGGCGCGGGCACAGCAGCGCTCGGCGCAGGACGTGGCGCTCGATATCCTCCGCGCCGGGTTGCTCGACGAGGCGTCCGAGCTAGACGCGATCGTGGCCGACATCCGCGCCACCACACCGAATCCGATGGCGCTCCGGCCCGCGCGCGGCTCGCTTCTCGCGGCCCTGGCCGACGCGCCCGCAGACAATGATCTCGACCTGGCGGCCTGGCAAGATGCCTGGTCGAGTGCCGAGGCCGAGATAGCGGCGCTGTCGCAGGCCGACGATCACGCCGAAGGGCGCTGAACGCGATGGTCGCCTATCTTCTTGATACGAACCACGCCTCCCCGCTCGTCACACGTGGCCATCCATTACGAAGTATGGTGCGAGACCGCGCCGCCGCTGGAGACACCTTCGCTATCTGCGTCCCGGTGCTGACAGAGACACTCTTCGGCATCAGTCTGCTGCCACGCGCCCTTCAGAATCGCGCTGGATGGGCGCGCTTCCAACCGCTGTTACCCTGTTATAGCCCCGATGAGGCCGATGGCGCGGCAGCGGCGACGTTGCAAGTGGCGCTGCGTCGTCGGGGGCGACAGCTCGCGACCGTGGACGCCCTGATCGCGGCGATCGCGCTCCGCTACGACCTCGTGCTACTCACGACCGATCGCGACTTCGCGCCGATCGCCACGCTGGCGCAGGAGAATTGGCTCCGCCCGGAGTGAACCATGATATTGCCCTGCGAGGCAATGAGCTAGGGAGACGCGATGGCCGAGACGCATACGACGCGCCCGATGACCGAGGACGATCTGCCCGCCGTGCTGGCGATCGATGGCGTGGTCGGGTGGCGACACGATGAGGACCGCTTCCGCTATCTGCTCGCCGCGCCGGACACGCGCGGCATAATCGTGGAGGATAGCGGCGCGGTCGGCGGCTTCGCGTTCATGGGCCTCCGCGAGCCGATCGGCTGGCTCGGCCCGGTGGCGGTCGACCCGGCGCGTGCGGGGCGCGGGCTCGGCACGGCGCTGGTGGGCGAGGCCGATCACTTCTTCCGCGAGGAGGAGCGCTGCGACGCGGCGCTCCTCGAAGCCCGCGTGGACAATCGCCGCGCGATCGATCTCTACGACCGCAACGGATTCGTGGTGACGAGCATCGCCGAACTCTTCGGCACGCCGGAGGGTGCGGCCCCGCTCGTGCCGCCGCCCGCACCAGACGAGGCGGCGACTGGCGACGATGCCGCGCCCTGGATCACGCCGCTGACCGAGGACGATCTCCCCTTCCTGGCCGCGTTGGACGATAGCTATTACGGCGGCTGGCGCGAGGACGATCTCCTCTACTGGCTCGGCGCGGGCCTCGATCGCGCGCGCCTCCTGCGGCGCGGCGACGAGCCGGTCGGCTACTGTCTGGTCGAGAACGCGACCGGACGGCTCGGCCCCGCCGCCGCCCCGACCCTCCCCGACTTCCTGGCGCTCCTCGATGCGATCCTTCCCGCGATGCCACACGGCGAAGGCGCACCGACCCACGCGGTCAACCTGCGCCTCGTCGACCCGACCCCGGCGGCGGTCGCCGCGCTGGCGGCGCGCGGACTCGTCCTCGCACCCGCGCGCCGCAACGTCCGCATGGAGAAGGTCTACCGCCGCCCCGCCCGCCGTATGAGCGGCATCTACGTGTCGGCGAGGTCGGAGAAGGGCTAGTCGTGGGTAGTGGGTCTTGAGTGGGGTAGGGTCCAGGCACCGGTGTCCTACAAGGCACCACGCCGCTGACAAAGCTACTCACGCCTCACGAATCACGCCTCACGACCCGGTTGCCCCACCCCCACCCCCTGAGTACACTTGCCGCGCTTGCAAACGCGCAGAAACACCCCGCCCGAAGGCATCGGGCGGGGTGATACGGCAGCGGGCCATGTCCCCATTACGGACTACGGACTGCTTCCCCCGCTGCCACGCGATCCGCCTGTACATCTCATGCCGAGTGAGGATAGTGGCCGCGCAACGAACACGACCACGGGCACAGCAGGGAGCGTCGAGGGGCGTGGCGGTGGCCGCGCCGCCTGACAGCGCCCTCGATCGCGCGCTCCGCCCCACGCGCGCGACGCTGCTCGCCCTGGCGATCCTCGCGCTCATGGGCGCGACCATGCTGACCACCCTCGCGCGTACCGGCATCACCAACGACGAGATCGTCCACATCCCGGCGGGGTACATCGCCCTGACTACCGGCGACTTCCGCCCCAACAACGAGCAACCGCCGCTGCCGAAGTTGCTCGCCGCGCTGCCGCTCCTGCCACTAGGGTTGACCGTCCCCCCACCAGCGGCGGAGCCCTGGGATGATCCGGCGGGGCGCTCGACCGTACGCGCCAGCGCCTTCTGGGAGGCGAACCGGGCGCAATTCGCCGCGATCAGCTTCTGGGCGCGCGTCCCCGCGATCGGGCTGACGTTGCTGCTCGGCTGGCTGATCTTCGCCTATGGTCTGACCCTGCTCGGCACGCGCGCCGCCCTCCTGGCGCTGCTCCTCTACAGCGTGGAGCCGACGATCCTGGCGCACGGGCGGGTCGTCCACACCGATCTCCCCGCCGCGCTCGGCTTCTTCCTCGGCGCATACGCGACCCACGCCTACCTGCGCGCGCCATCGCAGCGCCGCGCGACCCTCCTCGGCGCGGCGCTCGGCGTCGCGCTGCTGACGAAGTTCTCGCTCCTGATCTTCGCGCCGCTGCCGCTCCTCGCGTTGCTCATCGGCGCGCGCGTGCGGCGCCCTATGGTCGGCTGGCGCGCGCTCGCCGGGCACGCGGCGCTCGTCGTCGTCCTGACGCTGGTCGTGGTCAACCTCGCCTATGGTTTCGCGCGTCAGCCGCTCGGCGCGGACGACCGCGCCTGGATCCTCGGCACGCCCCCCTCGGTGCCGCGCGCCGTCCTCCTCGGCGCGTCGCCGCTCACCACCCTCCTGCCGACCGACTTCATCTATGGCCTCTACTACCAGTATCTGCACGACCGGCAGGGGCACGCGGCGGCGTTGTTCGATCGGGTCAGCAACACCGGCTGGTGGTACTACTTCCCGGTCACCTTCGCGCTGAAGACGACGCTGCCCTTCCTGGCGCTGAGTCTCAGCGGTCTCGCCTGGGCGCTCTGGCGACTCCGGCGGCGCGATTGGCGCTTCGCGGCGCTGCTCGGACCGCTCGCACTCTTCACCACTCTGGCGCTCAACAGCCGGATCAACATCGGCATTCGCCACTTCCTCCCCGCCTACCCGTTCCTCTGCCTGCTCGGCGGCGCGCTCCTCGCCGCGACCCTCGGCCTCTACCCGCCGGTCCGCCTCCGCTGGCTGCCGCGCGTCGTCGTCGCCGTGGCGCTCGGCTGGACGATCGTGCAGGCGGCGCTGATCTATCCGAACTATCTCCCCTACATGAATCCGCTGGCGGCGGGGAAACCGCACTGGCAACTGCTCGGCGACTCGAACCTGGAATGGGGCGACGACATCCCGGCGCTCGCCGACTACCTCCGCGCGCACGGCGAGACGGCGGTCACGGCGGCGACCTCGGCGGGGTGGGAGACGCTGCAATTGCAGGGGATCACCTACTATCCGCTCCTGGTGAGTCCGAGCGAGAACGAGGTGACGACGCGCTACGTGGCGGTCGGGGCGAGCTTCCTCAGCGGCTCGAACGTGCCGCGCGGGATGCGCGAGCGCTTCCTTGCCATCTACCGTAACGAAGTGCCGGAGGCATCCTTCGGCGGCACGATCTTCCTCTACCGCACCCATCCCGCCGCGCCCGCGCTCACCGCGCCCCTCCTGCAGGGGACGTTCCGGGCGATCATCACGGTCGACAATCCGCCGACACGCCTGCAACCCGGCACGACCGCGACCCTCCTGGTGCGCGTCCGCAACGATGGCGACCGCCCCTGGCCGACCGCGCGCGCGGGCACGGTGCGCTACGACATCCACCTCGGCAACCACTGGCTCGCGCTGAATGGCGGCAAGTCCGCCGACGACGACGCGCGCGCCGCCCTGCCGTTCACCATCGCGCCCGGCCAGGAAGTCATCCTCCCCCTGCTCATCACCGCCCCGACCGTCCCAGGTGCCTACACCCTGGAGATCGATCTGGTGCAGGAAGGGGTCGCCTGGGCGCTGGCCGACGGCAATACCCCGGCGCGCTTCACGGTGCAGGTGCAGCCGTAAAGCGCGCCGGGGCATATTTGTTTGGGGAAGATTTCGAGCGTGGGGTGGCCGAGGGACCAAAGTCCCCGGCTGAGGGTGCCTGACGGCATCGGCGAAGTCCGCTTGCGCGGACTGGACCAGCCATGGCCTGTATGCTTTTCTGTCGGGCAAGGAGGAGCGTTAGGAAGGTACACCGTGGCGTAATCCCTCTCACACTTTGCAACTATCCCAGTCCGCGCAGGCGGACTTCGCGGCGGTGCGAGCCGCCTTCAGCCGGGGACTTCAGTCCCTTGGCATCCCACGCCAGACAAGCTATGACCTTCCTTGCCTCGGACGGACACCTCCCCCTATCAGCACGCGGCGCAGAGTTCCGGCCGCAACCGCTCCGCGCGGGACGTACTCGTGCGCCCCACCGCGCTCGATCGGGCCGCGCAGGATCGTGCGGAGCCGGGCGCGCGCGCGGCTGAGGCGCGACTTCACGGTGCCATAGCTGACGCCCGTGATCGCGGCGATCTCGGTGTAATCGTATCCCTGCACGTCGCTGAGGATGATCGCCGCGCGCTGATCGAACGGGAGCTTTCTCAGCGCGGCGGTCAGCAGCGCGCCCAATTCCTGCCGCTCCGTCCGCGCGATCGGGTCTTCCTGGCGCACGGTCGCCGTCCAGGTGGTCGGCGGCTCGAAGATGAACTCATCGAGCGACTCGGGCGCGCGGCGACGACGGCGCAGCTCATCGTAGGCGCGATTGGTGGCGATCCGCATCAGCCAGGGGCGAAAGTCGCTCCCCTGGAAACGCCCCAGCGCCCCGTAGGCGCGGAGGAAGGTGTCCTGCGCCACCTCCTCCGCCGCCCCGCTCCGCCCCACCAGGCGCAGCGCCACGCTGTAGACGGCCCGCTCGTGCCGCCGCACCAGGGCGTCGAAAGCCGCGAGCGAGCCCGCGCACGTCTCCTCGATCAGGGCGACGTCATCGAGCGTATCTTGGGGCGTTGCCGGGCGATCGATCGCGATGGTCATCTGGGCCTCCTTGTCGGAATGTGGAGTTGGAATGCGGTATCGAGGGCGGGATCATGGACGACGCGCGCCCGCGAAGCGACTCGCATAGTAGGAATCGGACAGGCTGGTGATGATGGTGCCGGCGCTGGGGCTGCCCGCGTGGACGAAGCGCCCATCGCCGAGCGCGATCCCCACATGGGTGATCCCGGCGGCGTAGGTGTTGGCGAAGAAGACCAGATCGCCCGCGCGGATATCCCCTGCCGCGACAACCGTCCCGAAGCCGATCTGCGCCTGCGTGGTGCGCGGCGGCGTCTGCCCGGTCACCTGCTCCAAGATGTAGAGGACGAAGCCGGAGCAATCCCAGCCCGCCGGGGTCGCGCCGCCCCAGACGTACGGGACACCGAGATATCGCACCCCCAACGCCGCGATCGCCGCGCCGCGCGCGTTGCCGGTAGTACCCGTCGCGGCGGTCGTCGTCGCGGCGGTGGCGGTGGTCGTCGCCTGCACGGGCGACGCGGCCCCCGGCGCGGCGGAAGACACGGCCCCGCGCGGTGTCCCCGCGACGGCCAGATAGCGCTCGCTGACCCAGCCGATCGGGCCGTTGTAGCCAACGCTGTACCAGACATCGCCGGCCCGGTCGGTCTGCGGCCCGGCGGCGATCGTCACCGCCGCCCCCTCCGGCGCGTAGCCGACGATCGGGGCGTCGAGATCGGCCCCGCTGCGCAGCCGTAGGCTCCCGCCGGTGCCGCTCACCGTCACGGTCGCCCCGATCGCCAGCGTGCTCGTCGCGCTCGGCGCGGCGCCGACCGGCACAGCGGCGGTCGCGGTCGCCTGCTCGGCCACGGCGGGCGTCGCCGTCGCGACGAGGTACGTCGTCATTCCCCAGCCGAGCGCCCCGCCATAGCGTAGCTGCGCCCACTCGTAGCCGTCGGCCACCCGCCCCTCGCCGGTGGCGACGAGCGCCGTCCCTTCCGGCACGAGGGTCACGATCGCGCTCGACAGGTCCGGACTCTGGCGCAATTGCAGCCCGCCCTCACTGGTCCCGGACACCTTCACGGTGCTATCGGCGGGCGGCGCGGCCAGGGCGGGCAAGGGCGCGAAGAGACTGGCGGCGGCGAAGGCCACCAGGGCGGCGCGCCGGAAGCGCGAACGGCGGATGGGGCGAACCATCGAATCCTATCCTCCTACGAATACAGTGCCATCGGGGCGGGCGAGGGAGGTTAGCCCTCGCTGTCGCCCGCTGCTGAAGGGGGCGTGGCGTCCCCCGGCGTATACTCTCCCCCATCAGGAAGCGTCCGCAGCGACGCAGGGCCATGAGCGCGGCCACTTCAGGCCAGCGCCGCCGGATAGGCTGGCGCGGCCCCGCCGCCGCACCTATCCGACCACTTCACGGGACCAAGGCGGGAGATAGCGGGCGCACGGCTACCCGCTAGCGGGCGTGCGACGAGCCGGCGTCGTGCGTTATGGTGCTACGGCTGTTCGTGCGGTCGCTAGCGCGCAAGCAGGGGGCGACTGTCCCATCATGTCCCCGCAGTGGGGACGGCCGGGGCGTCCTCCTCGCCCGGTGTCCTCTTGCTCCTGAGCCGTAATACAAAGGATAGCGGGCAAATATAAAATCTTTTTGAAGGTGTCCTGAGAACTTCCTGCTGGTTCGCTGAGCGTTCCCTGAGAAACCTCTAAGAAGAGGCTAAGAACAGGACCGACGCACGCGGCGCTCGGCACCCGGTGATGCAGCCACGCGCCCTCGCGTATATGATGTGTCGGGCGGTGGGCGGACCACCCCCATCGGCACCGGGCGCGACGATACCTGGGGGCGGGATGCGCGATGGCGACGTGGTGGGCGGGCGCTTTCGCCTCGATCGTCAGATCGGGCGGGGCGGCTTCGCGCGCGTCTTCCTGGCGACCGATCTCACCCTCGAACGTCAGGTCGCGCTCAAACTCCTCCACGCCGAATTGCTCGCGCGCGACGACGAGCGCGACTTCCTCCAGCGCTTCCGGCGCGAGGCCCGCGCGGTCGCGGCGCTCGACCACCCCAACATCCTCGGCATCCACGATTACGGCGAGGCGGCGGGCGAGGTCTACCTCGTCATGCCCTACGTCGCGGGCGGTACCCTGCACGCGCGCCTCGACGCTGCCCGCCCGCTCGATCCGCCGCTGATCGGGCGGTATCTACGCGAGATCGCGGCCGCGCTCGACTACGCGCACGCGCGCGGGATCGTCCACCGCGATGTCAAGCCGCAGAATATCCTCCTCGCGAGCGACGGGCGCGCGCTGCTGGCCGACTTTGGCGTCGCCAAAGTCCTCGGCGACGCCGGACAGCAGACGCAGACCGGCGCGATCGGCACGATCACCTACATGGCCCCGGAGCAATTCGGCGGGCAGATCAGCCCCGCGCTCGACATCTACGCCCTCGGCTGTGTCCTCTTCCAGCTGCTGACCGGGCGTACCCCGTATACCGGACCCGCCGAACGGATCATCTTCAGCCACATCAACGAGCCGATCCCCACGCTCGCCTCGGCGGGCGCGGGCGCGCGGGTCGCGTCCTTCCAGCCGGTCATCGCGGGGGCGTTGCAGAAGAACCCCGCCGCGCGCTACGCCACGGCGGGCGCGCTCGCCCGGGCGTTCGACCAGATCCTGGCCGGGCTGGACGCCACCCCGCCGCGCGATGAGACCGTCGCGCACGCCGCGACGCTCGTAGGGCCATCGCCCCCTTTCGCGCGCAACACCCCCACCCCGGCATCTGGCGCGGCGCAGGCGGGGCCGATCCCCCTCGGTGTGCGCCAGGAACAGACCCCAGCGGCGCAGGCCGCACCACCGGGGGTGACAGCGTTCTCAGCGGGGGACTCGGGGCGGAGCAGCGCCGTGCAGGGCACGGGCGGAGGATCATCGTCCATTCCATCGGCCGCTGCGCCCGCCCGGCGTCGCGCGCGTTTGCCGCTCCTCGCGGCGGGGGGCGCGCTCGTCCTGATCGTCCTGCTCGCACTCGGCGGGTTCGCCATGCGCCAGGGGGGCATGAGCATCGCCCCGCGCGCCACGCTCGTGGGCCAGCTCGATGTGCGTCCCGAGACGCCGCCCCTCATCATCACACAGGCATCGGCCTCGCCCGCGAGCGGCCCCACGAGCGTGGCGGGGCCGGGTGCGGCCACGCCACGCGGGAGCGCCACCCCGGCCCGCTCGCCGCTCATCGGCGAGACGGTCACCACCTTCACCGGGCATACCGATCATCTGCGCGGCCTCACCTGGGCACCCGACGGGCAGACCCTCGTCTCCAGCAGCGGCGATGGCAGCGTCCGTTTCTGGCGCGCGGATGGCACCCTCATCCGCACGATCAGCGGGCGCACCTTCGCGGTGACGAGCGTCGCCTTCTCGCCGGACGGCACCTTGCTGGCGATCGGCGCGGACGGGACGAGCAATCAGGTGCAGCTCTGGCGGACGGACGGCACGCTGGTCGCGACGCTCGCGGGCCACACCGACAACGTCACGCTGGTCGCGTGGTCGCCCGATGGGCGCACCCTCGCCACCGCCTCGACCGACAAGACGGTCCGCCTCTGGAGCAGCGCCGGGGAGCCGCTGCGCGCCCTGACCGGCCACACCGACGTGGTGCAGAATGTCACCTGGTCGCCCGACAGCCAGCGCCTCGTCTCCGCCTCCTGGGACCGCACCCTGCGCCTCTGGCGGCTCGATGGCTCCCTCGTCACCACGCTGACCGGCCATACCGATCAAGTCTATGGCGTCGCCTGGTCGCCCGATGGCGGCACGATCGCCTCCGCCTCGCGCGACAAGACGGTGCGCCTCTGGCGCGCAGATGGCACGGCGCTCGCCACGCTGACCGGGCATACCTCATTCGTCAGCGCCGTCGCGTGGTCGCCCGATGGGCGTACCCTCGCCTCCAGTGGTTTCGACAACACCATCCGCCTCTGGTCCGCCACCGGCGACCCGCTCGCCACCCTGACCGGCCACACCGACGCCGTCAACACCCTCGCCTGGCGTCCCGATGGCAAGGCGCTCGCGTCCGGCTCCTGGGACCGCACGATCCGCCTCTGGCGGTGAATATCGACGAGCGATGCCACAACACTGACCGCGTTACCACCGTGGCAGCCCGCTACGTGCAAGCGAACAGGTCTCAGCCAACCGTGTCGTGAAGCAAGCGTGAGCCGACTCATAATCCGAAGACCACAGGTTCAAATGCTGCACCCGCAACTCTTGCCAACAGAGACGGTAGCCACGAAAGCGATCCATCGACATGGGCGCAGATACTTGACTGACTAATCACTCTCTGATACTATAGCTTTACGGAGGTCGAGGGAAAAGGCATGGCGAGACCACGAAGCGACGACAGACGGGGCGCGATCATGGCGGCGGCGATCCGCATCATCGCCGCGCAAGGGCTGGGCGCGCCGACGGCGATGATCGCGCGGGAGGCCGGGGTCTCGAACGGGTCGCTCTTCACCTACTTCGAGACGAAGGCCGACCTGTTGAACCGGCTCTACGTCGAGCTCAAGGCGGAGATGGTCGCGACCGCCGGCGATAGGCTCCCAGCCAATGGCGAGCCCCGGGCGCAACTGCTCCACCTGTGGTCCCACTGGCTGCGCTGGGCGGCAGCCGACCCCGACAAGCGCTGGACACTCGCGCAGCTCGACGTGTCGGATGTGATCACGGCGGAGAGCCATCGGGCCGTGCGCGACGCCTTCGCCGACATCCGGGCGCTCCTGGAGCGGAGCCGCGAAGGGGGGCCGCTGCGCGACCTGCCGCTGGAATACGTCGCCGCCCTGCTGAGCGCGCTGGCGGAGGCGACGATCGACTGCACGATCCGCGACCCGGCCCGCGCGGACCTGTATCGCGCGGAAGGATTCGGGGCCCTCTGGCGGATGATCACCTGATCCTTTTTTTGCCCGGTTAGATGACTGACTGGACACACATCTATGGAAGGAAGCACAATGGCGGAGTCCATCCCAACCACCTTGGCAGCGAAGGCATGGATCATCACCGGGCCGACATCCGGTATCGGCCATCGCACCGCGCTCGAACTCGCGAAGCACGGCACCGTCGTGCTGGTCGGGCGTGATCGCGGCAAGCTCGACGAGGTCGAGCAAGAAATTCGGACACAGGGCGGGAACGCCGTGTCGGTCGTCTGCGATCTGTCCGACGTCACGAGCGCGCGACGCGCGGCCGCAGCGATCGTCGCGCTCGATCTACCGATCGCCGGCCTGCTGAACAATGCGGGCATCAGTCCGCTGCGTCCCTTCAAGAGCGCACAGGGCTGGGACGGCACGTTCGCCACCAACCACCTCGGGCCGTTCGCGCTGACCGAGGCGCTCATCCCACACCTCCCCGACGGCACGAATGTCGTGTTCATCTGCTCCGCCGTGGAAGATCCCGAGCGCAAACCCGCCGTCACCGCAGGCTTCCGAGGGGCGCGCTACATCTCCGCTGAGGCGAGCGCGCGCGGCGAATGGCTACCCGGCGGCGCGTCGATCCCTGGCGGGGACGCCTACGCCACGTCGAAGCAGTGCAACCTCGCTACCGTCCTCGCCTTCGCGCGCGAAACGCCACGGCTGCGTTTCAACGCTATCGAGCCGGGTTTCAGCCCCGGCTCGAACCTCGGGCGCGATGCCAACATCGCGCTCCGCTTCCTGTTGAAGTACGTGCTCTCCCCATTCGCACCGTTCATCAAGTACTGGAGCACCCCGAAACGCGCCGGGCAAATGATCGCCAGGGTTCTGACCGCCGACACGAACCGGACCGGGACCTACTACGATGAGAACGGCAAGCCAATGGTCGGCTCCACCCAGGTGCGTGACACCGCGTTCCAGGATCGCGTCATCGCCGAGACCCGCGCCCTGCTCGCCACCGTCCCGATGGGCGCGACACTGACGACGCTCGCAGTCTCAGCGCAACCGGCGCGACCAAGCCAGGATGAACAGGTTCGCGCTGATACACCGCCAATAGCTGACAACCGCTCATGAATCAGCACAACGGGGCGTGCTCAACCAACGCGACCACCGATTTTTTATGTCTAGCCGCATCGCCAACCGCGCGGCCACGGGCAAACCCGCCGCGCCCTCGGCCTCGCGCATGGCGCGCAGGCCGGACGGCAGCGCCTCATCCGCGAGCGGGACGAAGCCGAGGCGCGCGTAATAGGGGGCGTTCCAGGGGATGTCGCGGAAGGTGAGGAGGGTGACGGCCCGCGCATCCGTCTCCGCCGCATGGGCGGCGACCGCCCCGATCAGGCGCGCGCCGAGTCCGCGCCGCGCGTGGTCCGGGTGGACATCGAGTTCGTGGAGGTGGACGCCGCCATCGAGCGGCTGTGCGAGGGCGAAGCCGACGAGCGCGCCGTCCGGGGCGGTCACAACCCAGACCTGTTCATACGCGAGATCGATCGCGGTCGCGGCGAGCGGGGCATCGGCCAGCGCCGCGAAAGCCGTCCCCCGAAAGAGCCCGGCGGCGGCGCGCTCGATCGCGGGGAGGAAGGGCAGATCGGCGGGCGTGGCCGGGCGGATCGCGTAGCCGTCAGCGCCGCGCGCCGCCCCGGACCCGGCCGCGCTCATCCGGCGCTCCCCGCACGCCGGGCGCACTCGTCCACCGCGAACAAGAAGACATCCGGGCGCGCGTAGTGGCCGACCGCATCGAAATCGAAGCGCGCCCCGGCCAACGCCTCGGGGTCGAGATCGGCGTAGAGGATACCTTCCCGCCCGTAGAGGGGCGGGGCCAGATATTCGCCGAGCGGCGAGAGGATCGCGCTGCCGCCCCGGCACATCTCCTCGGGGGCGCTTTCCAGATCGGTCAGCGCCTCGGGGCCGAGATCGCGCGGGTACATGCTCTTGGTGACGTACTGATTCGCCGCGAGGACGAAGCAGCGCCCTTCGAGCGCGATGTGCTGCAAGGTGCTCTGCCAGAGGTCGCGCGCATCGGCGGTCGGCGCGAGGTAGATCTCGATCCCCTTGGTGTACAGCGCCGTCCGTGCCAGCGGCATGTAATTCTCCCAGCAGATCAGCCCGCCCATGCGCCCGAACGGCGTCGGGAAGACCGGCAGGGTGCTGCCATCCCCCTCCCCCCAGACGAGGCGTTCGGCGGCGGTCGGCTTCAGCTTGCGGTGCTTACCGAGCAGCGCCCCGTCCGGCCCGAAGTAGAGGAGCGTGCAGTAGAGGGTGCCGCCGATCGCGTCGCGCTCGATGATGCCGATCGCCAGCCAGACTTTCGCCGCGCGCGCCGCCGCGCCGAGCTGCGCGGTCTCCGCGCTCGGCACCACGACCGCGTTGCGATGGTAGCGCGCGAAGAGTCGCCGCCCTTCGTCGCTGCGGCTGCCGACGACGACCCCGAAGCTGAGGCCGCGCGGATAGGCCGGGACAAACGCCTCGGGGAAGAGGACGAGCTGCGCCCCGCCCGCCGCCGCCTCGGCGGTCAGCTCCGCCACCCTGGCGAGCGTCGCCTCGCGGTCGAAGAGGACCGGCGCGGCCTGGATGACCGCGACCCGCGTCGGGGCGCTCGCTTCGGGCATGGTCAACGTCCTTCCTGATGATGCTCGATGCCGCAGCATTATGGCGGATCGGGGTGGGGAACAGCGGTAACGCTGCCGATTCACCGCCGCGCAACGCGATTATCGGGCCGCCCCGCCTGTAGGGCAAGGATCGTCGCGCGCCGCCGCACCGAGCAACGAAGAGGAACGTATCGCCCTTCAGTGCGGCGGGCTGTGTCGGCATGAAGGGGTGCGGGGCGATCCCGTCGGTGGCACTCCCGGCCCGATCGAGCGGCTCGCCGCCCGTCGGGCCGAGCGTCTGCACGGAGGTATAGAGCGGGATCGGCTTCCCCTTGCCGACCGGCAGGGCGCTGAGGCGATCGAGCCGGGAATCCTTCGCCTCGGTCAGGCGGGTCATGTCCGCCTTCAACCCATCCTGCAAGACCTGGTTCGTCGTCCCCTCCACCGTGACGTAGAGCACGACGCTGAACGCCGACAACGTCAGCGCCAGGATGCCGTATAGAGCTCGGAACGCTCGCCATCGCTCCCCCATATCGCCGCGCCGTGCCGCCGCGCCATTAGAGGCGTCCCGCCAGGGCGAATGGTTCCGCGCCGATTAGCACCTTGGCAAGGGGCGCACGCCACATACCCCGGCAAATGCGGACTGCTAGACGGCGCAAGAGCGCAATCGCACCTTTGAGGAAGGCGCGAGGTCGCCGGCGTTGCGCCTAGCCGCGCCGGAGCGCGCGGCTCCATCCGGCCCGGATCTCATCGCGCATCGTATCCTGTTTCCGGTCCGTGATTTCGTCAACGGGGGTGTCTTCGGCGCACGGCGACGCATCGGACACGGGCGTATCGTGCAGCGGCTCCGCCTGAGTTGCGATCGGGGGTGGTTTCGTCCCCTGATCGGGCTGCGGTGTCTCCGTCATACACCACTACTTTCTCGCGCATTCGTCTCTCGACCACATCGAGCGCCAGCAAACTGCGGGTCGAACGCCTGTTCCTGATACGGAGGAGTACTAACGCAGGATCATTGCCTCTGATCGTGGCTGGAGGGTATGGACTCGCTCGCATCTGAATCGGACGATGACCGAGAGGCGCTAGCGGTCCGAAGAAGCACGCTCTTTCGAGTATATGGGCTCGCCATTGCAACGCCTATGAGCCAAACGAAGGGTTTCCTTCCAGAGAATGCCCGATGCGCCCCATCCATCCGACTGAGGTGGGCATCGGGCAAATGGGGGAACGCATCCTCGCTGCGCGCCTGCCCCATGCCCCCAGGAACCTGATACACTCTCGGCTATTGGGTATGGCGTCGGCGAGGGGGGGGCGATGGCGATCGCGGGGACGACAGAGAAAAGTCAGGAACAGCTCGTGAGCGATCTCGCCTCGCGGGCGGGCAAGCTCGGCGTGCAGACGCATCGGCTGGCCGACCTCGACGCGCTGGCGGGGCTGGTCGTCGAACTGGTCGCGGATGGCGGCCCGGCGGCCTTCGCCCCGACCGATGGCGCGGGCTGGCGCGCGATCGTCGCCCCCGCCGCCGAGGCGGCGCATCCCAGCCTGACCGCCCGGTTGGCCGCGCGCGGCGTGACGCTGGCGACCGCCGATGCCGCCAACCCGGAGGGGGCCTCCGTCGGCGTGGCGGTCGGCCTCTCGCTGGCGCGCAACGGCATCGCCGAGACCGGCACGATGCTGGTCGCCGACACCCTCACCGATCGGCTGGTGCGGATGCTCGCGCCGAAGCACGTCATGATCCTGGACGTGCGCGACATCCTCCCCTCGCTCGACGAGGCGGGCGCACGCTTGCGCGACCTGATCGCGGATGGGCCGGGGCGCTACATGACCTTCATCACCGGGCCGAGTCGCACCGCCGACATCGAGATGAGCCTGACGGTGGGGGCGCACGGCCCCGCCGAGGTCCATCTGGCGATCCTCGGCGCGGCATAACGATGCGCCGGGGGCCGCAGCCGTAGTGTGCGCCCGCGCGAGAACGTAACGAGAACGAGGGTGGGGGATACGACGATGGTGACGAAGGCACGGGTGGGTCAGGCGGCGGCGGCGGTCCTCGCCGGGGGGGCGGTATTCGGCGGGGTGCGCGCGGCGCGGCGCGCGTTCGGCGGCGGGACGCACGTCGCGCGCGAGGACGCGGGCGGGCATCTCCCGCAGCCCTTCGCCGAGCGCTACCGCCACGCGCTCAACGACGACCGGATGCGTGCGGGGCTCCTGCGCTACCAGCGCAACTGGCGCGCGGGGCGCGACGCCACCTACAAGCAGTACACCGACGATGGCGGCGAGGATTTCGCGGCCCTGCGCGCGGAACTCTCCGCCGTCAAAGACCGCGTGATCGCCGAGCCGGAGAAATACTTCGCGCAGTTCAAGGCGGCGGCGGAGGGCGCGGGCGCGACCGTCTACCGCAGCACCAGCGCGGAGGACGCCAACCGCTACATCGCCGAACTGTGCGAGCGCCACGCCATCGGCGTGATCGACAAGTCGAAGTCGATGGTCAGCGAGGAGATCGGCCTCAACCACTACCTCGAAGGGCGCGGCATCCACGTCGCCGAGACCGACCTCGGCGAATGGCTGGTGCAGCTCGCCGACGAGCGCCCCTCGCACATCATCGCCCCCGCGATTCACATGGACCGCCACATCACCGCCGGGCTGCTGACGAAGGCGACCGGCAAGCAGCTCGACCCGGACGACATCGGCGGCCAGGTGCGCGCCGCGCGCCAGCAGTTGCGCGCCGAGTTCATGCGCGCCCGCCTCGGCATCAGCGGCGCGAACGCGCTGATCGCCGAGACCGGCACGACGATGATCGTCACCAACGAGGGGAACGCCGAGCTGGTCACCTCGCTGCCCGATATCCACGTCGTCCTCGTCGGCTACGAGAAGCTGCTGCCGACGATGGCCGACGCGATGACCCAGCTCAGGACGCTGGCGCGCTCGGGGACAGGGCAAGCGATCACCGTCTACACCACCTTCATCAGCGGCCCCGACCGGCCCGGCAAGGAGGTCCACTACGTCTTCGTGGACAACGGGCGCACGGCGATGGCGGCGGACCCCGACTTCCGCGACGCCCTCCGCTGCATCCGCTGCGGCGCCTGCGCGAACGTCTGCCCCCCCTATCAGGTAGTAGGAGGGCACGCCTTCGGCTACATCTACGCCGGGGCGATCGGGCTGGTCAACACCCCTTTCCACCACGGCCTCGACGCCGATGCCGGGCCGCAATCGCTCTGCGTCTCCTGCAACGCCTGCGCGACCGTCTGCCCGGTGGGGATCGACCTGCCGCGCCAGATCCTCGACGTGCGGCGGCGCGTGGTGGAAGAGCGCGGCCTCCCCGCCTACAAGCGCCCGCTGATGGAACTCTGGTCCAACGCGACCCTCTTCGATCGCGCGGCGCGTGTCGCCGCCGTCCTATCGCGCCCGCTGGCCGAGCCGGGCGGCGCATTCGTGCGGAAGCTGCCGGGGCTGGGCGCGTTCCAGAGCTGGCGCAGCCTGCCGGTCCCCGTGCGCGAACCGGCGCGCGACCGCCTCTTCGGTGGCGAGGTCAAGGGAGCGCCGGTCGCGCCACGCCTCGCGCCGACCCTGCTCGACACCCCGGCGCGCGGCCTGCGCGTCGCCTACTTCATCCAGTGCCTCACCGACCGCCTCTACCCGCCGATGGCGGAGGCGACCGTCCGCATCGTGCAGGCGTGCGGCGCGGAGGTGGTCGTGCCGACGAGTCAGCACTGCTGCGGCCTCCCGGCGTTCGACTCCGGCGATTGGGAGCACGCCAAGGTGATGGCGCGCGCGACGATCGTGGGACTGGAGGAGGCGCGCGCCGACTGGATCGTGACGGCGGGGGCCTCCTGCGCGGTGATGATCGCGCACGAGTATCCGCACCTCTTCCGCGACGAGCCCCAATGGCTGGCGCGCGTGGAGGCATTGCGCGGCAAGATGCTGGACCTGACGACCTTCCTGGTGCGGGTGGCGCAACTGGAGGATGGCGCGCTGGCGACGCCGGAACTCGCCGACGCCCCGGTCACCTATCACAACTTCTGCCAGTCGCTGAACGTCCTGAAGCTCCAGGCCGAGCCGTTGCACCTGATCCGCGACGTGCTGGGGCGCAACCTCGTCGATCTGCCGGAGGCGAACGTCTGCTGCGGCTTCGGCGGCTCGACCTCGATCGACAAGCCCGCCGTGTCGTCCTTCATCCTCGACCGCAAGCTGACCAACGTGGACGAGACGGGCGCGGCGACGCTGATCACCGACAACCCCGGCTGCATCATGCACCTGCGCGGCGGCATGGACGCCTCCGGGCGCAATATCAAGGTCATGCACCTCGTGGAACTGCTCGATGAGGGGCTGCGCGCCAAGTTCCCCGGCTCCTTCACCCCCGTCGAGGAAGCCGTCGCCGCCGATTAAGTCAGGTTCCGTCCGCTCAGGCATACAAGCGGACATTCAGCCCGATAACGGGCGCGAAGCCGCCCCCGATCCGAATGTGGACCGGGGGCGGTTTTGCGCGCCCAACGCCCGCCTCATATCGCACCGCGACACGGCGCATCAATCATCGAGGATCGTCACCTCGAGCTGGCCGATACGCGCGGGGTCATGGATCAGCTCGACCGCCACGATCCTGTCGCCCACGATCTCGAAGGCGAAGACAGCGCGCGGCTGCCCGCCCGCAACCCACGCCGCCCCTGGCACGCCAGCGATCAGCACCGGGCGCACGACGCGGGCGCGCCCCGCGAAGACCTCGGCCACGGCGTCCGCGCCACGAACCTCCGGGGCCAGCTTCGGCGCACCTTGCGCCTCCCGCGTCGCGCTCGCCGCCACGGCGACGGGATCGGCGCGGAGCACGACGTCCGGGTCGAGCAACGCCAGGAGCGCGGTGAGGTCACCCTCCCGCGAGGCGGCGAGGAAGGCGTCGACGACCGCCCGCTGCCGGGACCGATCGGTGGCGGACGCGGCGGGCGCACCCTGCACCCGGCGGCGGGCGCGACTCGCGAGTTGCCGCGCGGCGGCCGGGGAGCGTCCCACGATCGGCGCGATCTCGTCGAACGGCACGGCGAAGAGGTCATGCAGGACGAACGCCAATCGTTCCGGGGGGGCCAGCGTTTCGAGGACCACCAGCAATGCGAGGCCGACCGAGTCGGCCAGGACCGCCTCGTGTTCGGGGTCGCCCCCATCCCCGCGCCCCAGGAGCGGTTCGGGCGCGTCCGCCCCTAGCGACTCCTCGCCCCGCGACTTGCGCGCGCGCAGCATATCGAGCGACACCCGCGCCACCACGGTGGTCAGCCAGCCCCCCAGGTTCTCGACGTCGCTGGTATCGGTGCGACTGAGACGCAGCCAGGACTCCTGCACGGCGTCGTCGGCCTCACTCAGCGAGCCGAGCATCCGATAGGCCACCGCGCGCAGGTGGTCGCGGTGCGTCTCGAAGCGCCCCGCCAGCCAGTCATGTTCGTTCATCGGTCACCCCCCTCCATCGCCTTCCGTCACCACAATGACGGCTGCGAGGCCGCTACTGTGACACCGCCGCCACCAGGAACGTACGATGACGTCAGGGCGCAAGGCCATCTATCTACCCCGTCAATGCTCCCCCATAAGCGCAAGCGCGGTGGCAGCGCTGCTCAGAGGTACCGACTCTATGCAGGACAACACACATCGTGATGCTCGCGCAGCATTCACGTTGGCATCTACTCGAACAACGCGCCACCCGCCCCAGGCATCCGCGCCGCCAGGATCGCCATCGCCTCGTCGATCGTTTCCGCGACCTGCACGTGCGGCCAGTCGGTCTCGCGCGCGATCATCCCGGTGCGGATCGTGTCCAGCAGTTCCTGCCACTCCCGTCCCAGGAGGACGAGCGGCACGCTAGGGATCAGCCCCGAGGCGAGCAGCGTCCAGGTCAGCGCCCACTCCGCCAGGGTGCCGCTGCCGCCGCGCAGGCAGATGAAGCCCGACGCGGGGAGGATCAGCCGTTGGAGGCGGGTGAAGAGGTCGGCGACGCGCACCTCCTCGTCGAGCCAATCGTTCGGTGTGTCGCCGACGTAGATGTCCATCGTGACGCCGAGGGCCCGCCCGCCCGCCTCGCGCGCCCCGCGCGCCGTCGCTTGCATCGTGCCGGATGTGCCGCCATTGCAGAGGATCCACCCGGCCTCGGCGATTCGTCGGCCCACCGCGTAGGCTTCGTCCCAGGCGGGGTCGCCCTCCTGCGGACGGGCGCTGCCGAAGACGGTCACGATCGGGCGCGTCTCCGCGCGAGGGTGTTGCACAGCCATGCGTGTTGTCCCTTCCTCGCCCCGCGCGGGCTCCTTCAACGATCGCGGCATGGTCGCCACGCCCGGTCGATCCGGCTGCGCGCCAGTGACATCGCTACGAGCCTGATTATGCCCGCCCCAGGATACGATACGCCAGGGTACGCACATCGCGCATCAGGCGTGTGCCGGCGTACGTAAGATCGTACCGCATCGCCCGCCGCCCGCCGCCCGGCGCGATAGGAGACCAAACCACGGCGACATTCGTCGCGAAGACTCGTACGCCGTGGCGACCAGGGTCGCACGGAATAGCAGCGGCCGGTCGCGCGTTATCCTTAGTAAGCGCCCTGCTACCATTCATGCCTCAGCACCGGGTCAGCGCTCGCCGCAGTCACCCCGCCCCACTGACCCACCGATCCGCCCGCCACTGCCGGAATGGACAGGTGACAGGTCACGCGCGATCCGGCATCATTGAGCGCACACCCGCGGGGAAGCCCCCGCGCCGTGGCGCAACAGGAGGATACCCCTACGACGAAAGAACTCTATTCGACGAAAAGCCCGATCGAACATGCGCTGCTCCTCGCCGTGGACTGGCGTTCGCCCGCGCGCGGTGCCGAACGCACCGAGGAGGGGAAGCGCCGCCCGCTCTGGTCGATCGAGGATTCGCTGGAAGAATTAGCCCGCCTCGCCGAGACCGACGGGATCGAGGTAGTCGGCGCGATCACGCAGAAGATGTCGCGCCCGACGTCCGCCAGCTACGTCGGCAAAGGGAAGCTGGCCGAGATCAAGGAACTCAAGGACGATCTCGGCTACGACCTGGTGATCGCGGACGAGGAACTCACGCCCGGCCAGCAACGCGGCATCGAGGAGGCGCTCGGCGTCAAAGTGCTCGACCGCACCGCCCTGATCCTCGACATCTTCGCCCAGCGCGCTCAGACGCGCGAGGGGCGCTTGCAGGTCGAGGTGGCGCTGCTGGAATACCGCCTGCCGCGCATGACCCGGATGTGGACCCACCTCTCCCGCCAGACCGGCGGCTCCGGCTCCGGTGGCGGTGGCGGCGCGGCGGGGACCGGTGGTGGCGTCGGCCTGCGCGGCCCCGGTGAGACGCAGATCGAGATCGACCGCCGCAGCGCGCGCGACCGCATGGCGATGCTGAAGGAGGACCTGGGCAAGATCCACGGTCAGCGTGAACTCTACCGCTCGCGGCGACGCGAGCACGAGGTGCCGGTGGTGGCGATCGTCGGCTACACCAACGCCGGGAAGTCCACGCTGCTGAACGCCCTGAGCGATGCCGAGACGCTGGCCGAGGACAAGCTCTTCGCCACGCTGGACCCGACCACGCGCCGTGTGCGCCTGCCATCGGGGCGGGACATGCTGATGACCGACACGGTCGGCTTCATCAACAACCTGCCGACCGCGCTCGTCGCCGCCTTCCGCTCGACGCTGGAGGAGATCAACGAGGCCGACATCGTCCTGCACATCCTCGACATCACCCACCCGAATGCGGCGGAGCAGGCGCAGACGACCAAAGAAGTGCTGACCGATCTCGGCGCGGCGGACAAACCGACCATCGTGGCGCTGAACAAGATCGATCTGCTCTCCGATGGGATCGTCGCCGCCGACCTCGCGCGCGAACTCGATCTGCCGGACGACTGGCTGCCGGTATCGGCGGAGACGGGGCTCGGCATGACCGAACTGTTGGCCCGCATCGAAGCGATCCTCGACCGCGAACTGGTCACGGTCACGGTGGCGGTCCCTTACGCGAAGAACGCGCTGGTGGACCTCTTCCGCCGCGAGGGGCGCGTGGAGGACGTGGCCTACGACGAGCACGGCACCGCGATCTGCGGCCAACTCCCGCCGCGCCTCCTCGAACGCTTCCGCCCCTACGTTACCTCCAAAGAAGTGCTGCCGCACGCCGCCGCGATCTAAACACGTCCTGGATAACATCTAGCCGGTCAGCGCCGCCCGCGAGTTCGCGGGCGGCGCTGACCGTTATGCGTCTGTTTGGCGGTTAGTGACTACCAGAGAGGATCTGAATGAAGCACTCCCACACGCCAGCGAACGGGTGGCCCGGTTCAATGCACGACACCCGGTGAAGCTCCGGAGCAATGTGCACCCTTCGGACGGCGGCTAGGTCACGCTGTGGACGCATCCGCCGATAGAGGAGGGAAACGCGCATCGTTGCGGTGACAGTGCGGGGGCAGGGTCACGGTTTCCCGTTATCCTTCTTTTCTTTCTCCTTTCCGCCCTTGTCTTTCTCATCATTCGCTGGTGCAGGAGCCGGGGCGGCTGGCTGTGGCTGCACCACCGCAGGCGCGTGGGTTGGGGTTGGCGTCGGCGGGACGATCACCACCGGCGGTGCGGACACAGGGGTCGCCGTCAACGGCGCGCTCACCACGGGGGGCACCGATACCGCAGTCGGGGTTGGCGGATCGACCACAACCGATGCGGTAGCCAGAATTGCTGGGGCAGCGGGAGCGGACGAGGGGGCAGTTATCAACGCCGTCGCCGCCGGTGGTGCGTCACCTGCCACGCCGGTCACGGGCACCGCAGGGGCACGTCGTGCCAGTGTTGCGACACCGATCACGCCGAAGAGGAGCAGACCGAGTAGCACCGCCAGGAGCGCCGCGTAGGCACGCTTAGCGGGAGCCGGGGATCGCGCCAGCACCGCCGTCTTTGTATCCGCCGCCCGCATTGTCTGTGCATCGACAAGGGCCTGGCCGAAAGCTGCGGCAGAAGGGTAGCGGGCGACAGGGTCCGGCGCCATCGCTCGGTGCAGGGCTGCCGTCACCGCCGGTGGCATCGACACCGGCAACGGCGTTGTCGGTTCCCAACCCGTAGGTTGCGGGACCGATCCCGCAACCTCTCCCTGCGGGGGGTGTCCTGTAAGCAAGAAGTGGAGCGTGGCACCAAGGGCATAGATATCGATCGACGGATCCGCCGGTGCACCATGCAGCCGCTCTGGCGCGAGATATGGTGCCGAACCATAGACCATCGCGCCGACGGCCGCCGCCGTGGCACTAGCCACACCAAAATCGGTGAGCTTGGCCCGCCCATACGCATCGAGCAGCACATTCTGCGGTGTAACGTCACAATGTACGACCCCTTGGGCGTGAGCATAACTCAGCGCTGACGCCACCTCCTCGGCGATATGCAGTGCCTGGCTAACCGACAGCGGGGCAAGACAACTCGTTGGCTCGCCCGCGATAAGTTCGAGCACCAGGAAGGGATGGCCATCGGGCATCGTGCCGCTGTCGTACACACGCACAATGTGCGGATGGTCCAGCCGGGCTAGCGCACGATCCTCGCGCAGCATGCTGCCGACCCCAGGCGTGTCGTGGTCATCGATGATCTTGAACGCGACGAGCCGTCCTAGTCGCTCGTCGCGCGCCCGATAGACCGTCGCCATCCCGCCCTGACCGAGCAAGTCCAACAACGTGTAACGATCGTCGATGACCGTCCCACTCTCGGCATCCGCAGTCGGGCGGGCGGGCATCGGGGTCGTTACTTGTTGGTTTACCATTCGCACCATTCCTCGCATACGATCGTCGTATTATCACTTGCCATGCAAGATCGATACCCGGAGCGTAATGCGGCCCGCCGCTTGCGAAGCAGCCGCGCATACCGAGGGAACGCTGTCGGCCTTCGGCTTCGCCCGCGAATCTTGCGCGAGCGGACAGGAACGCGGGACGCTACGCACCGTGGCCCCAGACACGACGAGCAACTCCCGTAGCGCAATGCGGAGGGGGGGCATTCCTCCCGTACGCGATCGCACACGGTATCATTACTCGACTGACGGAAGGGGGGCGATGGTAGAGGTCGCGCGGCAAGGATGCCAGCCCGGACGGCGGATCGCTCAGCCGCGCCTCCTTTGCCGATCCATCTCATAGAGCAGGATCGCGGTCGCGGTGGCGACGTTGAGCGACGAGGCCGAACCCCCGATCGGGATCGTCACCAGCGCGTCGCAGCGCTCCTTGTAGGCCGCGCTGAGCCCCCAGGTCTCGTTACCGATCAGCAAGATCGTGGGGCCGGTCAGGTCGGCGTCGGCCACATCCACCGTGGCCTTCGCGCTCGTCCCGACGAGTTGCACCGTGCCGAGCGTCGCGCGCACCGTATCGAGCCAGGGAGCGAGGTCGTCCGGGCCGCCGATGCGGACGATCGGCAGGGCGAAGAGAGAGCCGGTCGTCGCGCTGACCGTCTCCGGGTCGTACGGATCGACCCCATGCCCGCTGATGATCAGCCCGTCCACGCCGAGCGCGTCGCAGCTGCGGATGATCGTCCCCAGATTACCGGGACTCGCCGGGCGGTCGCAGAGGACCACGCGCAGGCCGGGACGCAGCGGCAGACGCGACAGCCGCTCCTCTGGCATCCTTACCAGGGCCAGCAGTTCCGAGGGCTCGTCCTTGCCGCTCAGCTTTGCCAGCAGCGGTGCGGGGAGTTCCAGGTGCGCGGGCGCGACCCCGCGCGCCAGGAGGTCGCGCGCCCAGTCGGAGAGGTCGCGTTCCGGGGCATAGAGGAGCGCGACGATCGTCCAGTCGTGCGCCAGCGCGGCGTTGATCTGGCGTACCCCCTCCACCAGGAATTCGCCCGCCCGCCCGCGCTTCGTCCGGTTGCGGCGGAGCGTTTCCAGATACTGAAATTCGGCGTTCTCGACCCAGATCCCGACGACGCGCGGTGCCATCCCTGCCCCCCCTTTCCCTGTCACGGGCGATCATAACACGAGTACGTCCGGGGCAGGCCAGGCTGCCTACGCCCGAATACCGCGCCCAAGTTAGTACGCTAGTACCCCGCGTGGTGATTGACGCACACCCCTATTGATGGCACGATAAGGTCAGCTTCTCCAACTCCTGGGGGGGCATTCGCATCGGGTTGCAGCGTGCGCCCGCGACAGCAGCGACGGACGGCCCTGCACACGGGGTAGAGGAGCATTGAAACGATGTCCACGTCCGAAAGCCTGGCAACCCTGTTAGGGCGACTCCAGATCGCTGGCGGGGTCGATCTGGCGGCCGTGGTCAGCAGCGATGGCTTCCTGATCGAGGCGGCGCACACCGAAGGCATGGATGCCGAGGAACTCGCGGCGATCGCCACGAACGGGCTGATGGTCGCCAAGGCGATCGGCATGGAACTGAAGCGCGGCGCGATCGACAGCGTGATCTTCGAGTACGGCAAGGGCACGTTGATGATGAACGCCCTCGATGAGGAGCTGGTCCTGCTGCTCCTCGCGAATCCGGGGGTCAATCTCGGGCGCCTGCGCCTCCTCGCGCGCCGTTACCACGACGAACTGATGGTCGCCGCCGGGGCGATCACGAGCTAATGACGAATGACGAGTGGCAAATAATGGACGGACAACACCGACAGCGCGCGCATGACCGCCGGATTCCCTTCGTCATTCGCCATACGTCACTCGTCAGCGGACCGCGCCCATGACAACATCGATCCTCTCGCCATTCCTGCCCGACGCCGGCGAAGGGCGCGCGGCGCTGATCCTGGAGAAACTCGAAGAGGAGGTCCGTACGAGCGGCGCGCTCTTCGGCCTGCTGATCGATCGCGCCGGGCAGGTCGTCGCGGCGGATGCCCCGAAGTCTCGCGTGCCGCGCCGCCGCCTGGTGATCCTGGCCGCACATCTCGTGCCGATCTTCCTCGCCAGCCGCAACGCCCCGCCCGCCCAGAATGTGCAGGCACCCTGCGCCCCGCTGATGGAGCACGACGGCCTGCACCTGATCACCCAGCCGATCCTCGATGAATGGTTGCTGGCGATGGCCTTCCCGAGCGCGGTGCTGCCGCCGGATCTCGACATGCAGCTCGGGCGCTGGCTCGCCACCATGATCCCGCTCGTGCCGACGCGCGGCAAGGGGCAGAACCGACGCTCGCGCCGGACGATCGCGCGGGATGGCGTAGAGTTGCTCTTTCGGGACGATGACGACGAGGCGGGCACAGCCCAGGGGGGGTACTGAGCGATGGCGGTGATCAACGTCGCCACCAAGGAGATCCACGCCAAGGTCGTCTATTACGGCCCCGGCTTCTCCGGTAAGACGACGAACCTCGAATACATCTACCGGCGCGTCCCCAAGGAGTCGAAGGGGGAGTTACTCTCGCTCGCCACCGAGACGGAGCGCACCCTCTTCTTCGACTTCCTGCACCTCGACGTCGCCCAGGTGCGCGGCTTCACCGTCCGCTTCCACCTCTACACCACGCCCGGCCAGCAACTCTACGAGCGGACCCGCTTCGCGGTCCTCAACGGGGCCGATGGCGTCGTGTTCGTCGGCGACGCCGAGCGCGAGCGCCTGCGCGACAACGTGGACAGCCTCAAGGAGTTGGCGCAGAACCTGACGAAGCAGGGCAAGCAGTTCCGCAACTTCCCGCTCCTCCTCCAGTACAACAAGATCGATCTGCCGTCCGCGCTGCCGGTGCCGGTACTGGATAAGTACCTCAACCCGATGAAGGTGCCGCGCTACGAGTCCGTCGCGATCAAGGGCACCGGCGTCTTCGAGACGCTGCGCGGTATCTGCCGGTTGGTGGTGAATCAGTTGTAGTTCCAAGTAAATCTTTTCCCGAGATTGAAAGCTTGTGACTGGAAGCATAGTTTTGCCGGATCGGCAAAACTATGCTTCCAGTCCTGCACATGTTTTGCACCAGGCAAGGCGGCTACAGGGGCTGTGACCGGAACCATACGGTGGCGACCGACACGACGGTCGCGCTTGTACCCGTCGGCACGGCGCGCTACACTGCGTCCGGGATCGGGGACGCGCAGAGCGTGGGGAGGCGGGACATGCCCGTGCACTTCGGGGTGGTGCTGCCGCAGGGGTTCAAGCGCGATCTCGGCGACCCGGCGGATCCGGCGGCCCGCTACGCGACGATGGCTCGCGTCGTGGTCGAGGCCGAGCGCCTCGGCTACCACTCCGCCTGGCTGACCGACCACCTCCTCCCCGAGCCATGGCCCGGCGCGGTGCCGGCTCCCGGCTCGGACACCGTCCTCGAGTGCTGGACGGGCCTCGCGGCCCTCGCGCGCGACACGACGACGATCCGCCTCGGTTCGCTCGTGACGAATGTGACCTTGCGCAACCCCGCGCTCCTGGCGCAGATGGCCGCGACCGTCGACGCCGCCAGCGGCGGGCGGCTCGACCTCGGCCTCGGGGCGGGCTGGTACGAGGCCGAGGCCCGCGCCTTCGGTTTCCCCTTCCCCGGTGCGGCGGAGCGGGTCGCCCGCCTGGGCGAGGCGCTCCAGGTCATCCGCGCCTGCTGGGCCAACCCGCCGACCGCCTTCGCCGGGCGCTACTACACGCTCGACGCGGTGCCGGGCCTGCCGCGCGGGGTGCAGCGGCCGCGCATCCCGCTGTGGGTGGGCGGCGGGGGCGAGCGGGGGACCCTCCGACTCGTCGCGCGGCACGCCGACGCCTGCAACCTGATCGCCCACGACCCCGCGACCGTCGCCCGCAAGCTCGCGATCCTGCGGGAGCATTGCGCGCGCGAGGGGCGGGACTACGCCGCCATCCGCAAGTCGGTGCAGGTGTTCGTGATCCTGCTGGCCCCCGGCGAGGATCTCGACGCCGCGACGCGAGATCGGGGCGCGGTCAGCCTCGATGCGGTCCGGCGCGCCAATGTGGCGGGCACACCGGCGGAGGTCGCGGTACAACTGCGCGCCCTCATCGCCGCCGGGGCGGAGGACGTGATCCTCTATTTCCGTACCGGGCTGATCGATGGCAGTGCCCTGCGGTGCTTCGCCACCGAGGTCGTGCCGCAGTTCGCCACCACAAAGGCGCCGGACTGAGCAGTCGGAACCGCGCACGCCGGGCCGGGGGACCCACCAAGCCCATGATCGAGGGCGCCACGTGTTCCATCTCCTCGCGCCCCCCGACGCGCCGGATCGCTGGGCGCACTTCGCCGAGGGCGCGCACTGGTTCGACTGCACCTGGGTGCCGCTCGGCGCGGACCCGGGGCTCGCTGCGGGGCAGGGCGACCTCCCCCACCACCTCGCGTGACGCGCTGCCCCCGCTATCGGAGGTAAGCTAGCCGACCGTGTCGACGAGTCGCACCGCGCGCATATCAGCACGCCCAGTAAAGCATGCGGCGAGCGCGGGGCACCTTCTGGTAGACACCGCATCGATCGGAACGTCATGGACCGCGTGTCGCTCGCTTCCCTGCAAGTAGGTGCCTTATGGCCATCTTCCCGCGTGCCAGGCGAACGTGCTTGCCGAACGACTTGGTGTGCAGGCGCGCTGCCCCTCGCCTCGCGCAGGGGAGCGAGCGTCTATACTGTCCGGACAGATGATCGGGGATGAGCGGTAGCGAAGGGGACGCTGATGCACGCGCGGTTCGGCGGGCTCTGGCGGCATCCGGACTTCCTCACGTTCTGGGCCGGGCAGACCGTCTCGCTCTTCGGGTCGGCGTTCACCACCCTCGCGCTGCCCCTGACCGCGGTGTTGGTCCTAGGGGCGACGCCGTGGGAGATGGGCCTGCTGTCCGCCGTTGGTGGGGCGCCCTGGTTCCTGTTCGGCCCGTTCGCCGGGGTGTGGGTCGATCGGGTCCGCCGCCGCCCGCTCCTCATCGCGACCGACCTGGCCCGCGCGCTGCTGCTCGGGTCCATCCCGCTCGCGGCGACCCTCGGGGTGCTCCGGCTCGGCCAGCTCTACCTGGTCGCCTTCCCGATCGAGGTGGCGACGGTCCTCTCCGAGATCGCGCAGCAGTCCTACCTCCCCGCCCTCGTGACGCGGGAGCGCCTGGTCGAGGGCAATAGCAAGTTGAGCGCGAGCCTCACCGCGGCGAACGTCGTCGCGCCGGGGCTCGCGGGCGGGGTGATCCAGCTGCTGACCGCGCCCCTCGCCCTGCTCGTCGATGCGGCGTCGTTCCTCGTCTCCGCCGCGTGTCTGGGCGCGATCCGCACGGCGGAACCGGCACCGGCCGTCGCGACGGGATCGGCCACCGTGGGCGCGCAGATCCGGGAGGGGCTGTGCTTCACCCGCGACAATCCCACCATCCGCGCCTTCACGGCGACCAATGTGACCTTCTTCTTTTGCAACGGGATCGTCAACACCGTCCTGCTCCTGTATCTGACGCGCGATCTCGGCCTGTCGGCCGCCGTCATCGGCCTGATCCTCGCCGTCGGCAGCGTCGGCGGCCTGCTCGGCACCCTCCTGGCCGCGCCGCTGACGACGCGGTGGGGCGTCGGCCCGACGATCCTGTGGTCGGCCACGCTGCGCGGGACAGGGCTGATCGCGATCCCTCTGGCCGGGTACCTGCCGATCGGGGCCGTGCTTGTGCTGGTCGCCGGGCAGTTCGTGATGAGCGCTGCCTGGTCGGTCTTCTTCGTCAACCAGACCAGCCTGCGGCAGGCCTTGGTGCCGGACCGGCTGCTCGGTCGGGTCAATGCGAGCTTCTGGATGGTCGTGCGCGGGGTGGTCCCGCTCGGGGCACTACTCGGTGGGCTGCTCGGTACCCAACTCGGGCTGCGTACAACCCTATTGGTGGGCGCGGTAGGCGCGGTAGGCTCGGGATTCTTCTTGTTCCGCTCCCCGATCGGCGCCTACCGTCAACAGCCGTTGTTTCAGGAAGATGGACCGCCCGCCTAGTCGCCTGCTACGGTCCGCTCGGTATACCCTGCATCATATCGGGCAGGCGGCGCATGATCAGGGCGGGGCGGTCCGGGTACCGCAGTGTTGTGTCGGCGACCAGAACCTCCGGCGTTGGCACGCCGACCGCCCGCGCCGCACCGAGCGCCCACGCCTCCTGCGCGACGAGGTCGGCCTGTCCCGGCGGCGACACACGGAAGACACAACGATCGCCGTCGCGGAGATCGAGGAAGGTAGACGGCGTTGCTCCCCCGAGCGTATCGGCCGCGAGGCGCCCGCCCGCCCGCCCGCATCCCCGTCTTCGGCGTGATGTCCGGCCGCACCGGCACCGACGGGATGTCCGAGGGGTTCTCCGCGGGCAGCACCGACAGATGCTTCGCCCCCCGTTGACCATGCACCTGGGACAAGGGCGCGTCCTCATCGCGCGGTGCGGGCACCGTGCCAAGCTGACAGCCGATCTCCTCCTCCTCCCCCGCCATCTCGGTCGTTTCCGACACGTCCTGGCGTGCCCTCGTAACGTCGCCCCTGTCATCCATCGTCGTACCCTCCCCCAGTCTCGCCATCGTCATTCCGGTCGGCCGGATCGGCACCCCATAGAGGCACCTTGACGTACCCCGGTCGCGCACAACGCCAGCCAAGGTGCTTGAGCGCGCACCACACCGTCCCCTGGCTCACGACGCAGCCCGCCTCGGCCAGTTCGACCTGCAACAGGGCCAACGTCCAGGCCGGCGCCGCGTGGCCGTATGCCCCGGGGGTCCCCGACAGGCGTTCCTCAAGCAGGCGCTTGGCGGCCGCGTCGAGCACCGGGTTCCCGGCGACACCCGGCCGACCGAGGAGGCCGGGGAGTCCTCCCGCGCGCCAGGCCTTCGCCCAGATGAGGATGCTGCCGCCGCTCACCCCGGCCGTGGCGGCCACCGTCCTCGTCGCGTCGCCCTGCGCCAGCAGGAGGATCGCCCGGATGCGCCGCCGGTAGGGCTCGTGTCCCTCGGCGGCGAGGGCCCGCCGCAACAGCCCCTCCTCCGCGGTCGACAGGGCGAGCAGCGGGGTGGCCGGCGGGACCGGGACGGTCCGTTGGGGGTGCCAGCCGAGTTGCTCCGCCGCGCGTTGCACGGTCGCCCGACTGACCGTATGGCCCAGCTTGGTCATCTCCGCGTGGAGCATCGGGGCGCTCCAGACGGTCCGATGATGGCCGTACGCCGTCGGGCTCGCCGCCAGCCGCTCCACGAGCGGTTGACTGGTCGACGCATCGAACGTGGGCGCCTGCCCCCCGGGCACGTCGTCCAGGCCCGCCAGCCCATGAGTCCGCCATGCCTTGGCCCAGGCGTAGACGGCTCCCTGGCTCACCCCGAGTGCGCGCGCCGCCGCATTGGGACGCCGCCCCCCGCCCAGCAGCAGGATCGCGCGCAGCCGCTGCTCGCGCGGGGCGGTCGCACCACCAGCGAGGGCGGCGGTCAGCGCCCGGCGCTCCTCCTCGGTCAGCGTCAGCCATGATGGCGCGGCGGGGCGCTGGTCGCTCGCCCGGCTGCGTGCCGGCGCTGGCACAGCTTCCTCGTTCGCCATGCCCACCTCCGCAAGCGCGGCGCGGCGGGCGTCCTCGGCGTCCGGCGTCCACCACATCGTGGGGTTTGCCAGCGCCGCCTTCACCTCAGTGGCCGTCGTGCCGAGATCGGCCGCGTGGCGTTCCAGCGTCACCCGGCGTACCTCGGCGACGCGCCCTTGGCTCGCCTCCCGCGAACGCTGCTCGCGATGGGCGCGGGCACGGGCGACGATGATCGCTGCGTCCTCGGGGATGACCCGGGTGAGGGATGCCGCACTACAGTCGAGACGCCGGGCCATCTCCTTCAACGATGACGGCGGGGCATCCGGCTCGCGTACCTGGGTCGCTAGCGCGGCCCGAATCCTTCCCCAGTCCAGGGGGGCCTTATCGGCGCGTCGGCCGGATACCGTCGCTTCCCCCGGGGGTAGCGGGCGGAGGGTTGGCGGCTGTTCCGTCAGGAGCCGGAGGGGGGTCGTGCCCAGGCGATGGCAGAATTGCAAGAGGGCGGGGATGGATGGCAACCGGTGGCCCAGCCGCCAACCGGTGAGCAGCGTGTGCCCCAGGCCGGTCACGCGGGCGAGGTTGTTGTTGCTCCCCACGGCCGCGGTACAGGCGACGAGGGCCGCCGTGAGATCCTCGCCCCCGAACGGGCGCGGGCGTGTCGCCGCGTCGGCGAGCATGGCCGCGATCGCCTCGTGCACCCAGGACTGCCACGCGCGCGTCGCGTCGTCGAGGGCGTGTTCCGGTCCGGGTGGCTCCGCTGAGCCCAGCCACCCGGCGCACGCGGCGCAGTAGCCCGGCCGGGTGGCCGTCGAGCGGAGTTTCTGCGCCGCGCCGCACCCCGGGTGCGGGCAGCGTGTCGACAAGGCGCGGCCATGGCCCGGGCAGGCGGTGATCACGGCGAGGTGCCACAGGAGCGGCCGGTAGATGATCGCCCCGGCGGTCGACCACTCCTCATAACACGTCGGGCACCATGCCGCGCCCTGCCGCAGCAACCCGCGCGCGGACACCACGCCCGACCAGGGGAGCAGGGTGAGGGACCGGAGATCGTCGCGCAGCGTCAGCATCGCCAGCGCCCGGATCCACGTCTCGGCGATCTCGCCTATCCCGCTCATCGTCCGGGCGGCCGCGCTGAAGAACATGTGGGTCGTCGTGCCGGTCCACCACACGCGCTCGGGGTCGAGGAGGGGGGCCACTACTTTCACCGCCAGCGGGTGGAGCGACACGGCATGGGAACCGGCGAGACGGGTGAAGTAACTGGTCAGGCTCTCGACCGCGCCGGTCCCGACGCCGACCGGCGCGAGGTGGTGCAGCCGGCTGCGCGGCGGTATCCGGATCGGGGTGGTATCCCACGTTCCGTACTCGTCCGGTTCGCGACCGGCCCCGCCCCTAGTCGTCATGGACCACCGTGCCGGTCCGGTCACGCCCCGGCGTCCGCTCGAACGGTTTCCCACCCTTCTTCGTGGCGGCGTCGCACTGTTGCTTGGCCGGTTTGGGCGGCGTGATCGGCAACGGGTTGCGCAGGAGCCGATCGAGCGCATCCCCCGCCTCCAAATCGCGCCGGGTGAGGTCGGCCTCAGCACCGCGCGCATCGGTCAGCATCTGCAGGATCGCGGGGCGGCTGAAGGCGGCCTTGTCCAGGTGCATGAAGTCGAGCGTCGGAGCCTTCTGGCGTAACGCGAGCGCCAGCGCCCGTGTGAGCCACTGCTTGAGCACGCCCACGCAGCCGATCGAACGCTCGTAGAGGAACTCCCACTGCCCGGCCAGGTCGGGCTCCTTCGGGAGCGGCAGGTGCCGCTGGAATTGCGCCACGACTTTCCGGAAGCTCGAGACATCCCGCGGGTTCTCGAGGAGATAGCGCGGAAAGTGGATCACGATGCTCCGCCTGGTCAGTTGCGCGCTGAGCTCGGTGGCCACCAGCAGGTCGTAGGTCCCGGACAGGATGTGCAGGACGCCGGTCCGGTCCGCCTGTCCCTTGAGGCAGTTGAGTTGCTTCTGCAACGACCCGAATGAGAGCCCGGCGAACATGTCCTGCGCCTCGTCGATCAGGACTGCCTGCGGCCGCCGCTCCCGCAGCGCCCCTTCCCAGCCCAGGAGCAGGGCGGAGCTGGCCTCCATCTTCGTCGGGACCCCGGCCGGCAACGTGCCCTGGGCCAGACGCAGCGGCGTGCGCGGGAGCCGCTTGTCGGTGACGAGCGGGTCGTTGATCGCGAGCAGCGCGCGGCGCCAGTAATCGGACCAGTTGAACGACTGCCTCGCCCCCTTCGCCACGGCCTGGAAGCCGACGATGGGGACCCGCCCGGGATCGTCGCGTAGCGCGGGGAGCGCCTCCTTGATCACGAGGTGCATGACGACCTCGAGGAGCGTCGTCTTGCCCGCGCCGGGCGGGCCGTACACGAGCACCAGGTCCGCGTCGCCGGGCTCGTCGAGCGCGTCGACGAGGTCGGCGACCGCCCGATTGAGCGCCGGGTGGCGGACGGTGTACGCCCGGAAATAGGCGCTCCGCTCGCTGCGGGACGCGTCGAGCAACGCCCGGGGGAACCCTCCCGGTTCGATCGTGGGCGTGGCAGCAGTCATCGCTCGTACTCCCCATAATCGTCGAATTCGTCGTCGTCCTCGGCCTCAAATTCGTACGCGACCTCGGCCGGGTCCGCGTCGGCCGCAGTGCGTATTTCCGGGGATGCCGCGAACGCGATCGGGGGCACGGTGGCCCGCAGCTCCGGCTCGTCGGTATCCCGGTCCCCGAGCCCCCGGGCCTCGGCGTCGTGCCGTCGTTGCAGCAAGATCTTCTCGGTCGCCTCGTTGGTGGCCATCATGTCCGCCAGCTGGCGCCCGGTGAGCGTCAACTTCTTGGTGTGCCCGCGGTTCCGCTCGTGCAACTCCTTGGTCAAGATCGCCAGCTCGCGCTCGCTATGCTCGGAGAACTCCAGGTAGTACTCTGAGCGGCACTGCACCCAGCGGTGGCCCACATAGGCGTAGGCCGTGCCGACATCGTAGGGCTCGTACCGCACCGGCACCTTGGTGCCCACCAGGCGAGGGTCGGCCAGGGCGTGGTGGTTGTAATAGATGTGGTTGATCTTGACGCCGCGCCCTTCCTGGACGGTGGCCTTCCCCGTCGTCGTCGTCGGCAGCGTCAGGATCTGGAAGGCCTTGTCGTACCGAACGAGCACGAAACCGCGCTTGCCGCCCCACGCCTCGGACGCCGCCCACGCGTCGTCCGGGCTCTGGCCGAGGGCGGGGTGGGGGGCGCCGTTGTACAAGTCCTGCCAGTGGCCCATGGCCGTGTCGAGCGCCCGGAGCGTCCAGCAAGCCAGTCGCTTCGGGTCGTTCGCCTTGGTCGTCAGCCGGACGTTCTTCATGATCTGGGTGTTGCCGGCGAGGCGGTAGAGGAACTCGGTGTTGGCCGTCCCGAAGAGGCGTTCCAGGACCGAGCCGAAGTGCGGCGCGGCGGGCGGGCGATACTTCACCGTGAGGCGATACGCCGCGGCCAGGACCCCAAAATAGCTCCCCCGGAACTCCTTGCCGCCGTCGACCACCAAGGTCTGCGGCAGGCGTCCGTGTCGGCGGACGCACTCGCGCAGGACCAGGAAGCAGGAACGGTAGGAAGGTTGGTCGAAGGTGAGGACCCGGGCGAGTAGGCGCCGTGTCTTGGCGTCCATGAGGAAGGTCGCCCAGGGCTTGCCGAGGTTCTGGCCGCTCTCGGAGTCGACCAACTCGATGTCGAGTTGGGTGTGGTCGATGTGGGCGACCTCCCAGGCTCGATCGCCGTGGCGCGGCGTCGTCATGGTCAGGTACCAGTGCCAGATCGCGTGCTGATACGCGGCGCGCCGCCCCTTCCGCGACTTCGCCTGCTCGTACTGCGGTCGCGCATGGACCCGCTTGGCGAACGTCCTGTAGCTGCAGGGCTCCCGCCGCGCCTTCTTGCACAATTCCTTGTAGTGCTCGTACGCGGCCGACTGGCTGATCTGCTTGTCGGTCTCGTATTTGGCGATGCCCTCGGCGATGAGACGTTCTTCTTCGATAGTGAGACGGGGGGTGTAGTTGCCGGACAACTCGAGGCCATCCAGCAGGCCGAGCAGGCCGGAGCCGTAGAGTTCTTCGCCGGCGCGCTCCTTGGCCCGCCAGTCGCGACAGGTGCGTTCGGGGATCGTCTCGGGGGCGTTGTTGAGCGCGTCGAAGCGTCGCAGCGCGGCTTCCAGCGCCTGCGGGCTCGCGTACAGCAAGCGCTCGAGGGCAGGATTGTCCCCCTCGGCGGGCTGTTCCACCTCGATCCCGGTCAACTCGCCGGCGTCCACGCTCGCCGCGATGATGTCGTTGCGCAACTTGATCAGCCGGCCCCCGTCATCGACCAGGGACGTCAACTCGGGGGTGGTGTTGACGATCATCCACTCGCGGCCCTCGAACCGGACCTTGGCACCGATCTCGATGCGGGCCTGACCGCCGCGGTAACGGACCGCCCGGTCCTCGGCCGCGACGACGATGGCGTGGGCCTGGGCGAAGGCCTCGCTGTGGAAGACGCGCACCCCGATCGGGTGCGCCAGCGGCGCGCGGCGGAGGTCGACGTAGAGGCGGCCGAGGACGATCAGGGCGTGGATCGCGTCGGCGTCGCCCCCGAGGGCCGCGGCGTCCGCGAGCAGGTCCGCGAGGGCCAGGCCCGGCTCGTCGCGGACGCGCCCGGTGAGGGCGTCGGCGACATCCTCGTCCACCTTCAGGGTGCCTTCGCGCAGGTAGTCCTCGAGCCAGATCATGTTGCGGATCCAGATCCAGTCGATGTCGGCGTCGGTGCGGACCCGATAGGCGACGCTGTACTCGGCGGCGGCGGCCTCGCCGGGCGGGCAGCGCCAGTGCCCCGCCTCGTCGCGACAGTAGCGGTGCGGATTCTCCGCGGCGAGCCCCTCGAGTTCCTCCTCGGTCTTCCACTCGTCGAACCCGGCGCCGTCCGTGCGGATCCAGAAGAAATCGGGGGTGTGGAGGTGGCCGCGGTTCTTGCCGTCGGGCCCGGTATAGGCCAGCTTGATCTTGCGCGGCTGGTCGTAGTACTCGAGGTAGTCCGCCCCGTATTCCATGGCGATGATGCCCGGCAATTCCGTCCGGTGGCCCTCGAACTGGGTGCCCCACCCCATCTTCTCGCTGGGGTAGATGCCGCTCACGTTGCCCCGACCGCCGCGGACACGGCGCACGGGCGGCGAGGCGCGGATCTCGTCGATGAACGACCGGGCCGTCGCGGATATCCCCCGGCTGTCGCACCAGGCCCCGAATTCACGGTCGTCCAGCATCGCCTCGCCCTCGCCGCCCGTCGCTGGCCGCTCGTGCCCCCCTCGCGCCGCCGCGCTGGGGCGGCGACGGACGCCAATAGTAGCACGAATGTGCTAATAATGTCACTTTTAGGATGACAGCACAAACGTAGCGAACGGCGCCCACCGATGGCCTACACTGGGCCGATGGCGGACGATAGCACCCCGGAGTCTGCGGATTTCCCGGCGATCGCGCTGCGGCTCGGTCGGCGTATCCGCGTGCTCCGGCTCGCCCGTGGCTGGTCCCAGGAAGCGTTGGCGCGGCGCGCGACGATCCACCGCGTCTATCTCGGCGACGTCGAGCGCGGGGCGCGCAACCCCTCGCTCAGGCATCTCGCGGCTATCGCGGCGGCGTTGGGTGTGCCGGTCCATCTCTTGCTCCTGCCCGACGACGACGTGCCCGGTGGTACCGTGCCCTGAACGACGCCATCCATCATCCCCCGCCGGGGCGCGGCGGGACAGTGAATCGATCCGCGATCGATCCGCGATCGATCCGGAACGCCGCGACGCGGCGACGCGGGTCGGCCCGCCCCGGGGTCGCCGGCCCGTCGAAACGAGGGAGGCGCGAGCATGGACCCGACCACGCGTGCGGCGGCGTTCGGCGCCCGCCTGCGCCGCCTGCGGAAGCGAGCGCTCCTCACCCAGGAGCAGCTCGCGGCACTAGCCGCCCTCACGCCGGACTCGATCGGCGGCTACGAGCGGGGGCGGCACACGCCCTCGCTCCCCACCGTCCGCGCGCTCGCCGACGCACTCGGGCTGGCCGACGCCGAGCTGGCATCCTTCGTGGCGGGAGTCGACGACGCCCCGGAGGCCGGGACCCCCGACGCGACACCGGCCGGCGGGCCACCCGCCGCGCCGCCGCGCCCGCGCACCCCGTTCCTCGCGCGCGCCGACGACCTGGCGGCGCTCGCGCGGCTGCTGGCCGGCGAGTCCCGGCTCGTCACCCTGACCGGCCCCCCGGGCGTCGGCAAGAGCCGGCTGGCCCTGGAGGCGGCCGCGCGCTTCGCCGCCGCCTCCCCGGGCGAGGTCGGGTTCGCCGATCTGGCGCCCCTGCGCGACGCCGCGCTCGTGGCCCCCGTGGTCGCGGGGGCGGTGGGGCTGGCCGAGCGCGGGTCGCGCCCCCTGCCCGAGCAGATCGCGGCGCACCTGGGGGGCCGCCCGCTCCTCCTCGTGCTCGACAACATCGACCCCGTGGTCGAGGCGGCGCGATTCCTCGTCGACCTTGTCGCCGCCGCCCCCGGGCTGCGGGTGCTGGCGCCCGGCCGGGAGGCGCTGCGCATCACGGGGGAGACGCGGTATCCGGTGGCGCCGCTCGACAAGGCGTCGGCCGCCATGCTCTTCGTCGAGCGCGCCCGCGCCGCCGATCCGTCGTTCGACCCGCAGGCGCACCGGACGAGCATCGCCGGCATCTGCGCGCGGCTGGAGGGGCTGCCCCTCGCCCTCGAACTGGCGGCCGCGCGGCTGCGCTTCCTCGCGCCCCGGGAGGTGCTGACGGGGCTGAAGTCCCGGTTGCGGCTCCTGGCCCACGGTCCCCGTGACCTCCCCCCCCACCAGCGGGCGCTCCGCGCGGCGATCGACTGGAGCCACGACCTGCTGACGGCCGACGAACGGCTCGTCTTCCGCCGCCTGGCCGTCTTCACCGGCGGCTGCACCATCGAGGCGGCCACGGCGGTGTGCGACCGTGCCGCGGGGCTGTCGCCGCCGACGCTCGCCGCCCCGGTCGTCCTCGAGGCGCTCGTCGACAAGAGCCTGGTGCGGGAGGGCGGGACGGGGCCGGACGGTGTGCGCTTCGCCATGCTGGATTCCCTGCGGGAATACGCGACCGAGCGGTTGGCGGCGAGCGGCGAGGTCGCGCGGGTGAGCGAATGCCACGCCCGCCACTACCTGCGACTGGGGTTCGGGACCATGGACCCGCCCGGACAGGCGGAGGCGGCGGTGCTAGGTCCGCTGTCGCGGGAAATCGACAACCTGCGTGCGGCCATGCGCTGGTGGCTCGCGCACGGTGACGCCCCCACCGGGTTGGTCTTCCCCCTGATCCTGTTCCCCTACTGGTACGCGCGCGGGCGCTTCGCCGAGGGCCGCTACTGGACGCGCGCCCTGCTCGCCCGGCCGGGCGGCAACCCGGAATTGCGGGGGGAGGTCATGGGGCAGGCCGCCGCGCTGGCGATCCTGGACGGTGACTGGGTGGAGGCGGGCGCGCTGGCCGAGCGCGCGCATGCGTTCGGGGGGGAGTACGGCCTCGCGTCGCTGCAAGCGCGGGCCGCGCAGCAACGCAGCTACATCGCGCAGCGCAACGGCGACCCCGACGGCGTGGCCTCCTGGATGGCGGAGAGCCTGGCGCACTGGCGCTCCGCCGGGCCCGAGCGGGGGGGCGGGGAGCCGGGTCAGGTCGACGCCGTCGCCCGGCTCCATGCCGGCTGGGCCGCGGAGCGGGGCGGCGACAACGCCGCCGCCCGCGCGACCTATGCGGCGATCCTCGCCGATGGGCGGGCGCGCGGCGACACGTGGGCGCTCACCGCCGCCCTCGGCGAACTCGCCGAGCTGGCGCGCGAGGAGGGCGATCTCCCGGGTGCCCGCGCCCTCCTTGAGGAAGGGGTCGCGCTCGCGCGCGGCACCGGGAACTGGACCACACTCGGCCACCTCGCCATCCTGCTCGGTGAGATCCTGCTCCTCGCCGACGACAGTGCGGCGGCGCGCGCCCCGATCGAGGAGGCCCTGGCGCTCTATCGCGCGATGGGCGACGAGGGGCAGGCGGCCAAGGCAGCGGCGCTCCTCGCGCAGATCGACGCCGGAGTGTGACGGACGGGCGATGCGAGACCGCGCCACACCCCCGCCACCGCGAGCGAACCGGCGCGTACGTAGAGGAGAAGAGCAAGACGATGCTACCTCTATGCTGTCGAGCACGATGGGCCATCGGGCTACCATAGGAACCCATGGATACTCCTCAGGATCCCGCAGCGCAACGCCTCGCGGGGCACGTCGGTCAGCGCATGCGTGCGTTGCGCGTCGCGCGCAACATTTCCCAGGAGCAGCTCGGGGATCTCGCCGCGCTGCACCGCACGTTCATCGGCCGCGTCGAGCGGGGCGAGACCAACATCACCGTCTACAGCCTCATGCGCATCTGCGAGGCTCTTGACGTCTCGCTGGCCGAGTTCTTTCGCCCGCTGGTGCGAGAAGATTGATGGGCAGGTCCGGCTGTTGTCGAGGTCGAGGAATAGGGTCCCGGGCACCGGCGATCAAGAACAGGTCGAGTAAATCCGCATCGAATTGCCGCCCGTACACATACGCACGAAGAGAACGGGGGCCTGGTGTCGCTCCAGACGTTGTCACGCACTTGGGATCGGGGAAATAAAACTCCGATGCAGAAACGGCTTCCAAAGAAGGAGAAGGGCAGGTGGTCCCAGGTAATAGTTAACTGTTCTGGTCCGTAATTAGCTGTTCTGGCTGCTAGTTAACTGTTCTGGGGCGCCCGATTCCAGAGCATGAATGATCGGCTTCGGGTAATAGTTAACTGTTCTGGTCGGTAATGGACGGTCGCTCAGCATAATGCTGAGCGACCGTTTTCGTCTGACGAGGAAGCCCGAGCCGTGGCGGGCCGGGCGCTACCCTCTTTCCCTGTACGCCCTGGGCCGTGAACATCCGCGTGCCGGTGTCCGGTGGTGGACCAATAGGGCGGCTGCCCCCCGGATGCTTCAGGCTCGGTTCATCGACCGGGCGGACCGGGCCCGGTTTGGAGGACCAGGCGACCGAGTCTCCTCGTCTGTCGCCCCGTGGTCGGGCCGTCGTGGCGGGACGACGGAGGGTCTGCCCTGGTCATGCGTTCGTTCCTGGATAGCGACCCGCAGCGGGGATACGACAGCGGCAAGCAGGGAGAGTAGGCGGCTGATGGAGAGAACCCACTATCCGGGCCAACGTCCGACCCTGGTGTGCCTTCCAGTGACCACGAGGATGTCTACGTTTCCCGTCACGTGATGAGACTTACGCATCAATGAGAGGAGCATCGGCCGGCACTGTTGCCAGGCCCGTTGGGGGATGGCGAGCACCCATGGCGGGCGGTAGATTGGCCTCGACTGAGACGTGCGCGACAGATGGTCAGCCTACCATGGAAGCACCTCGCGTTCGACAGCGGTTCGTTGTCGGCCTGGTCGGAGAGCACGCGCTTACGCCATTGCAACGAGGTCGTGAGCGCCGGCGTCGGGGCACGATGCAGGACCAAAGTATGGTTTGGCGGCTGTACGCAATCTGGTATCATGTTCTCATCGCAGTGGACAGTCCCGACATGGACGCCAGGGGGAGGGGGGTGGGATGATCGCACCCGCAGCAATGATCGCGCCCGCAGCCCGCGCGCAGGTGCGCTACGAGGCCGCGGGCATAGGTCGTCGGTCGCTGGCCACACACCCGGCGCGGCCGACCCATCCCTCACCCGGGGCGACCAGGTACGGTGCCGCGCATGCGCATTGAGGAGTTGGTCGCCGGGAGCGCGCTCACCGGCCTGGAACCCGCCGCCGTCGCCACGATCGTCGCGGTGGTGCCCATCGCGGAGGGCGCGGTCCAGGTGATCTACAAGACGCCCGACGGCACCCTGAAGGATCGCCTGCTCGGGCGGGCCGACGAGGCGACGATCGCGGTCGCGGTCGCGGAACGCCCCTGGGCCTTCGACGGCGACGGCGAGGCGTTCAAGCTCGCGGTCGAGGCCAAGCGGATCGACCTTGCCTTCCTCTTCGACCCGATGATGGCCGTCCACACCGCGAACGTGGATCCCCTCCCGCACCAGATCACGGCGGTGTACGAGTCGATGCTGCCGCGCCAGCCGCTGCGCTACGTCCTCGCCGACGACCCGGGCGCGGGCAAGACCATCATGGCGGGGCTCTATATCCGCGAGCTGCTGATGCGCGCCGACGCGCGCCGCATCCTGATCGTCGCCCCCGGCAGCCTGGTGGAGCAGTGGCGCGACGAGCTCTTCGAGAAATTCGGGCTGGAGTTCCGTATCTTCTCGCGGGAACTCGACGCCACCTCGCCGAGCGGCAACCCCTTCGAGGATCACGACCAGCTCATCGTCCGGCTCGACCAGGTGGCGCGCAACGAGGAGGCCCAGGACAAGGTCTGCCTCGCCGGCTGGGACCTGGTCGTCTTCGACGAGGCCCACAAGTTGTCGGCCCATTTCTACGGACGGGAGATCAAGCGCACCGGGCGCTTCCGGTTCGCCGAGCGCCTCGGCCAGCACACGCGGCACCTGCTGCTGCTGACGGCCACGCCGCACAACGGCAAGGAGGAGGATTTCCAGCTCTTCCTGTCGCTGCTCGACTCGGATCGCTTCTACGGCAAGTTCCGGGATGGTGTGCATCGCGTGGACGTCTCCGACCTGATGCGCCGCATGGTCAAGGAGGAGATGGTGCGCTTCGACGGCACGCCGCTCTTCCCCGAGCGGAAGGCCTACACCGTCAACTACGCCCTCTCCGATGCCGAGGCCGCGCTCTACGAGGCCGTGACCCAGTACGTGAAGACCGAGATGGGCAAGGCCGACCAGCTCGCCGGGGGGCGCAAGGGCGCGGTCGGCTTCGCGCTGGCCGCGCTGCAACGCCGCCTGGCGTCCAGCCCGGAGGCGATCTTCCAGTCGCTCCGGCGCCGCAAGGAACGCCTCGAGAGTCGCCTGCGCGAGGAGCAGCTGGGCGAGCGCGGCGGCAACCTCCTCGCCGAGTCCCTATCCGCCGTCCCGGACGACGACGACGAACTCACCGCGGAGGAGCAGGAGACCCTGGAGGAGACGCTGATCGACCAGGCCACCGCCGCCCGGTCGGGCGCGGAACTGGCGCAGGAGATCGCCATCCTGGCGCGCCTCGAGCGGCAGGCGCGCGACCTCGTCGCGTCGGGGTTGGATCGCAAGTGGGACGAGCTATCCCGCATCCTGCAGGACGACCCGGCGATGCGCGACGCGGACGGCCATCTCCTGCGCAAGATCATCATCTTCTCCGAGCACCGCGACACGCTCCACTACCTGCGGACGAAGATCGCCGGGGTGCTCGGCGACCCCGACGCCATCGTCGCCATCGAGGGGGCGACCCACCGCGACGAGCGCCGCCGCGTCCAGGCGCTCTTCCGCTCCGACCCGGGGGTGCGCGTGCTGATCGCCACCGACGCGGCCGGCGAGGGCGTGAACCTCCAGAACGCCAATCTGATGGTCAACTACGACCTGCCCTGGAACCCCAACCGCCTCGAGCAGCGCTTCGGGCGGATCCACCGCATCGGCCAGCACCAGGTCTGCCACCTGTGGAACCTCGTGGCAAAAGAGACGCGCGAGGGCGACGTCTACTTCCGCCTGCTGGAGAAGCTGCGCATCGAGAGCGACGCGCTCAAGGGCCGCGTCTTCGACATCCTCGGCGAGGTCTTCGAGGGGGCCAGCCTCAAGACGCTGCTCCTCGACGCGATCCGCTACGGCGACCAGCCGGAGGTCCGCGCGCGGCTCGGCCGCAGCGTCGAGCACGCGCTCGACCGCGAGCACCTGCGCGCTATCCTCGACCGCAATGCCCTGGCGCAGGAGTCGATGGGCGCCGAGCGCCTCTTCGCGGTGAAGGAGGAACTGGAGAAGGCCGAGGCGCGCCGCCTGCAGCCCTACTTCGTGCGCGCCTTCTTCACGCGCGCCTTCGCGGCGCTGGGCGGCGTCATGTACCCGCGCGAGGCGGGCCGCTACGAGATCACCCACGTCCCGGTCGCCATCCGCGAGCGGGACCGCACCATCGCCGGGCGCAACCGCCGCGACCTGGCCCCGGTACTGAAACGCTACGAGCGCGTCTGCTTCACCAAGGACGCGGTGCGCCCGCTCGACAAACCGGGTCTCTCGTTCGCCGTGATGCTGCACCCGGGCAACCCGCTGCTCCTGGCCGTGAGTGACCTACTGCTGGAGCGGCACGGCAACCTGCTGCGCCAGGGAGCGATCCTGGTGGACCCGACCGACGACAGCGACGAGCCGCACCTGCTCTTCCTGCTGACCCACGAGATCCGCTCGGGCGACGGACCGGTCCTCTCCAAGCGGTTGCAATTCGTCCGCGTCGCGCCCGACGGGTCGGCCGTGTTCGCCGGCTGGGCACCGCACCTCGACCTCGAACCGCTCGCGCCCGCCGACCGGGGGGTATTGGCCGACCTGCTGGATGCGCCGTGGATCCGCGCCGATCAGGAACAGCGCGCGCTCGCGCTCGCCGCCTCCAGCCTCGTGCCGGAGCATTTCGCGGAGGTGGCCGGGCGCCGCGTCGCGCACATCGACAAGACCCTTGCGGCGGTCCACGAGCGCCTGACCACCGAGATCGCCTTCTGGTCCGACCGCTGGCTCAAACTCAAGGAGGATCAGGACGCGGGCAAGGACGTGCGCCTCAACCTCGACAACGCCCGCCGTACCGTGGCCGACCTCGAGGGGCGGTTGGACAACCGGAAACGAGAATTGCTGGCCATGCGCCATGTCACGTCGGCCACCCCGGTCGCCCTCGGCGGTGCACTCGTCGTCCCGGCGGGACTGCTGCGCCGCCTGCGCGGCGAGCCGCCCGTCGAGGACGGGGCCACCTTCTCCACCGATGCCGCCGCCCGCGCCCGCATCGAGCGCCTGGCGATGGACGCCGTGCGTCGGGCGGAAGAGGCACGGGGCTGCCGCGTGGTCGACGTCTCCGCGCAGAAGTGCGGCTGGGACATCACCTCGTACCCGCCAGCCGTGGGCGGCCGGCAGCCCGACGCGCGCCACATCGAGGTCAAGGGGCGCGTGAAGGGCGCGAGCACCGTCACGGTCACGCGCAACGAGATCCTCTACGCGCTCAACCAGGCCGACAAGTTCCTGCTCGCCATCGCGCTGGTGGATGCGGAAGGCACGGTGGACGGTCCTCATTACGTGCAGAAACCGTTCGACGCCGAGCCCGGCTGGGGTGTCGCGTCCGTGAATTACGACCTGCGATCGTTGCTCGCCAAAGGAGTGCTCGCCCGATGACGTACGCCGTGAAGTCCCCGCGCAAACTGATCGAGGTCGCGTTGCCGCTCAACGCCATCAATGCGGCGTCGGCGCGCGAGAAGTCGATCCGGCACGGCCATCCCAGCACACTGCATCTCTGGTGGGCGCGGCGCCCGCTGGCGACGGCGCGGGCGATACTCTTCGCCCAGCTGGTCAATGACCCTTCGTGGAAGTGGGAGTTAGAGAATCCAGGCCAGGTTCCCCCGAGTCATCTTAAGGCGTCCTGGGCGGCCAGCCGCAAACGTCTGTTTAAGATTATCGAGGACCTGGTGCTATGGGAGAACACCACCAACGAGTTAGTGCTTGAACGCGCCCGCGTCGAGATCCACCGCTCCTGGCGCACAGTGTGCGACCTGAACAAGGATCACCCGCAGGCCGCCGACCTCTTCAATCCTGATAAGCTCCCAGCCTTCCATGATCCCTTCGCGGGCGGTGGTACGATCCCGTTGGAGGCCCAGCGTTTGGGTTTGGAAGCTTACGCTTCAGACCTCAACCCCGTGGCCGTCCTCATCAACAAAGCAATGATCGAAATCCCGCCGAAGTTCGCCGGGCAGGCGCCGGTAAATCCCTCGTCGCGTAAAGAAAAGGCCCTCCTCCCTCGCGAGTGGCACGGCGCACAGGGCCTTGCAGATGATATCCGCTACTATGGCCAGTGGATGCGTGACGAGGCTCGGAAGCGTATAGGCCACCTCTACCCACCCATCGAAATTACTGCTGAGATGGCTCACGAGCGTCCAGACCTAGAACCACTCGTTGGCCAAAAGCTTACCGTTATTGCTTGGATTTGGGCGCGTACCGTCAAGAGCCCCAACCCAGCCTTCGCTCATGTAGATGTTCCGCTGGTTTCGACATTTATCCTGTCCAAAAAAGCAGCTAAAGACGCTTACGTACAGCCGGTTGTCGAGGGCGACCGCTACCGGTTCACCGTGAGGATGGGCATGCCGCCGTCGGGAGCCGAAGACGGCACAAAAGCGAAGGGCCGTGGAGCCAATTTCCGTTGCCTGGTATCGGATACGCCCATTAGCGGTGACTACATAAAAGCTGAAGGAAAGACCCAGCGCATGGGTTCGCGAATGATGGCGATAGTCGCTGAGGGCGCGCGTGGGCGAGTCTATCTCCCACCGACCGAGGCAATGGAGAATATTGCACGTCAGGCAAAACCGGAGTGGACTCCGGATGTCGTGATCTCTGGCAGCACCCAATATCTTGGCGTGAAGCCTTATGGCATGGAACGGTTTTCTCAACTTTTCACCGACCGCCAAATCGTAACGTTGACAACCTTTTCAGACATGGTACAGGAAGCGCACGCACTGGTGAAGCGTGACGCACTAGCCTCGGGTTTATCCGACGACGGTAAGCCAATTGCTGTAGGCGGGATGGGCGTGATGGCATATGCCAATGCTGTGATAGTGTATTTGGCATTCGCGGTGGACAAAGGAGCGAACTATTGGTCGTCGGTGTGTGCATGGCACCAGACCCGCGATGGTATCGTTTCAACGTTTGGCCGCCAAGCGATACCTATGGTATGGGACTACGCAGAGGCAAATCCTCTGAGCAATTCCTCCGGTAATATTCTACTTGGCATCGAACAAGCGTCGAAGATGGTCCAAGCACTTGGTATGGGGGGCCCTGGGTCAGCTCTACAGGCGAACGCGGCAAACCAGTCTACGAGTATAAATAAGGTTGTTTCTACTGATCCGCCTTACTTCGATAATGTCCCCTATGCCGATCTTTCGGATTTCTTCTACGTCTGGTTGCGTTGATCACTGAGATTAACCTTCCCTGACATCTTTGCCACGCTCACAGTGCCCAAGAACGAGGAACTTGTCGCTTTTGCTTACCGACATGAAGGAGGTAAGTCCGGCGCCGAAGCATTCTTCCTCAGCGGTATGACTCAGGCTATGTACCGACTAAGTAAACAAGCCCACCCTGCATTTCCGGTCACAATCTACTATGCCTTTCGGCAATCTGAAACAGACAGTGATGAAGGCACAACTTCCGCTGGCTGGGTCACATTTCTTGAATCAGTCTTTCGTTCTGGGTTTGCATTATCTGGCACATGGCCGGTACGAACCGAATATACGAGCAATTTGAAGACGACGCGCAATGCTCTTGCCTCCAGCATTATCCTCGTCTGCCGCAAGCGTCCCGTCAACGCGCCCGCCATTTCCAGACGCGAGTTTCTGCGCGAACTGAACACCGTACTCCCTGAGGCGCTAGATGAGATGACCAAGGGTTCTGGTGACGACCGTTCACCAGTCGCCCCTGTAGATCTCTCGCAGGCCATCATCGGCCCTGGAATGGCAGTGTTCTCCAAGTACACCGCCGTCCTGGAGGCCGATGGCACGCCGATGCGCGTTCGCACCGCTCTCCAACTTATCAACCGTTTCCTCGCCGAGGATGACTTCGATCCCGACACGCAGTTCTGCCTCCACTGGTTCGAGCAATATGGGTGGGGCGAGGGGCGCTTCGGGGACGCTGAGACACTCTCCCGCGCCAAGGGCACCAGCGTAGACGGTGTGCGCGATGCGGGCGTCATCGCCTCCGGTAGTGGCATCGTTCGCTTACGGAAGTGGTCCGATTATCCGACCGACTGGGATCCACAAGCCGATGTACGGAACCCGGTATGGGAGACCTTGCACCACCTTATCCGTGCCCTCAGACAGGATGGAGAGACCGCCGCCGGCCGCCTGCTCGCCGCCGGACCGGGGAGGGCCGATGCCGCGCGCCAGCTCGCCTACCGCCTCTACACCCTCTGTGAGCGCCAAGGTTGGGCGGAAGACGCCCGCGCTTACAACGAGATCATCACCGGTTGGGCCGGCGTTGAGTCCGCCGCCAACGCCGTGCCGACCGAGACCCAAGGCAAACTCTTCGTGTAATCCGCTATTCAACTGGAGCAAACGCCGATGAAACCCTGGCGAGAAGTAGCTGTGCCCCACCCCGACGTGCTGGAAGGCACGTTCCAGCAGGCCGAGTTCGCCGCCGACCTCACCGCCGTGCGCGGCGGCCGCGCGAGGCGCGAGTATCAGGATCCGGCCGCGTTCTTCGAGCGCACCTTCATCACGGAGGGCATGGGCCAGTTACTCACGCAGGTGGCCCAGCGGCTGAATGGCCAGCCCGCCGATCCTGTTATCCAGTTGCAGACCGCCTTCGGCGGCGGCAAGACGCACACGATGCTGGCGGTCTACCACCTCGCCAGTCGCCAGTGCGCGCTGGGCGATCTGGCGGGTGTCCCCGCCCTCTTCGACCGCGCCGGGATACTGGACGTGCCGCGCGCGCGCGTCGTCGTGCTGGACGGCAACGCCCACGCGCCCGGCCAGCCTTGGCAGCACGATGCGTTGACTGTGTGCACGCTCTGGGGTGAATTGGCCTGGCAACTCGGCGGCGAGGAGGGCTTCGATCTGGTCAAAGAGGCGGACGCCACCGGGACCTCGCCCGGCAAGGATGTGCTCCAGACCCTGCTCGAATACTACGCGCCGTGCGTGGTGCTGATCGACGAGTTGGTGGCCTACGTCCGGCAGTTCCCCGAGGGCCGGGCGCTGAGCGGCGGCACCTTCGACAGCAACCTCTCGTTCATCCAGGCCCTCACCGAGGCCTGCAAGCCCGTCGACAACGCCATCCTCCTGGCTTCCTTGCCGGAGTCCGAGATCGAGGCGGGTAGCCAGCGCGGGGTCGCGGCGCTCAAGGCGCTGGAGAAGTCGTTCGGCCGCGTGCAGGCGCTCTGGCGACCGGTCGCCACCGAGGAGTCCTTCGCGATCGTGCGGCGGCGACTGTTCGAGCCGGTTCGCGACGAGGCGGCCCGCGCGGCGACCTGTCGCGCCTTCGCGGACATGTACGTCGGGGAGGGTTCCAGGCTGCCCGGCGAGACCCAGGAGACGGGTTACTACGACCGCATGCTGGGGGCCTATCCGATCCATCCGGAGGTCTTCGATCGGCTCTACGAGGACTGGACGACGATCGAGGGGTTCCAACGCACGCGCGGCGTCCTCAAGTTGATGGCCAAGGTCATCTACCGCCTCTGGCAGGACGACAACCACGACCTGATGATCCTGCCGGGCAGCCTGCCGCTCTATGACGGTGGCGCGCGCAACGAGCTGACCTACTACCTCCCGGCCGGCTGGGACCCCGTAGTGGACAAGGACATCGACGGCGACCGGGCCGAGACGACCGAGTTGGAGACCAAGGAGCCACGCTTCGGGGCGGTGCGCGCCGCGCGCCGCGTGGCCCGCACGATCTTCCTCGGCAGCGCGCCCGGCTCGGTGGCGACCAAGCCCGGCATCCGCGGCATCGACCGGGGCCGGATCCTGCTCGGCTGCCTGGAGCCCGGGCAGACCGCGTCCACCTACGCCGACGCGCTCAATCGCCTGGCCGATCGCCTGCATTATCTCAACAGTTCCGGCGACACGGCACAGGACACGACGCGGTTCTGGTTCGACACGCGCGCCAATCTGCGGCGCGAGATGGAGGATCGCAAGGGCCGCTTCGACGACAGGGGCGAGGTGCGCGGCAAGCTGGCCGAGGTGCTGAAGCGGCTGGTCGGCGGGGCCGGATTCTTCGACGGGATCCACCTCTTCACGCCGCACGCCGACGTGCCCGACGACAGCGCGCTGCGCCTCGTCGTGCTGGCCCCGGAGCACTACTACGCGCGCACCGAGGCCCGGACGGCGACCGACGCCGTGCTCGACTACGTGCGCGGCAACGGCACCAAGCCCCGCTACCGGGGCAACCGGCTCGTCTTCCTGGCCCCCGATCACGCGTCGCTGGCGCGGTTGCGCGACTGCGTCCGGGTCGCGCTGGCCTGGGCCTCGATCGTCGAGGACGTCAAGGATGGGCGCCTGAACATCGACCAACTCCAGCGGAAGCAGGCCGAGAAGGAACTCCAGACCGCCGAGGACGTGGTGCCGCGCGCGGCGCGCGAGTGCTACAAGTGGGTCCTCTGCCCGGCGCAGCACCGCGCCACCGATCCGACGCCAACGGTCGAGGCGTTCCCCGTGACGAACGGCGGCGCGCCGCTCGCGGCCGAGATCGAGCGCGCGTGCCTGGAGAACGAGCTGGTAATCACCGCCTGGTCGCCGATCCACTTGCGCACGAATCTGCAGGCGCTCTACTGGAAGGCCGACAAGCCCGCTGTCAGCGCACTGGCGTTCTGGGAGGACACCCTGCGCTACCTCTATCTGCCGCGCCTCAAGAGCCGTCAGGTGCTCGAACAGGCGATCATCAAGGGGGCCGCCTCGCGGGACTTCTTCGGCACGGCCTACGGCGAGCACGACGGCACGTTCGACGGGTTCAAGCTCGGCGACGGCAACGTCCAACTCGACGACACGCTCCTGCTGATCGAGCCGGGCGCGGCGGCGCAGTACGCCGAAGACCAGAAGGCCAAGGCGGCGCAGATCGCGTCGCCCGCCCCGTCGCCCGATCCGACCCCCACGCCCGTGTACGCGCCCGGGTCCTTCGGGGTGCCCAGCACGTCGATCGGCACGTCATCGCATACGCCGACGAGTACCCTGGCGACGACGAACGGGATGGGGACGAACGGTGGGGTGCCACGGGCGCACGCTTTCATCGGCACCGCCGACGTCAACGCCGCGACGGCGAAGCTGCGGCTCGTGCAGATCGCGGAGGAGATCATCGGCCTGCTGGCGAGCGATCCCCAGGCGACCGTGCGCGTCAGCGTGGAGATCGGCGCGGACTTTCCGGGCGGCGTGTCGGATCAACTCAAGCGCGCCGTCTCGGAGAACGCGACGAGCCTCGGCTTCACGAATAAAGTGTGGGAGTAATCGCACGACATCTGGGCGAGGTGCCTGAGCCAGCCTCGATCTGCCGAGCAACACTTCTGCCGCGCGACGAACCCTTAGCGGGTTATGAGCCGACGAATAGAGGGGGTCGTATGAGCTGGACGAATAACCAGCAAGGGGCAACGCACGCTGCTAATGTCGGTCACAACCTCATGATGCAAGAACTGAACACTTCCATCACGGCAGGACTCGCACCCGGAGTTCGCTGCGGCGAAGGCCCCGGCGGCTGGCGCATCGGTCGACCCAGTTATCGTCCGGCAGAGGTACAGTTCGCAGATCTCCACTTTACCAATCCGAGTACCCTGATCGGACCCGTGCAGTTCCTTGATTGGCGGACAGGCAATGTTCGATTTCTCGGCAATGCCGTACATCGTCCCGGTACGGCGGCGACGAGCACGAACCTCAACGACTACATCTTCCGTTCACAGATAACAGGCGAACGGATCTATTTCCCGGGGCAGACCGGATACCACGCTTGGCATCAGGCGCTCGGAGACAGGGGTTACTGTCACCACGGTGGGGTCCCGTCAACCGGCGGCCACTGCGGCCCAGATTTTAGCCACTACCCGCCCCTGTCCGACTTCGACTGTCTCTCACCGGTTCGCTTGCAGCGGTACGCGTCCTTGCTGCTGCCGGACACCGCGCCGCTCGCGGATGCCGTGACAGCGGCCGAGCACTTCCAGCATGATGCCCTGACACAGGCGCAAGAGATGATCGGTCTTGGTGTGGCGCGGGTATGGCGCTCCGTTGTCGAAGGCCGGCCCTTTCCTCTGCATGGCGCGCTCACGACCCAGGATTCCGAGCAGTGGAACATCGAGTATGTCCGTTGGGGTAGTGCCGGGGTGAATGCGGGTCAGCCTCGCCTCGTGCGGGTCTCCGTGGACTTGGTGTCGGGAGTGGTGCAAAACTGGATGGTGTTGACGGAAGTACCCGGTCTCTGGTTCAACGACAGCTTCCGTACTACCGCGGTCGCTCCGCTTGTGCAACCCAACTTTGCTGCATTTGCGCATGAGAATCCCACGCATACGGGTGCAAACTTACAAGCGGGATGGGATATCTTCGACGAGGAGTGGTCGCTGGTGAACGTGCTCCCCATCTGGCAGCCCTAACCTTGTTTGGGCCCTTCCGGCGGCAACGGTCTAGTTGGCAGACATCCAACACCATAGTCTGAGTTCGGACAGGACTGTCACGCGAACATATAGTTTGCGGTGAGTACCTCCTCGATCGCTAACTCGCCGGGCGGCGGGAGGTCTGCATGGAGCTCCTGCAGCGTGCGAGTTGCCTTCTTCCCGCGCGAGTCCTTCTGCGCCCCGCCCTCCCCCGTGGCGGCGTCGTTCTCGCACACGGTGGTGATCTGGGCCTCGATGAACTGCTCAAGGATCGGCGCGCGGTACATGCGCACGAACTCCTCGCGCAGCGCCCGCCGCAGGCGTGGCACGTCGAAGCCATGAACGCCGTAGCTGTCGTGGATCACGGCGAAGTGGCGCAGCCCCTCCCTGTGGAGGCGGCGGACCGTCAGCATCAGGTGCGGGGCGGCGAGGGCGTGCACGAAGTTTGGGGCGATGGTGCGCTCCTGCCTGCTCGCGTCGATGACGAGCGCCGGGTCCGTTGCCCGCAGGGTGAGTTCGCGCTCGCGCCCCGTGCTCGGATCCGTCCAGGTGAGGCGCTCGACGCGTTCCCGGTAGTGCGTGACGACGACCGGGAAGCCTGCGGGCGTGACCCAGGCCGCGCCGCGACGGTGCCGCCCGGCGAGCGTGGTGGCGACCGCCCGGAATTACACCTGCGCCCGATGCGCCGCCGGAACGACGGCCTCGATGCGGCCCTCGAGCATCCCGGCGAGGTAGTCGGCGTCGGTCCAGGGGGTGGCGGAGCGCCCGGGCAACTCGTCTTGCCGGTAGTCCAGCAGTTGTCGCCGCAGCCCGGCACACGTGACCTTCAAGGAGGCCCCGCTTACGGCTCTCCCTGCAGTCCCCCGCCATCGCCATCCAACCAGTTTTCGATGTCGACCGCCCCTTTCGTCCGGTCGAGCGCGCAACCGTTCCGGAAGTACGGGCACCACAAGCACCGCGTGCTTGCCAGGGGCTCCCAGCGCTCCTCGGCCTCGATCGCCGCGACGGTCGCCTTCATCTCGCCCCAGATCCGTCGACAGGACACGTCGTCGCGCACGATCGACCAGGTCGCGTCCTCGGCCAGGAACGCGGTCGTGCTGACGATGTAGGCGTAGCCCTTGTAGGTGTGCTTGGCGACGATACGGAGCGCCAATTCCTGGATCAGGTCGACGCCGCGGCCGCGGCCGGTCTTCCAGTCGATGACCTCCAGGAAGCGTTCATCGCAGTCGTCGACCCCCTCCAGGATGACGTCGGCGGTCGCGCCGAGGACGAAGGGCGGCGTCGCCGCATCGCCCCGGTAGGGGTAGCGGAGGAAAGCCTCGACCGCCAGGACGCGCCGCCCGGTCGCGAGGTGGCGCAGGCCGACCTCCGCCTGCGCGAGGACCGCCGCAACGTCCTCGGCCCAGGCCCGCTCGTCGGGGTAGCCGTCCCGGGGCAGCGCCACCATGGCGCGCGCCTTGAGATCGCCCGGCGGCGTCTCGCCGCGCCGGAGCGCGTGCCCGCAGGCCTCGAGGACGCGATGGATCGCCTTGCCGCGCGCCAACGCCGGGCTGAACGCCTCGTCGGCCGGGTGGTGGACGATCTTCTGTAAGTAGTACCGCTGCGGGCAGGCGTAGAGGGACAGCCCCGATGGTGTGTGCAGGGGCAGGCGGACCGACGGCCGACTCTCGCGCATGATAGGACTCCTTCCTGATCGAGATGGCGACGGTCGGCGGCGGCATGAAGCCCCCGCCGTATCGCCCTTTCCGCCCCGCTCGGCGGACCCCTCTATTAGAACACATGTGCTACTTGTATGCTACATTTTGCCTGTCAGTCACGACCGACGCCCATCCCCAGGGAGCGGTCGCCATGCCTTGCCCAGAGTGTACGTGCAGTGGTAAAATGGATGGCAATCCCACACGGGTGATGTGCGCCCGCCCTTGACTGGGCTCGCGATCCCCCACACCGCGCGTACTCGCACGCTGGAGGTTGCCGTGCCGTCGACCACAGGCCCCGCGCGACCACGGCGACGATCCGGCGTCGCCCTCGCAACGCGGGCCACGGAGCCGGCGCTGGTCGACTACTCCCCCTCCGCCGAACAGACCTACCGCTTCTGCCAGAAGAAGGCCTACTTCGGCTGGCTGACGCGCAAGAAGCAGGGCTGGCGCAAGCCCGAGGAACACCCCTGGCGCCGGGCGTACGAGTTGAAGCAACTCCAGCATCGCGCGGCGTGGGCCGGTGACCTCTACCACCAGCTCGTCGCCCACGCGCTGCGCGCCACCCAGGCGGGGCGGCCGATCGATCAGACGACGCTCCGCGACCTCGCGCGCCAGTTGGCCGCCGTCCAATTCGCCTTCTCGGCGTCCGGGGCATACCGCGGGGCGACGAAGAGCAAGGTGGCGGACTACCGCGGGATGCCGACCTTCCTAGCGCTCTTCGACCACGCCTACGGCCTGCCGACCGACGGCCTCCTCGAGGCGACCCAGGATCGGCTCGACGGGTGGCTAGCGAAGACCTTCGCCTGGGATGGTTGGCCCGCCCTCCTCCGACAGGTGCGACGGGCCGGCGCGGCGCACATCGAGCCGGAGGGGCTGGTCTACGCCCTGGCCGGCGCGCGCCTGCGCGCGCGAATGGACGTCGGGATCGAGCCGGGCGACGGCACGTTCCGCGTCTACGACTGGAAATGCTACGGTGCCCCCGAACGCTCGGCCGCGTCGGGGCGGGGGGTGCAGCGACAACTGCTTGCCTACGCCCTCTGGCCGGTACTCCGGCCGACGCGGCCCCTCGACCTCGCCGCCGTGACCGCCACGGTCTTCAACCCGGTGAGCGGTGAGGAGGAGACCGTCCATTTCACCGAAGAGGACCGGGCCGCATTCGCGCTGGAGGTCGGGCGCTGGGCTGATCTGCAGCCGCGCCTCTTCCCGACGATCGCCGACGTGGACTTCGACGACCTGGCCGGTCCCCGCGACCCGGCACGGAGTTGCCCCCACTGCCCGTTCAAGGCGGTGTGCGGGGAGGAGATCGCATGGCACGACCTGACGTGAGGCCGTCCCCGATCGGGCTGCGGCTGAACGCCTTCCCGCTCATCACCCCACCGGGCGCCACGCTGGCCTACCGGTTGTGGCGGGTCGATCCGTTGCCGAAGTCCCCGGAGTTGCGGGAGAAGATCCGCGAGGAATTGCGGTGGCCACTGCTCCAGCGGCCGGTCGCGCAGCGGCACGTGGACGGCGAGTTCGCCTATCTCGTGGCCGAGGGCGGGCCGGTAGCCCCGGTCGAATACGCCGGGCCCGGGGCGATCCTCTACACCATCGCGCCGACCGACGACGTGCGCACCATCGCGCTCGATGGCCTCGACGGGACGGGCGACCCGGCCGAGGCGACGCTCGCCGCCGCCCTGTTGCAGCAGGCGCTGGTGCGCCACCTCGAGAAGAATCCCGCGCTCTTCAAGGGCTATCGGGCGGGCGAGTTCTTCGCGCTGGCCCCCGACGATCCGTACCCGGGGCCGAATCGCCCACCCGCCCGCCCGGTGCCGGGCGGGGCCGCCGTCGATATCTTCCGCGGCTTCGCGTTCCGGGTCTTGCCGATCGCCGGGGCGGGGCTCTGCGCGGTGCTCGACGTGCGGACAACCTATATCGGACGGCGGAGCGTGGCCGAGTATCTGGCCAAGGGCGGGCTGCCGACCGGCACGGAGGGGGGCTGGGGCGGGGCCCGGGTGGTGAACGACTGCGGCACCATCAAACAGCCCGCCTACCTGGTGCGGGTGACGGACCGCGCCATCGACGCGATCACCCGCACCGATGGGCGCTCGACCTACGCGTACCTGCGCGGGCGCTACCCGCAGATCCGCGAGCGTATCGCACCGGGCGACCCGGCGGCGATGATCATGTATCGCCCCGGCGATGCGCAGAACGAGGGGAACCACTGGCCCGCGGCCACCACGCTGCTCAAGCCGAAGTTCGGCGTCGGGAGCCAGGAGGTGCGGGGGGTTGGCGACGTCGCCGCCTTCCCGCCCGAGGAGCGCGCCCCGCGGATCGCCGCCGCGGTCGGGGACCTCGGCGGGGCACCCTTCGGCGGCGGCCAGGTGGCGATCGGGGCGGCGGTGGTGGCGCCGCCCGCGCTCTTCCCCCTCCCCGATCTCGTCTTCGGCCCGGCCACGGCCCCGACACGCCTGAACGCGGGCGAGCGGACCCCGGGCGACGTCGTGGCCCGCGGCGACTGGGGTCGTCGCAAGCTGGACGCCCTCCGTCAGCACGGGCCCCTCCGGGCTGCCTCGTTCACCACACCCTACGTCGTCTACCCGATGGACCTCGACCGGGACGGGCTGCTCGACGAGTTCCTGGGGCGTACGGCGGCCTTCTGCCTCGAATACGGCCGGGCGACCTTCGCGCCCGAGGCGGACTCATATCGAGACAACGCCCCGGCGAGCGCGATCATCGCGAAGGTACAGGGGCTGGAGGGCGCGGGCCGGGCGGGTTTCATCCTGCTGGGGCTCCCGCCCGATCCGGCGCGGGCGGCGCAGGTGTACGCCGGGGTCAAGAGCCGGGTCAAGTTGCCGATCAAGTGCTTCTCGGCGGCGAAGCTCCGCGGCGAGGCCCGCCGGGGCCGCCTGGAGATGTACGCCGACCGCAACGCCCTCAATCTGCTCGTCGAGAACGGCACCCGGCCCTGGGGGTTGGCGCAACCCCTCCGCCACGAGTTGCACATCGGGCTCGACGTCGCGCGCATGAAGCGGGGCGGGTTGCTGGGCGCCACGGTGATCGGCGCGCCCGACGGCACCGAGGTCAGCTTTCACAACGAGGAAATCGATCGTGCCGAGCGGATCCCGACGCCGATCGTCGGTCGGCTCGTGCTCCGGGAACTGGAACGGTTCCGCGCGGCCCATGGCCGCGCGCCGCGCGGTCTCCTTGTCCAGCGCGACGGACGGCTGTTCGACGCCGAGTTGAAGGGGATCCGCAGGGCCATCGAGAAATTCGCGGCGGCCCACCCGGACGCCCCGTCCCCCGACTGGGCCGCCGTGGCGATCGAGAAGCGCTCCGCGGCCCCGCTGCGCCTCTTCACGGAGCGTGAGGGTCGCGCCGGACGCGTGCTCAGCGGCAGCTACTTCGTCCAGGGGCCGATGGCCGCCTTCCTCGTCCTGGCGGGGGGGCCGGGCCTGCGTCAGGGGACGCCGCACCCGATCCGCGTCGAGATCGCAGGGGGGTCCACGGGCGGCACGGACCTGTCGGCCATCCTGGGCGACATCTTCGCCCTGTCACAGCTGAACTGGGGGGCACCGGAGATCGACATCAGCCTGCCGATCACCCTGCGCTTCACCGATCAGCTACTCGAACGCTACGCGCTCGAGCCCGAGGAAGGGGGTAGCGAGGAGGACTGGGAGGACGAATAATCGCGCCGGAGTGCCGCGGCGAATGCCGTCGCCCACGAACGATAGGTGGCGGCATCGGCGAGGCGAGCGGTCGCGCCCTCGTCCAGTCGTTCGCGCAGCCCCCCGCACCCGGCCCGGTAGAGTTGCACACCCTTCCCGAGGAGGAAGACCGCCACGGCCGCCACCATGTCTTCCAGCAAGGTGTCGTCGTAGAGCCAGCGATAGAAGCGCGGCGGGGTCGTGCCCGGGATGGCGCAGACCCGCGCCCAGCCTTCCTCGATCTCCGCGAGCCGTCGGTCGTCGAGCCCCTGGCGCCGCAGCACGATTCCGCCGATGCGCAGGCGGCAGTCGAGCGGCGGATAGAGGCCCGACTGCGCATAGTCGAACGGCGCGGTGTCGGTTATGAAGAGGCCCACCGCCAGAGTCACCGCGAAGGCCGGACCGCCGAGCAAGGCCCCGACGACATCGCAGACCAGTTCCTCCAATTGGTTCGGCACGAGTGCTCCCCACGCGTTGAGGGCGGACAGCATGTCGTTGCGAACATGCTGGTCCGTGATCAGCAGGATCTCCCCGAGCTTGCGCTGATACGTGTCGCCGAGCACGTCGAAGGTGTGTTGCGGGAGATCGGGCGCCCAGAGCCGGAACAACACGTGGCCGATCTCGTGGAAGAGGAGCGGTAATTCGCCCGGGTGGGCGGCTAACGAGTCGGGCACGAGGTACAACGGATGCGTCATCTGCACCTTGAGCACGGCGAACCAGTGTGGCTGATGGAGCGACACCACCGGATAGACGTCAATCAGGCCGATCTCCCGATGGAGCGCCTCGAAGATGGCCGCGAAGAAGGCTTCTTCCGGGAGTCCGGACAGGTAGGCGGGCAACTCGACGGCGCGCACCGATTGCACGCCGCTCGTCAGCGAACGTAGGCGAGCGAAGAGTTGCGGCCACGTATCGAGCGCGGGATCGGTCGGCGGGAGGTAGCCGTCGAAAGCCGCTTCAAGGGCGACGGCGTCGCGCCCGACCGCGTCGAGTTGCTCGAGGCGCAGGCGCAGTCGCTCGGCGAGATTCGGGTACGCGTCGGCGCGCAAGCGCTCGAAGGAGTCGCGCAGATACCCCAGGAGTTGACCGACCTCGGCGAGCTTCGCCGCGACGAGTGGCACCGCTCAGAACCGGAAGAGGCCGCGCACGTCGTCCGCCGTCTCCTCCTCGAGGAGCGCCTGCAAGCGATCGAGCGCGTGATAGTGGCGGAAGGAGAGTGGCGTATCGTCGAGCAGGTGCTCGCGCAGTTGCGCATATTGCGCGAGCCTATCCTCCACACCACCCTGAGCATCCCGGGCGACGCGCGCTGCGAGCCCGGAGAAGGCGAGATCGAGCGCGACACCGGTCGGGGCCCCGGCCATGGCGCGGATCTGGGGGGCGAGATCGGCGAGGAAAGCGGCGATATCCCCGCGCGCGGCGCGCACGACATGCGCGCCGGGATCGCCAGCGCCCGCTCGTCCCTGGGCGTCGAGCTTGAGGGTGAGGATGCCACCGCTCAGCCGGTGCAGCAACTCCTGGTTGCGTTGCTGTCGGTATGGAAGGTGGGCGAATGCACTCACCATCGCTGCCCCCAGTTGCTCTCGCCGATTGCATCAGTGCCGCCCGGAAACAATCGCCCCGGGAGATCAGTATACACCGGTCGTCAATCGCCCGATACCAGCCGGAACCACCGTGGGTACCCGCTGGCCGAACGCCCCGGGCCCGCCGCGTAGCCCTCGAAAAGGACCAGTAGACAAGAGCTGTGCAAGTGGAAGCCGTCACTGCACTGCACATCGACTCGCGGCAAGACTATGGTTCCAAACGCGACTTACGGCAAGACTACGGTTCCAATCATCGCGCATGGTACGGGGCGAGCAGGGCGCAAACTGGCGTTGTAGCGTGCTGCTCCGGCAAAACTATGATTCCAAAATCGGCAAAACTATGGTTCTAGTCACAAAGCTCCGATCAGCCATATATGCCTCCTATTACGGAGGCATATACTTCTATCTTCTGCGTCGAATCAGGGATTCAGTTCTGATCCTCGTTACCTTCAGCCGCAGGGGGAGATATGGTTGGTACATGTCACAGTGATCATAAAGAACCGATCGTCAAGCTCATCAACGATTGGTGCAACATCTGTCGCAAAGGTATCACCTAGACCAATGGAGCGAAGCGTAACGACTGTTTCGTAATCGTAAGGATCAGCCGTCATAGCAACGCCTCCCTTCATGAAATATCCTTATCGGTATTCAACCGCGCGCGGCGAGGCGGTCGAGCAGCGCGGCGGCGATGGCGGCGAAGGCACGGGATTGCGGCGCGTCGGGATCGTCCAGCAGGACCGGGCGCCCGGCGTTACCGGCGCGACTGATCGCCGGGTCGAGCGGCACCGCGCCGAGGAGGCCACCGCCCGCGTCGCGCACCGGCCAATCGCGTCCCGAACGATCGAACACCTCGACCCGCTCGCCGCAATGCGGGCAGACGTAGTAGGCCATGTTCTCCACTACCCCGAGGATCGGGACGGCAGCATCGCGGAAGAGTGCCAGCGAGCGGGTGGTGTCGAGCAGGGCGAGATCCTGTGGGGTCACGACCAATAGTGCACCATCGAGCGCGAGTTGCCAGGCGAGCGTCGAGAGCGGCTCGCCGGTACCGGGCGGCAGATCGATCAGCAACTCGTCGAGCCCGCCCCAGGCGCTATCCAGCAGCAATCGCCGGATCGTGGCACCCGCGAACTGGAGATTGCCCGGGAGCAGATGTTGCTCCTCACCGGCGAAGAGCGCAAGCGAGAGGACACGCAACCCATAGCGTTCGAGCGGGCGCGGGCGGTCTTCCTCGCGCAGCGCCCCGGCGAGGGAGAGCAGCGCGCCGGGTGACGCGGCAGCACGACGGCGAATACCGAGCAGGAAGGGAATATTCGGGCCGTGGATGTCGGCGTCGAGGATGCCAACCCGACGACCGCGCGCGGCGAGGGCCAACGCGAGGTTCACGGTTACAGTGGACTTGCCGACGCCCCCCTTGCCGGATGCGATAGCGATCACATGGGCGACACCACGTGGGCGGGGCCGATCCTCGCGATCGCGCCGCAACACTTCCATCGCTCCCTCCGTGAGCACGAGCGGTCGCCTGCACCTACCGCGCCACTAACACTGCTCCCGGCCCCGCCGCCGCAGCTAATTATCCATCCATCAAGGCCAACAAGGCAGCGCGAGGGGGCGACTTGCGGCCTCACCAGCCAATATACGTATCCAGGAACTCGTTGCGGAATTTGCCCGCCGGGTCGTACTGCGTCAGCAGGGCGCGGAAGTCCGGCAGCTTCGGGTAGAGCGCCTGCACACGCGCCGCGTCCATCGTGAAGAGCTTGCCCCAGTGCGGGCGGGCGTCGAACGGCGCTAATTGCTCCTCGATCGCGGGCAGGAGTTGCGCGACGCCGGGCCAATCCTTCTGCCAGGTGAAGTGGAGGCCGACACTATCGCGCCCGTAGGCCATGCTCATCCAGAGCGTATCGGCGGTCATGGAGCGGAACTCCGACAACTTCACCAGCGGGGCGATCCGCGCCCGGAGCGTCCCGAGCGCGGCGATCGCCGCCACCGCGTGTTGGCGGGGGACGAAGTACTCGCTCTGCAACTCAGCGCCACCGGGCATGACGTGGGGCCGGAAGTGGGGCAGGCGCTCGTGCCAGGGGCCGGGGACGCCGTGCTGCTCGGTGACGTTCGAAGGCGCGCTGGTCTCGGAGAGGACCCGCGAGCGCGGCGCGGGGGTCGCCCCGAAATAGGCGGCCCCCTCCTCGGGCATCGTGTCGACCCCCTCGCGCCGCTTCACCCAGGTCTGCTTGATCCGCTCGTCGCGCCAGTCGGTGAAGAGGCTGACGCTATACGCCCCGCCCATGATCCCCGCGAAGTCCGCCGCCAGCCGCGCCTCGGTGAGATCGTCGTAGATCGTCTGGCGTACGGTGAAGGTCGGCTGGAGGTCCAGCGTCAGCTTCGTGACGATCCCCAGCGCGCCGAGCCCGACGACCGCGCCGAGGAAGGCGTCGCCGTCCTTCTCGCGCGAGAGGGTGACCACGTCCCCTTCGGCGGTGACGAGTTCGAGCCCCGACACGGCGGTCGCCAGATTGCCGTTGCGGTCGCCCGAGCCGTGCGTCGCCGTCGCGACCGCCCCGGCGACCGAGACGTGCGGCAGCGAGGCGAGGTTGTGCAGCGCGAAACCGGCCTCCTGCAATTGCGGGCCGAGTTCCGCATAGCGGATGCCCCCCTCGACCGTCACTGTGCGCCGCTCGCGATCGATCGCCACCACCTTGTCGAGGCGTTCGAGCGAGAGGTGGTCGCCGGTCGTGTCCGCGATCGCGTTGAAGGAGTGGCGCGCGCCAAACGCCCGGACTTTAGACGCGGCGGCGACGAGCGCGCGCACCTCGTCGAGCGTCTGGGGGTGGTGGATCGCGGTCGCGGCGAACGCGACATGCTCGGACCAATTCTGCCGCTGATCGCTCCCCGTCGCGCTCGTCGTGCTCATCGTCGCGCTCCTCCCACATTATGCTGTCCGTATGCTGTCCGTCGGTGACCGCGCGGGTCCGCGTCACCCGCGCGCCCATCGCCCGCCCCCGCAAGAAGGGTCATCATACCCCAACGCCCCGCCGGTCGCCCGCCACTCGCGCGACCCGGCACTGGCGATGGACATGCGACGACCCGACGATACCGGACACCGACTGTCGCCTCCGCGAAAACTTTTCCGCCCGGCCAGCGTTGTTTAGGGAGAGCACCATCGGGAATGACCCGCTGGTGGGTAGCCCGCAGCGGCCCGCCGACACGGCTGGTGCGGGGAGGAGCGAGAGGGGATGTCCTGGCACAACACGCGATGGGGGGTACCCTTCCTGGCGCTCGCGCTCTGGTTCGGCCTCGCGCCCGCGCTCGCCTTCGCGGCCCCGGCGGCGACGGAGTCGCGGATCTTCCTGGTCGCGATCGGGGACGACGGGGCGAGCGGCGAGCGGATCGGCTGCGGCGATAGTCTCGTGCCGGTCACGACCGAGATCCCGACCGCGAACACCATCGAGGAGCGGATCGGCCTGACGCTGACGAAACTCTTCAGCCTCCGCAATCGCGATTACGGCGAGTCGGGCCTCGTCACCGCGCTGGCCGCCTCGCGGCTGACCGTCGACCGCGTGACGATCCAGAATGGCGTCGCGGCGGTCTACCTCTCCGGCACGCTCACGCTCGGCGGCGTCTGCGACGACGCCCGCGCGGTCGCGCAGATCGCGGCCACCGCGAGCCGCTTCCAGGGGGTCTCGCGCGCGGAGATCATCTTCAACGGCGGGCCGCTGACCAACGCGATCGGCGAGCACGCTTTCCCGCAGGTGCCGTACACGATCGCGCCGCCCTTCTATCCCTACTGGGACGACCAGGGCGGGCTGCCGATCTTCGGCCTGCCACTCTCGAAGCAGATCGTCGAGGGGGGTTATCGGACGCAATACTTCGAGCGCCAGCGACTGGAAGCGCACCCGGAGAACGCCGTGCCTTATCGCGTCCTCCTCGGCCTCGTCGGCAACGAGACGGCCGCGCGGCGCAACCTCTCGACGACCGCCCCTTTCGCACCCAAGGAGAACGGTGGGGCGGCGGGCTGCGACTACTTCCCCGCGACGCGCCACACCGTCTGCGGCGATTTCCGCGCCTACTGGCACCGCTACGGCCTCGACTTCGGCGAGCCGGGCGTGACCGCGCGCGAATCGCTGGCCCTCTTCGGCTATCCGATCTCGGAGCCGTTCACGGAGAAGTTGGAGAACGGGACGACCTACACGGTGCAATATTTCGAGCGCGCCCGCTTCGAGTACCACCCCGAGAACCCCGCGCCCTACAAGATCCTGCTCGGCCGCCTGACCGCCGACCTCGTCCCCGCTGCCGCGCGATAACGACCGTACACCACACCACCTACAATCCGCGCCCCGGCAGGCACCCTTTCGCCGAGGGAGCGCCTGCCGGGGCTTTATCGTGCTGTTCGTACGCGCCGTGTGGCGTTGCCCACGTTCGCGCGCAACTGCTACACTTCTCAGCAGACGAGGTGACAATTCCGACGCGATAGCGCATCAGGAACCCCTTATGGCTACCCCCCCGCAACCACGTCATACCCCGCTCGTTGTAGGGAGCGGAGGGACACCGTGGAAAGGTCGATGGTCGTGACAACCGAAGAAACCGGCTGGGTCGCACGGGCCAAAGCGGGCGATCAGGCGGCCTTCGCCTCGCTCTTCGCCCGCTACGAGCGGCGCATTTACGCCTTTTCCTATCGGATGATGGGCAACCCGGACGACGCCTTCGACCTGACCCAGGAAACCTTCCTCAAAGCCTTCCGCGCCCTCGACAAGACCGACGAGGAGCTGAACGTCAACGCCTGGCTCCACCGCATCGCCTCCAACGCCTGCATGGATGTCCTCCGGCGCCGCCAGCGGATCCGCTGGCTCCCCTGGGACGCGCCGAAGCACGATCGTGCATCGGGCGCACTGGAGGACAACCCCGAGGGGTCGGTCATCGGCGACGAGACGCAGCGCATCGTCCAACGGGTGCTGGACAAGATGTCGGCACGCAACCGTCAGGCGATGGTCCTGCGCGAGTACGAGGGACTCTCCTGCGAGGATATCGGCGAGATCATGGGCGTGTCCCGCTCGGCGGTGAAGTCGATCCTCTTCCGAGGGCGCGAAGAATTCCGCAAGTTGTATCTCCAGCAGGAAGGCCAGTCCTGAGCGATGAATGCCGCATGTCGGGCCATCCGCCCACTCCTCTCCGCCTACATGGACAACGAGGTCTCGCCGACTGAGCTCCGCGCCATCGGGGAGCATGTCGCGACGTGCGCCGAGTGCGCCGCTGTCCTGGCGGAGTACCGCGAGATGCGCGCGCTGGTCCGCGCCCTGCCGCAGCCCCTGCCGCCCGGCAACCTCCAGAGCGCGGTCTTCGCCCGCGCGACCCCCACCTATCGCCGTCGCGCCGCCTGGATCGAGTTCGGGCAGCGCGGCCTCGCGATCGGCGCGCTCGCCGTGGCGATCATCGCCATCGTCCTCACCGGCAGCCTGGTCCTGCGACAGAGTGCCGTCGGTGCCGGAATCGCCGCGTTCGACAAGACACCGCCGAACATCGTCGCCTGGGATCCCACGCCGGGCAACGCGAATTCGCGCCTCAATCAGCCGGTGCGGATCACCTTCAGCGAGCCGATGAACGAGGGCTCCGTCCTCGCCGCCCTGCGGATCGGCCTCAGCCCCGCCGACGACACCGAGCGTGCGCGCCTCCTCGCAAGCGTTCGCTGGGAAGGCACGACGCTGATCCTCGGCGAGCAGGGGAGCCTCCAGCCCGACACCGATTACACGATCGATCTCGACCCGAACGTCGCGCGCGACACCGCCGGGAACGCGCTGCACGGCATGGCGCAGGGGTACAGCTTCCGCACCACCGATGTGATTGCCCTCGCCTCGCCGGTCGCCGCGCCGGTCGTCGCGCCGACCGCCACGCCGGAACCGACCCTGCAGCCGACCCCGACGAAAGCATGGGGCGGCGGCGTCCCCGCCTTCCCGATCGGCACGCCCGACCTGCCGACCGCCACGACCGCGCCGCGCCCCACGCCGACCGCGACGCAGGCACCGGCCATCGCACAGCCGCAGCCGACCCAGGCGCAGGCCGCGCCGAATAATCCGGCCCCGGTCCCGACCGCCACGCCGGTCCCACCGACCGCCGTGCCGCAACCGACGCAGCAGCCCGCGCCGCAGCCAACCGTCGCGCCCACCGCCACCGCGCAGCCGACGCCGCAGCCGACCCAGGTGCCCACGGCGATCCCGACCACGCCGCCAACGGTCGCGCCGACCGCGACGATCCCCGCGCCCACGGCCACCGCCGCGCCGCCCAGCCCGACCGTCACGCCGAAACTCCCTTTCGAGGTCGCGGGCGGCTTCGGGCAAATCTACACCCGCAACGGCCCGGTGCGCGACCGCATCGGCCTCCCGGTCGCCGCCGAGGCGAAGGTGGACGGCACCTACCAGCTCTTCGAGGGCGGGATGATGTTCTGGCGCGCGGACACCGCGACGATCTACGTCCTCTTCGCCGGCGAGCCGGGCATCTGGTACGCCTTCGCCGATGGCTGGACAACAGGGATGGCACCGGGTGGCGGCACCGGCCCGGCCACCGGGCAATTCAAGCCACAGCGCGGCTTCGGCAAGGTCTGGCGCGAGCAGCCCGACGTGCAGAAGCGCCTCGGCTACGCCCTCAGCGCCGACGAGATCGGCACCACGCTCGTCATCCAGCCGTTCGAGCACGGCCTGATGGTCTGGACGACGGCGAGCGGCAAGCCGATGATCTCGGTCCTCTACGAGAACAACACCTACGAGCGCTACGAGGATGTGAGCAAGTAGCGCCCATGAGGAGAGAACGAGAGCGGGGGGGCGGGGGGTCTGGATCTCCCCGCCCCCCCGCTCTTTGCAACACCCCACGCAGATCGCCCTGTAAGCCGTAGCTTGCTGCCCGGCTCGTCAACAGGCTAACTTCGTCTCTCCACGCGCTAGCAGGTCACATCTTTACCCTCGCTGCCAAAGTAGCGCTGCCGGTAATGCTCGTCGTGCCAGGCGGCGTCGGGCGAGGTGTAATGGAACTGCACCGCGCGGCGACGCGTATTCGTCCGATTGGTAGGCGTCCCGTGGTGAATCAGCCCGTCGAAGAGGAGGAGTCCACCGGGGGCCAGTGGCACAGTCACATCGCGCGCGCGCTGCACATCGCTGTCGCAGATCTGCCAATCGCGGCGGCGGAAGTGGACCACCGGACCCTCGCGTTGCGTGCCGGGGGCGACGTGCATACAGCCGTTCTCCGGCGTCGCCGGGTCGAGCGCGATCCAGACGCCGACCACCGGGGCGGCGAGGCTGATCGTGAAGAATGCCTTATCCTGATGCCACGGCTTCTCGCGACCGACGCCGGGTGGCTTCAGCAATGCCATATCCTGGAACATGGTCGGTTCTGGACCGATGATCCGACGCAGGGTGGCAAGCAGATCCGGGTGCGCCGCGAGGGCATGCAGGCGTGGATCGTAGTCGACGAACCACATCAACTTCCGCACGACATCCTGCTTCTCCTCTGGGCGCAGGTCTGCCAACCGATCCTGCGCGTCCCGCTCGAACTGGATGCCATCAAACGCCGGGTTGCCACCATCGATCAGATGGAGCAAGCCCGCCAGCCCCGCCTCGACCTGCGCCGGGGTGAATGCCCGGCGCACGGCCAGGTAGCCCTGCTCCCGGTAGCGCGCCAGATCGGCGTCGGTGATCGCGTCGAGGGTCTCAACATACTCCGCGACATGATCGTTGCGATAGAGCTGTGGATCGTACGGCACCCCCGCGAATTCATCGACGTCCGACATACTCGGCTGTGTGGTCGACATCATTCCCCCCTTCCGGCAACACTACTCGCTCTCGTGCCACGAGTACAACACAGCCGTCACGATCTGTCGAGCGGCCTTACAGGCCAAAGGAAAATCCCCGTTTCTCACCAACAGAACCGGGTCTTCGTCGCACCGACCATTCACCGGGCCTACGCCACACCGGGCTAGTGGTCCGTCAGCACTGATGTGCTAGAAAGAAGTCGCGGGCGAAAGGTGTGTTGCCGTGGTGCCGCGTATGCGCGCCTGGTCAGCACCGCCAGCGTTCAACCGCGGCATACTCTATAGGTGCGTCGGCAGCGGCTCAGGCGCGTAGCGCTTCCTCCAACAGGGCGAGGCCCGTCCGCGCGCCGGATGTGCCGAAGCCGAGGCGGACGTGGCGCTCCCCCCCGGCGAAGTAGGCGCTTGGGGCCAGCAGCAGTCCGTGGTCGCGCAGCAGCCGGTCGCTCAGCGCGGTCGTCGCCTCGGCCCCCAGCCAGCGCGGGAAGGCGACGACCCCGGCGCGCGGCGGTACCCAGGAGAACAGGTCTCCGTTGCGCGCGATGAATGCGCCCAATGCCGTCAGATTCTCCCGCGCCAGCGCGCGATTCTCGGCGAGGATGCGGTCGGCGTGACGCACGGCGAGCGCCGCCAGGAACTCGGTCGGCGCGCCGATGTAGCTGTTCTGATACAGGCGGAACCCGCGCACCGCGTCGCGGATCGCCACGTCGCGCGTCGCCAGCCAGCCCACCCGCAGACCCGGCAGCCCGTAGGTCTTCGAGACACTGTTCAGTACCACCGCGCGCGCCGAGAGGTCCGCCATGCTCGGTGCCTCGGGGGTGTCATCCAGCGGCAGGCCGCGATAGATCTCGTCCCCCACCAGCGTCGCCCCCACCTCGTCCGCGAGCGCGATCAGCGCCGCCAGGTAGCGCCGATCCGGCACGAAGCCGGTCGGGCTGTGCGGGAAGTTGGTGACGATCAGGCGCGTCGTGGGGCGGCGCAGGCGGGCGAGATCGGCCAGCGACGGTGCCCAGCCCGCCGCCTCGTCCGCCGCCCAGAGCGTCACGTCGGCCCCGCACCAGGTCGCGAGGCCCGCCAGCGGCTGATAGACCGGACTGTGGACGATGACGTGATCGCCCGGTTGCAGGAGCGCCATGAACAGCGAGGGGAGGATGTCGTCGCCGCCGCATGCCGCCACGATCTCCTCCGGCGCGATCCGTGCGTAGCGCGCCGCGATCGCCTCCCTTAGCGGGGCCGCGCCGAAGGCCGTGGTGTAGCCGAGTGGCAGCGCGGCGAAGCGCTCGCCCGCGCCCGGCTCCAGCGCCAGCAGCGCCGCCGTCCCGCGCGGCTCCGCGAATGAGGGGCTGAGATTCGCGCGCGCTGTCGCTGCTGCGGGCTGATTGAAGAAGCGCTTCAGGGCGAAATCGGGCATCGCGCGCATGGTTGCGGCCCCCTTCTTGTTCGGAGTGGCGGTATGACTCACGCTGCGCGAGTATACAATTACGCGCTGGAGGCCGGGTAGAGACGCTTGAGGGTGATGCGCGCGTCGGCGGTGGTGAAGCGCCAGTCGATGCGTCGGTCGGCGGCGTTGCGCGCCGCCACCCAGGCCGCGACCTCGCTGGTCAGCGTCGCCCGGTCGGCTAGGCGGCGGTCGAGGCACTGGCGCTGGAGGATGCCCAACTCGATCTCCGCCATGTTGAGCCAGCTCCCGTGCTTCGGGGTGTGGTGGATCTCCAGGCGGTCGGCGAGGCGCCTGGCCTCGGCGGGCGGGAAGGCCTCGTAGAGCGAGGCGGGCGAGTGGATGTTCAGGTTATCCATGACCAGCACGATTTTCTCGGCGGTCGGGTAGTGGACGTCGGCCAGCTCCTTGACGCAGGCGGCCCAGTCGAGGCGCGTGCGGCGGTCGCTGACCACAACTTGCCGCCAGCCGCGCAGCGGCTCACACAGGAGAAAGAGGTTGGCGACGCCGTGGCGCACGTATTCGGGATCCTCGCGTCGCGGGGTGCCAGGCGCGCCCGGCAGTGGCGGGCGTACATCGGCCAGCACCTGGCGGCTCGTCTCGTCGAGGCAGACCACTGGGTGAGTCACATCGTAGTGCCGGGTGTACACACCCAGGATATCCTCCATCTGCCAGACGAATTCGGCGTTCGCCTCGGGCGGGATACACCATTGCTCGCACCGCCACGGTTTTAGATCGTTTGCTGTAAGGTCTGGCGTACCGTCTCGTGCGAGATGGTGTCGACCACCTCCAACCGCACGAGTTCATCGGCCAGCAGGCGCAGCGACCAGCGCGCCCGGCCTGCCGGTGGCGTGCCGCACGTCAGGGCGACCAGATGCGCCTCCTGCGCGCCGTCCAGCTTCCGCGCGTACTCCCGGCGCGGCGCGCGCCGGTCGAGGGCCGCGTCCAACCCCTCGGCGACGAACTGCTGGCGCACCCGCGCCACGGTGGCCGGGTGGACCTCCAGCGCCCCGGCGATCGCGGCGTCCGACCACGCCGCCCCGCCCTCCCCCTGGTCCGCCTTCAGCAGGATCCGCGCGTGGGTCAGCCGCCGCGCCGGGGCCGCCCCGCGCCCCACCAGCGTCCGCAACCGTGCCCGTTGCTCGTCCGACAGCCTCACTGCGTGCTTCGTCCGCCGCAGCGCCACCCCTCCCCGCGCACATCCATACCGTGCGGCAAGCATAGCAACGGGCAACGCGCTCAGCAATTTACGACTGACGGACCACTAGTGCTCCGTCAGTCGTCAATTGCTATTCGCGCTTATTTTTACTACCCTCGCGGTGCGATGAGTATACATATTACATTGCGGGGGAGTAGGAATGACCACACCCGAGGCGAGTTCCA